>ERZ795032.241-NODE-241-length-75491-cov-5.928416_pt1 | contig 75491 bp, 51 predicted proteins | sample MGYA00375124_ERZ795032 | MGnify/ENA primary metagenome ERZ795032 (study PRJEB30167, sample SAMN05720154) | activated sludge metagenome | isolation source: Anaerobic digester | place: China | collected 2015-12-16 ... | reverse complement strand
TATACCGAGAAAATGCCTGAAAGCGAACTTAAAAAGGTTCTCAAAGCTCTCAGCGAAAAGGGCCCTGGCATTGTCATCATCACCAATGTCAACAAGTCAGACCGCAAAAAACAGACCTTTGTCTATGCCTATAACCGCGCCGACCGCCGTATCTGGAAGGTCCAGTGCGACTATATCCCGGCCCATTACCCCGGCACCGGCGACACCTTCACCAGTGTTGTCACCGGCTGCCTGATGCAGGGTGACAGCCTGCCGGTGGCCCTTGACCGGGCGGTACAGTTCATTTCGATTGCGGTCAGAGCTACTTACGGGCATACTCATGACCCGCGTGCCGGTATTTTTCTTGAAAAAGTGCTGCCAAATCTGAGTGCACCCTTCAGACCCGGCTGCTTTGAGCTTCTCGAACAGGAGTGAATACAAAATGCCACGCGGCATGATTCTAACCGATCTCGACGGCACCTTTCTCAACAGCTCGGGCCGCATCAGCCCCGAGAATCTTGCCATGCTGCACCGGCTCGGCGAAAATGACGTTGTCAGAGTGGCTGCCACCGGCCGCACCCTGCATTCTTCACGCGAGGTAGTCAAACATGATCTGCCTTTCGACTACCTGGTCTTCTCAACCGGCGCCGGCATCTGCTCATTCGAAGACGATCATGTCATCTGCGCCCATGAACTCGGCCGTCACGATATCCACGCCCTCTCCGAATTCTTTCTCGAATGTGAAGTCGATTTTTCGATTCACCACCCGATACCGGAAAATCACCGGTTTCACTGGTTTGCGGCACCAGAACCGTCTTCCGACCTGCTGTCGCGACTGCATTATCTCAAAGAATTCGCCATCCAGGGGCCATATCAACAGCTTTCACGCGCCACCCAGTTTCTTGCAATCTCTACCGATGGTCTGGCAATCATCCAAGAACTACAGAGAAGGTTTCCGAATCTGAGCATCATCAGAACCACTTCGCCAATTGACGGCCGGCACGTCTGGATCGAAGTCTTTCACCCGCACGCATCAAAAGGGCTTGCGGCCAGGTGGCTGTGCGAAGAACTCGGTATCGAGCAGCGCCACACCATGAGTATCGGTAACGACTACAATGACCTCGCCATGCTCGAATGGACAAACCACGGCTTTGTCGTCGCCAACGGGCCAGAAGACCTGCGCCGGCGCTTTCTTACCGCACCCGCCAATGATGAGCACGGTTTCGCCATTGCGGCCGAACAGTGGCTGCAGGAACTCAACCGATGATCTACCTGCTGACCGGGCCGGTAAACAGCGGCAAAACCTCATGGGTTCTCAATGATTATCAAAATTTTCCGGAGGCGGACGGCTTTGCCTGCAAAAAAGTCTGGGTCGGCGCAGAAATGACCGGTTACGACCTTTTTCACCTCAAAACCGGTCTGACCTGCCCTCTCATCCGCACCTTCAACCATATTCCACCGGGCTGGGATGAAACCGCCCGCCTCAACGATCGCTTCAGCTTCAGCAGTGCCGGCTTTCTCTTTGCCCGTCACATCACCCAGAATGCCATACTCAACAACATCAGGCGCTTTTATCTCGATGAGGCCGGGCATCTTGAAGTGCAGGGCGACGGGTTTCATCATCTACTCGAAGCCCTGCTCGGAGCAGACATCGACTTGGTGATCGTCGTGCGCGAAACTCTTGTCGAGCGACTGGTTGCAGTCTATGGTATTTCTGAATATGAGTTGATCAGGCCCTCTTAAAGAGACGCACCTTTTCTGATTTGCCCTTAAGAGCCGTTTCGCCGTGCAAAACAAAACCCGAGCCATCTGCCAGACCTTTTATAAAGCTCTCAGAATACAGGCAGCGCGAATCAGGCAGTTTTTCGGCCTCTTTCTGAATTCTCGCCGAAACATTCACCGCGTCACCAATGACAGTAAAATCTCGTTTTGAGCCGAAACCCAGCATGCCGCTGATTACTTTGCCCGCGTTGACGCCTGTTGCCATTGAAAAATGCAGACTGCCGGACTTTTCAGCAGCCACAATACGTTCAGCGGCTCTTACAGCTGCCTGGCGCGCCGCTACCGCGTGACCTTCTTCAATCGGAAACACACCCAGCACCTTGTCACCAATCAGTTTATCGATATCGCCGCCCTCTTCAAGTATGATTCTGCAGATCATCGCAACCTGCTCTTTCAACAGTTTGAAAAGATGCCCGGTGCCTTCAGAGCCGAGTCGGGCCGTAAAATCAAGGCTGCCGCAGAAAATAAAAACAAATTCACGCCAGGCACCAGCCAGACCGTCACCACTCAGCACTGCCTGCCGGGCGCTGCGCGACAGCATTTTCCCCATCGTTTCTTTCTCTGACAGGCTCCGGGCAAACCGGTCATACGACCGGCAAAGCTGCCCAAGCTCGTCTTCGCGGTCGAGATTGATGCGAAAGGCATAGTTTTCAAGACTGATCTGGCGCATGCCCTCTGTCAGAGCCTGAACCGGCACGGTAATGTCAGCCGCAGTCTGCAGACCGATCAGAATGAACAGCACAACCGCCATAACCAACAGATAGCGGCTGTAAATGCTTATTTTTAGGGTTTCTTCGGTGACCGGCCGCTGCATTGCCGCACCAATCACAAAATTGTGAGGTTGTCTGATACCGGGGCGCCCCTCGATCGTCACCAGTTCGTCGCCCACCTTTTCTTCAAAAGACACTGGCAGATTCGAGGCATTGACCCAGCCGGCCGCCCTGCCGAGTCTCAGACCTGGCCATGGCACGAACTGATCTTCAATGCAGCCGTACGAATGATATTCAAGCGTAAAAACGGCCCATGGCGACTGATTTCGTTTGGCAATCCGCGTCATGTAACCGCCGCCGGCAAAGGTCACCATCCATGTAAGAGCGGCCTCGGGCTGCGAAATCGTTGGCAATACAAATGAAAGCATCATGGCCGCTCCGGTAGTGATGGCAAACTCAACCGGCATGCCGTGTGCTGCGTTCAACCTTAGATAGGCTTCATCGCCGAAGTTAGACCTGATACTCTTCATCGCCGCATCAAAAAACAGTTCGCCCTTGACGTTCTGCATCTGCAGTTCAGAACCGCCTGCCTGTAATGAGAGATTTTTCAGCAGAAGTCTGATCACCTGACCCAATAACGCGGAGAACTCATCTTTGCTCTTATTTTCGCGGTAGGTAAGCTCTTTTTCGGTGCGATTTACGAGAATCACATTTCTGACCGTGACACTCGAGCTCCAGTCGCCAACCAGGTTGACTGCCTGATAAACCCCGGCAAAGTATCTGCTGAATTCAGCTAAAAAATCGCTGTTCTGGATCTCATTTACCGATCGGGCAACGAGTGCGGTTACCCTCGGGTTTGTGCTATAGCGCTCAAGCTGCCAGGTAACGACCTGCTGGTAGTATCCCTGGCGCAGCTCAAACTCATCGAGAAACCGTTTCAATTCAGTTCTCTGCTGATGCAGAAGCGCCTGATGATTTTCAAACACAAAACTCTGGGCGACGAAAAAAACTGTCAACAATGGCACCATGGCGGTCATAAGAATTGAAAGAAGAATCTGGGCTCGAATCGAGCGATTGATAAAACTGCTGCCCAAAAGGGTTTTGCCCGCAAACCAGATGATCAAAATGGTTAACAGAACAAGGAATAGAATCTGATTTCGCCTCTGAGAGCTGTCTTCAACCTCAATAGCACTGCCAAGTCGGAATTCGCAAATCTCGCCGCCGACCCTGATATTTTCAGTATGGAAAACCCGCCCCGTTGGCGATGCGATGGATTGTGGCTCGCTTTGCCCCACCTTAGAGCTTTCGCGGCCGTATTCAATACCGGCAGGTGTTTTTACCGACAGGGTCACATCGTTATCGCTGTATGCCTCAGCAAGCAGCGACGGGTTATCACGCAGCTGCTCAACCGGAACTGTGACGACTACAACCCCCGCAACCCTTGCCAGATAATGGTCATAAAAAAACAGGTCGGAATTTTTTTCTGGCAGTCTTGCACCAGCCAGCCTCGCCGGAAAAACTTTCATATAATTCCAGTAAACCGCTTCCTGCTTCTGGCCATTCATGGTCAGACCGACAAAGCCGATTTTCTCATTTGTCAGAAACTCAGCTGAGCCGCTTGAACCGAAAAGTTCCGAAAGGAACGGGTCGACCCTGCCACGCAGAGGGATTGAGTCAACCCGCTGATAAATGAGCCCCAGATAACGCGCCAGCCAGAAAAACCGCTCTTCCTGCTCCCCGGCCATACCATGCCTGTAGAAAGTTTCTGCAGTTATTTCATGCCCACGATTCAGATTGATACCCATTACTCGCGTCGGTCGGAAACCGGCCCGCGACAGGTCGGCAAGCGTGCGCTCGACCTCGGCCCGCATCAACTCGGCATCATTTTCTGAAGGTTCGAAGGCGAGGCGGCTCTCGACCCTTTTAAGACAGTCGTTCATTACCGTCTCCATGGCGACATAGCCGGCACTGTCTGATCTGAGCTGTCTGGCAAGCCTTGCGATCTTCTGTTCAGCCTGATGTCTGGCAACCTCTTTTGCCCTTTGCCGCCGCCACTCAAAGCCATAAAAAATGCCGATTGCCAGAGCCACCGCAAAAACAGCCACAGAAAAAACCAGAAAAAATTGGTTCAAGTCTGTGGTCTTCTGCAGTTCTGGATTCTCTGCTACACTTGCAGGGGAAGCATCTTCGACAACCTTGAGAATTTCCAGACCGGCAAAATCCTCACCTATTTTTCTGACCTGGTCCTGATCAGGCTGCAACGAAAAAACCTCGCCGTCTTCATCAATTTGGCAGACTTTGATTCCGGGCTCAATCAAAGCGGCAACATCAGCGGAAAAGGCTATCGGAAGATCCCGGCACTTTTTGGTCGCGGCCTCATGATTAGCGGCAACAGCGAAAGCCTCGCCGATAATGCTGTAATCAAGTCGGGTATCATCGCTGCCGACATGCCCGGCATGAAACTCGCCACAGGCAAGCCCAACCCCGGAAGCATAGGTGAATAAACCGCGGTTGCGACGATGCTGGTTGATTTCCTGCATTGCCTTCTGCATCTTAACGGCAGCAGAAATGGCATTCAGCGCAACGACTCTGCCGTCAGGTCCTTCAAAAATAGCCTCGACCGCGTCACCGATAAATTTGTATATGCGCCCGCCATTACCGTTTATCACCTCTGACATGGCAGCAAAATGATGGTTCAGCATCTCGGTTATTTCATGAGTCTGGTAAGTCTCACAGAGGGTCGTAAAGCTCCTGATGTCAGAAACCAGTGTAATACCTCGAAATGAACGACTCTGAAGCTGACCGGTCTCTTCTGAATTCTTGGCCAGAGCCTCAACCGCATGATCAGACAGCAGAGCCGACAGGCGTTCACGCTCTTTCAAACCCTCGACCATTTTTCCGAATTCGCCGGTCAGGCTGGCAAGCTCATCTTTCCCTGCAACTGCAAGATTAAAGCTGTAATCTCCCTGCGAAACCTTGTCGAGAGCAATCTTTAAAGTTGTTATCGGCTGCAGCAGCAGTGTCGCGACAAACCTTGCGCATAGACCTGCAATCATCAGTGAAATAAATATCAATATCTCGAAAGTTCGCCGACGCACCGCACTGTCATGCTCTATCCTGCTGTGACCAGCCATGCCGGCAACAATTATTTCTGAGTTTTGCCCGTAAGGCATGGCAACCACAGTCATGCCATGCAGGTGATTTTTTACGGTGCCCCCTCTGGCTGCAGCCGTTTCAGTAACTCTGGCAGCTCCAGAAAAGCCCTGAGCAGCAAGATCGTCATTCTCCGGGCGATAAAGAATTCTGAGGCCCTGAGGCGTGTTTCTAAAAGCAATGAACGAAAAATCGGCAAAATCGCGGCGAAAGCCTTCGATGGCAAGCGAAACCGATTTCTCGAATAGTTTTCCTTCATCCCAGACGAGGAATAAAACCGCGGCCGGAAGATCATCAATTTCGATCTGATCATAAATCAATTTGGCGGTCATCTCGCCTGATGTCTGGCCGATGCAGAAATTGCGGCGTTTCTCTATTTCGTGGCTGAAAGTATTGCCCGAAAGCGAATTGTAAGCCTGTGAACCAAACTTCTCTTCATCTGTAACCTCAAATTCAGGCAGCTTTTCTTCGGGTTTATTTTTGAGAAATCGTTTTCGCATGTTTTCTATTACCGGAGCACGATATACCCCGAAAATGTTCTTCAGCCGAACTTTAGAAGCCGCGTCACTGGCAAATTCAAGGCCTTTACCGGCATTATCTAGAAGCATGAAGCCGATCAAAGGAAGTGGCGGCTCGTGCGAATAAAACTCATTAAGAATGTATCGCTCAACTTCTGCTGAGGAGTGCCCGTGCAGTTTGATAAGCTGTGCAAGCTTCGAGTCAGAGAACAATCGACGCGCAACCTTCTGATAATCGTCCTGCAGCTGCATGCGGGTGCTTTCGACCTGCCTCAAACAACCTTCGAGATTGTCGGCAATCTGGTTGCGGGCCGAACGTTCGATCTGCAGATGATAAGCAACGGCAGAGATCCCTAGAAAACCAAGCGGGAAGGTGGCAGCCAGAAAATACAGCATCAGAAACCTTCGGGTCAGCGACATTTCTGGCCAGATATTGAGAATAAGACCACGACAAATGAGCAATACCCAGATAAAACCGCTGCATGTATTGAGAAACTCAAGCCAGAGCGGCACCGGTATTACAGGCGGCAGTTTCGCTGCAAACACCGAAAGATGATTCATGCCTGAACCAAGATGACTGTAAATTCTATAGCGGCCAAGGTTCGCCGGTGCCGGCGGGCCATGTTCCATCCAGTGGATGCGATCGTAAAAAAGGTGCCTGACTTCCTTTTCACGCCAGCTTCTGAAAAGACAAGACCTGGTGAGCTTTTCCGACCCGACCACGGGGTCTTTGAATTTCAGCACCGGAACGAAAGCGCCCACTCCTTTGCCCCGCCTGCGACATTCTTCGGCAGCGGTCTGCAAAGCAGAGACTCGTGTGCTTTCGAGCACTTCGGCGGTCATCATATAACCGTAGCCCGTGCCATCAGGCTTTTCGTAATAATCCCAGACAAACCAGTGTGGTCGCCGACTGTGCAGAATATTGCAGGTACGACCTTTCATGCTGCCGGCAACCGCGTCGATGCTGATACCGACCCCGAAATAATTTTCGGCGATTTTGTCACGCTGCCGCTTGATGTTGTCAGGCAACACCAGCCCCTTATGCTGCCCTGTCAGGTGATTAAAAATCATGCCCATGGCGCGACGACTCTCGACTTTGTCGCTATGCGCATGCAGCATTTCGAATTCAGCCTTTGCCGTCGCTTTGCCAAAGACATGCAGCTTGAAGTCGGGAAAAACCTGGCCAATATCTGCAAACAGAGAGCTTTGCAGCTGCTGCCAGCTGCTCTGATCATAAACACCGCTCCCGGCAACCGTCAGTTTGTCGATAATCTGCCCGCCAAAACGGTTCAGACGATATTCGGCCGTCGAACTGCGGGTCAACGCCTCCAGCTCCTGCTGTGCCGTTTCAGCGAGCTCACGCTCTTTCCAGCTCAGCTCGATCCTGGCCAGAAATCTGAACCCGATGTTCAGAGCCAGAACCGGCAGCAGCCACATGATAAACGGCAACATCCTCAGCCAGAAGTTGCTCCGCTTTTTTCCGATCGCCTTTTCTCTCATGCCGTGAATTTTAACACAAGACATCAGGCTTCAGACCAATTGCATAAAAAAAGGGCTGTGTTATAATTTTGTGAAACGCAGGAGGTGTTATATGGTGGCAAATGCCCGGCGGACACATGACAGGAAGCAGTCTTACGCTGATTACCAGACGTGGCCTGACGACGAACGCTGTGAAATAATCGATGGCACTGTTTACGCAATGAATGCTCCTCTGCGCATTCACCAGGAAATCCTCGGCGAACTCTTTCTGCAGTTTGCCAACTTTCTCAAAGGCAAGCCCTGCAAGGTTTATGTTGCGCCTTTCGATGTGCGTTTTGTTGACCGTGCAAAAAATGAAAATGAGATTTTCGACGTCGTGCAGCCTGATCTGTCGGTTATCTGCGACCACGAAAAACTCGACGACAAAGGCTGCCTCGGTTCCCCCGATCTGGTTGTCGAAATTGTCTCGCCATCATCGGCCTCTTATGACAACATCAAAAAACGGGCCCTCTACGAAAAATATGGCGTCAAAGAATTCTGGCTCGTGCACCCCACCGACCAGCTGGTAACCGCTTATAGACTGATCGATGGTGTTTATGGCCGCCCCGAAATTTTCGATATTTTCAACCCGGCCAGCCCAGCCCTTTTTCCCGAACTTAAAATCAACCTCTGCGAAGTATTCGGCATTTCACCGGCTGAGTTCGCACTTAAAGAAGATAAAGTGCCATGGCGCACCGAAATCGTCGCCCGCCCGCCCGCCAAAGCTCCACCCAGCAAGAAAACAGCCCCCAGAGCCGGCAAAAACAAAAAAACAGCCAGGAAAAAATAATCCCGCGGCACACGCAAGCCAGCTTAAGTTCGCTTATGCAGTATGAAATAATTGCTTTTTTAGACTTGACGCAATAACCAGAAACAGATATTTTAATAATGAACAATAAATTCATTATTATGCAGATTCTGAAAAACAATATAAGAGTTCAGATCGAACGGGCGGCCCTGCAGCTGTTTTCGGCCCGTGGCTTCGATTGCACGACCATGGCTGAAATTGCGGCCATGGCAGGCATATCGACCGGCAATCTGTATCGTTATCACAGCAACAAAGAAGAGCTTCTCTATGCCCTTATTCCTGAAAGCTTTGTCGAAAGCTGCCTGCAGATGCTGCGGCAAAAAATCGACCTGGCAATGGGTATGAACGCGAAGCAGATTGCCGTTTCGCGAGAATTTCGCAAGAGCAACGCCGCGCTTTTAAAATTCATTCTCGATAACCGGCAGAAACTTCTGATTCTTCTGCGCGGCTGCAGCGGCACCAGGTGGCATGATTTTCGAACTGTCGCCCAGAAGACGGTCATAGAAAAGGCAGGTGATTTTTTTGCCGGTATCGTGGGCAGGTCTGATGCCAGACCCGACCCTGTTCTGCTGACCGGAATATACGAAAATCTTATAAACGTCACCATAACGATTTTAGGCTCTGAGAGCAATCGCAAGGCCTGCCGGCAATCTTTGATCGGGCTGTTGAAATACCATCAGGCCGGCCTGGCTGCGCTCTGTTGATTTCTCTGGTCTGATCGCTTTGGTCTGATTGCTTTGGTCTGATTTTTTTTGCCAGAATTTTCTTTAGTGAATAAGACATTCACTTTTAAAGGAGTTTTTATGATCATCACCGCTTTTAACGGCACTCACAAAACTGGCCCCTCGAACACGGCCATAATTGCCGACGCTTTTTTGCAGGGTGCGACCGAAGCCGGCGCCAGAACCGAACAGATAAGACTTGCCAATCATAAAATTCAGCCCTGTCTTGCCTGCAAAGCCTGCTGGCAGAAAACACCCGGAAAATGCGTAATTCAGGACGACATGGCCGCTCTGACCGAAAAATTCATCAACTCAGATCTGGTGATTCTGGCTTCGCCCATCTACACCGATAATGTTTCCGGTCTGCTGAAAGTCTTTCTCGACCGCCTGATCACAACCGGTGACCCGCACTGGGAATTCGACGAACACGGCGAAAGCCGCCACTGCCGCCGTCACCCGAAACCCACCAGACTGGTGGCGGTAAGTAATTGTGGTTACCCCGAGCAGACCCATTTCGACGTGCTGCGGCTCTTTTTCAGACGCCTGTGCCGCAACATGCACCTCGAACTCGCCGGCGAAATCTACCGCGGCGCCGGCGGACTTCTGGCCGGCATCGTGCCCGAGTTCTCAGAGCATATCGACCGCTACCTGAACCTGGTAAAACAGGCCGGCCGCGAAACCGCCAAAACCGGCCGCATATCAGCCGAGCTGCAGCAGGCCCTCGAAGCCCCGCTGATCCCCCTCCCCGACTTCAACCGCATATTCCTCAACAAAGTAAACCAGCTCGCCGACGGCCTGCCACTAAAATAGCGGCCCTGGTTCGCAAAAGTTTCGGTTTGCGGCAACTTCATCTCTGGTGATAAGATGTAGCCATAAGGGGATACAGGATGTATTACCGCAGAAAATGCATATTGGCTCTAATTGAGCGCTTCAACGGAAGTCTCGACAAAATGGCCCTGCAGAAGCTTTTGTTTCTGCTGATGCAGCGGTCTTCAGGCCGGCAATTCGATTTTGTGCCATACAAATTCGGCTGTTTTTCTTTTCAGGCAAACTACGATCTGTCGGTCATGAAAAAACTCGGGCAGGTCAACGAAACAGAAAAAAGCTGGCATGTTTCGGCAGGCAGCCATTTCTTATCTGAAATAAACAGTGAAGACCGCCGCGCCATTGACAAGCTCTTTGCACAGTTCAATAATCTTGAAACAGATGAACTGATAAGGTTCACCTATATAAATTACCCCAGGTTTGCCACCAGAAGCCTTATTGCTGACAAACTCCTTTCGAAAACCGAACTGGCGGTTATCGAAGAGATGCAGAAGCAGAATCGCGAAAAGACATTTTTCACGATCGGCTATGAAGGTAAAAGTATCGATGAGTATCTGTATCAGCTGCTTTGCCATAATGTTAAAACCCTGTTCGATGTAAGAAAAAATGCGTTGAGCATGAAATATGGGTTTTCAAAGACAACGCTGAAAAAATGCTGTGAAAGTCTTGATATCGATTATGTTCATTTGCCTGAACTCGGCATCGATTCTGATCGACGCCGGCAGCTCAACACACAGGATGACTATGAGGCTGTTTTTGCCGTTTATGAAACAGAAGTGCTTCCAATAACCGGAAAATCTCAACAGCTGATTTTACAGACGCTTGAAAATAAACAACGGGTTGCGATTACCTGTTTTGAGAAAGATCTGAGCAGATGCCATAGAAACAGACTGACAACGGCATTGCAGAACACCTGCAGAGGAGAACTGCAAGTTGAGCACCTGTAGAGAAAAGAAAGAAGTCTATTCCTACAGAATATTTGAAATGCCGAGAAGAAAATTTTCCACCGGAATCGGCTGGCAACAATCGTTTGAGGAATAAAAGATTCAGCCGGCTGCTGACGACTGGTAAGGCGCCTGTGCTGGAATTTCCTGGCACAGGCAACCGTTAAGAAGTTTGCCGGCTTTCTTTTTGTTAGTGCCGCCCCACTGTTTGAAAAAGAACGGAATGTGGTTGATTCTGGCATTTTCCTGTAGAGATTCGACCCATTCTTTCTTGATTGGTCTTGCACCAGGCCCGGATTCGCCGCCGACGATAATCCAGTTTATTCCGGTCAGGTCCGGGTGGCAAATTTCTGACAGAAGCGGCTCAAACGAAATGAATCTGACTGCGGCGGGTACATTTTTCAGGTTTTTGATGCGATGCTTGTTTGCGTCATCTTCAACGGTGACACCCATCCAGATGTTCTTTGTCCAGACCAAGCTGTTGGCGAGTTCTGCCAGACGGGTGCTGCGCTTGGTCAGCACCTGAAAAACATGCTGCGGGCAGGCATTCATGGTTGCAAAAACTTTTTGAATAAATTCGAGAGGCACGGCCTCATGAAAAAGATCGCTCATTGAATTAACAAAAATCTGACGCGGTGCACGCATCTTTTTGGGAAAATCCAGCAAATCCTCGTGCAGCGTTACGGCAAATTCGTTCACATACCGTCGGCTGCCCATCAAGCGCAGGCGTTTTGCCATGCGCTCGGCATAACAATTTTTACACCCGGCACTGATTTTGGTGCACCCCGTAACCGGGTTCCATGTGACTTCTGTCCATTCGATCGTGCTACTTCCGGCCATCGGCAAACTCTTTTCTGATAATGTCTTGAGCGATTCCCACTGCAGGTTTTGCTCCGCGCTCATTGCTTGCGGCAAAGCAGAGAAGAAAAATCGGGCAATTACTTGAATTGTAAAGAAACATAGGCTCTTCTGCAACCCCTACAAAAATTTCTTTGAGCCTTTTCAGAAAAAAGTAGCCAACATCTTCGATACTAACGCACTTGACTGTCTTCTGCTCTTCGAGATTGAACAGATTAACATCAGAAGTCCTGCGATAGAATGTGTTACGCCAGTCGCCCGTGCCAAGAATCATGTCAAGCGACTTTGCCCAGTGTTCCGGTGGTTTTTTACCTGCCGGCAGCAACCTGTTTACTGCCTGCCCCAGAGGAAAAAGCAACCAGAGGTCTATGGCCTTAGTTTTTGCAATAGCCTCCAATGTTCCCCATTTCACCTGCATTCCGTAAGGGTCTAGAAAAACCACGGCTCTCTGGCCAGCCCACTTTTCAGTGGTGCACCATTTTTGTAACCAGGCATTGCAGTCTGCCTTGATGACTTTTACGTCCTTATCAGGATGGTTCCGCGCAATCTGCCCAAGATCTTCTACATGCTCTCTGTTTGCATCAATGAAATAATATCTGTGAAACCCGGGTTTAAGCTCTAAGGCCAGCTTTGCACTGCCGGGCATAAAATCTGATTCAAATTCCTCAAACTCTCCAATATCGCTGAATGTAAGCTGTTCGATCGCCTCCTGTTTTTTGAAGATGCTCCCCGTTCCAGCAAAGCCATCGACGTAAATTCTTCGAAACTTTCTGGCACGCTCATTCCCCTCGAAAAGACTGATGTATGCCTTCAGGTATTTTTCTAAAATCACGAGCTTTTGCTTTGTCCATGAACCTCCAAAACAGTGTTCCATACAAAATCCCCCTCATTTTAACCGCCAAGATACTAATATCCAGGATGTCGTGTTCTTTACGGCTCGGCTTTTTGCTTCTGTAAACCTTTTGATGAGCCGAAAATTTTCAAATAGTCCTTATCGTCAAATTGTTTAGGGTGCAGTCCAATGCTGCTGCACACCAGCTTTAAAACTTTGGTTAAACTGGCGTCATCTATGACACCGGAATCTGGTTTATGACTGTTTTCCAGATTCTCGTAAAGCTCTTTAATTGCTTCAATTACGTCTGATTCATCCGCAAATACCACCAGAATCTCATTTAAAGCCTGCTGGAATTCCGAACTGGCGGTGTTAAATCTGAAGCCTATAAGTCTTCGAGCAGTATCAACCTTAAGCTTGCGGCGCTCAAGTCGATCAAAAAACCATGCAGAGATACCGACGCCTAATAGGCCAGATATGAGAGAACTGCCAATCGTGACGTATAAAGGGTCAATGTTCATAGTTCCTTCCTTATTGGCTCTAACACTCAAACCAGTTCGCCGCGAAAAGCTTTGGCGAGAATACTTGCCGTGATGACTTCAATGCGCTTTCTGGCGCTCTCAAGCTGTTTTTCTGTTTTTTCTACATTTTTTAACAAGTGTTGAATTCTTTTCACAACCTGCTTTTGGGTCGCCAAGTCTGGGAGAGGAATGCAGAGATTCTTAATATCAATGAGTGTTAAACCGGATTTGGTGGCGCCGCGCTTTAGGAGAGAAAACTGCCTGTGTCCACCCTTTTTAGACATAAGAAAATAGCACAGGTATTCAGGAACTACTCTGGAGTTTGGTCTTGCCAGAGCAATATGCTGGTTAATGTACCCCTTCTGATGCAAAAAAGGAGGAACCAAACCTATCATACCCACATCACCTGTTATGGAAATCAAAACGTCATTTTCATTAACCAGTGTTCGGCGCCCTTCTGCATTCTGCGGCGGAATAACCCTTTGAATTTTTGCAGACTCCAGGTCTAGATCTAGCGAATCAAAGTTCAGGTTGGTTATTCGTAAAAAAATATCACCATCTTTATCAGAATAGTACTGTGCCCAACCTCTTGAGCCACTGGTAATGAACGAGAAGACATCAGAACCTTTAACATTGAGGATCTTGTCCGATTTAGAGACGCAAGAATCACTGCTGTGCAAAACAGCAAGGTTAAAAATGGACTGGCGGAAGCGTTTGATGGCGGCGGCGGCGCGGTCGAGGTGGGCGCGGCAGCTTTCGACCCGGGCCAGCAGACTGTCAAGTTTCGCAACAATCCTTTCTTGCAGTCGTAGTTCAGGAAATTTTACCCAAATTTTTTCCAAATTTGATTTCGTAATCTGCGGTTGCGCACTTCCAGAAATAACAGAATTAAAGCCAGTAAATTTTAGGAAATAAAACAAAAATCTAAGCGAGACCCTAGCTTCGTCAAGGTCATCTAAAGCCATAGCGTTCCCATTTACATAAGAAAATGGTTTGGAGATATTCAAACTTCCACATGTTGCACCACGACATGTAACAAGAATCGTGGGCCTCTCATGGTTAAAATTACTATGGAAACCGATTATTCCGTTTGCCCCATACACAGGAAACCCTTCCCCAATCATTTCCTTGGTTGAGAGTGTTTTCCATTGTTTGGGTGAGCAAATTTCAGTTAACCGAACCTTTTCCCATTTGTTAGTTGAGGGCAACTTCATTAACAAACCTCAGCATCAAATTCAGCAATAATAGCGCCAAGGTCTTCTAGGGCGGCTTCGAGTTCGCTGGCGGCTTCGCGGGCGAGGGTTTCGGGTTCGGGCAGGGTGTCGGCATCCTGCTGGGAATCGTCGCGCAGCCAGGTGATGTCGAGCGAATCGTCACGGTCGGCAATGAATTTGCGGGTAAAGACCCGGAAACGCCCGGCTTCGCCCTGATCGGCGCGGGGTGATCGGCCATGGCAGTCACTTCCGAAGCAGGCGATGAAATCGGCGAAATCTGCCGGTTTCAGCACATTGGTCTTGCCGAAATTCGGCATATTGGTGCGCAGATCGTAGACCCAAACCTGGGCCGTATTGTCTTTTTCGCTTTTGCCACGGGTGAAAAACAGCACATTGGTCTTGACGCCCTGGGCATAAAAAATACCGGTCGGCAGCCGCAGAATTGTGTGCAGATTGCATTTGTGCATTAAATCCTGCCGGATGCTGCGGCCGACATTGCCCTCGAAAAGCACGTTGTCGGGCAGAACCACCGCCGCCCGGCCACCCGGTTTCAAATGCCGATAAATGTGCTGCAAAAAGGCCAGCTGCTTATTACTGGTCGGAAAAGTGAAATCGTCACGGGTCGGCAGACCACCGCCTTTTTTACTGCCAAACGGCGGATTGGTGAGAATCACGTCGGACAAAGGCAGTGACTGGCCTTTCGGCGACAGGGTGTCGCCATAGAGAAGACCGGCACTGTCGTTTTCACCGTCGAGGCCGTGCAGAATCATGTTCATGACGCCTAGTCTGTGCGTATCCTGAACGTGTTCCATGCCGTAGAAGGTATTGTTTTTGAAGCGTTCGTATTCGGTTTCGGTCAGGTCGAAAACCTCTTTTTCAGCCTGCATGTAATGACTGGCAGAAATCAGAAAACCGCAGGTGCCGGCAGCTGGGTCCTGAATGATTTCGCCATATTTTGGCTGCATCAGCTTCACCATGACATCGATAAGAACCCGGGGAGTGAAATACTGCCCGGCACCCGATTTTTTCTCGTTGGCGTTCTTTTCGAGCAGTCCCTCGTAAAGATCGCCCAGCCCTTCTTTTCTGGCTTCAAACCAGTCGAGCTGATTGATGCTTTCCATCAGGGTCGTCAGATTTTTCGGGTGCTTGATAAAAGTGGCGGCATTGGCGAAAACTTCGCGAATCAGTCGGTGACCGCTGCTGCCAAGCTGAATGAGCATGGTGCGATAGCTTTCGAGGCGGTCTTCGGCGTTAATGGCCATCAGGCGATCCCAGCGGTATTTTTCCGGCAGCAGTTTTTCGCGGTCGGTTTCTTTCATCATCTTCAGAAAGAGCAGATAGGTAAGCTCGGTTACATACTGATGGTAGGTAACTCCGTCATCCTTGAGAATATTGCAGAGGTTCCAGAGTTTGGCGACGATATCCTGAGTTACGGTCATGCTTATGCTTCTTTCTTCCAGAGATTTTCGGAAATATCCTGCAAAACGGTTTCGAGACGGCCATCAAAGACCTGATTGATGCGGTTGAAGCCGCCGGCATCTTTGAACTGGCCGCGATTGAGCACTTCACGGTCAACGACAAATTCAGCCTTCATCTGCCGGGCAATGCGCTGCAGCCATTTCTGCTGCGGCTCGTTCCATGAACGGCTCTTGAGAATGCGGTCAATGGCCCGGTCGACCCGTTCGGAATATGCAACAAGAGGGTCTCCAAGGGCAACGCGGCGAATGTAGCCGATAATGCCGGCGGCAATTTCAGCGTTGGTCTGCTGCTGAAAAGCCTTTTTCAGATATTGTTCGGTGTAGCCCTCTTCGTCGAGCTTTAGTTCGAGCTGCTTTAGGTCAGCCCTGGTCAATTCCGCCGGGCGGGTCAGAACCACCTTGAGGGCCGCAATCTGGTTCTGGTTGTTACTGATAAAACTGCTGAACTGGCTGATATAGTCTTCCGGTCGCCGGTATTTCGGGCCATAGCCGACCTCTTCTTTGACAAAAGCATCGTCATGGTTGGAAACCGGAATGCGGACATCTTCATTACCGGTCAGATTATCAAGCCAGGCACCGATGCCGGGTCTGGCTTCAAGCCAGGCGGCAAGGTCGGCAAGGCTTGAATTGCGCAGAAATTCGAGAAATGACGGCAGAGCCAGGCCGACTTTTGCCTCGAGTTTTGCCCGGGCACTGTCACTGAGGCGTTTGCGACGCAGTTTGACCACAAACTGATCGCGGGCCAGTTCCCGAGGTTCTTCAAGATTCAGGGTCACAATCTCTTTTTCGAGGCTGGCAAAGCTCAGTTTCGGGTTGACCACAACCGGCTTCATGGTTGTGTAATCCTGCAGGTTTTCGTAGATATTCACCGCGTCGTAAATGCGAAAAACCTCTTTATTGAGCTGCGGACACAGCCGGGTGGCGCGGCCGAGCATCTGTTCATAGAGAATACGGCTGTTGACGCGGCGCACGAAAACCAGATTGCATATTTCGGGCACATCGATGCCGGTAGTCAGCAGATCAACGGTCACGGCAATCTTCGGATGCTTCTCGTTCTTGTAAAGCTTGATTCTGGCGGCCGGTTTATCGGCCTGGCCGGTGATCTTCATCACCATGTCGTCAGTGATGAAATCATATTTTCTGCTGAATTCTTCAGCCAGGAGTTTCACCATCATATCGGCATGGCGGTCATTGACACAGAAAACGAGAGTCTTTTCATCGAGCGTCGGATCAAGCCGTCCGGCAAGCCATTGTGCCACCACCCGGTTGAACTCGGGGGTGATTACCCGGCTGTTGAAGGCGCTCACCTCGAAATCAAGCTGATCCGGAGTCTGGGCCAGCTCGATTTTGCCTTTGTTAACGACCAGATACGGCACGGTTTCGTCTTTTTCCCAGGTGACACCGTTTTCAGTCTGTCTTGTTATCAGGCGCAGCGGCGGCTCGTGATCGACCAGCCAGCCATCGATAACCGCTTCACGGTAAGTATAGGTGTAAACCGGCGGCCCGAAAATGTCTGAGGTATGCAGCGCAGGGGTTGCCGTCAAGCCGATCTTGAAGGCATCGAAGTAATCGAGCACACGGCGGTATTTGGAAATATAATCGAGACTGTCGCGGAAGTTCAGTTCGGAATCACCCATTTCGCGGTCGAGCAGGTAACCGCGATGGCACTCGTCGACGACAATGCAGTCAAATTCGTCGACTTTTGGTCGCTGCGCGTCGTCAGAGGCGTAAAGAACCCGCTTGACCATCGACTGCACCGTGGCGAGATGAATGCTGGTATCAGCTTCGGGCGCCTGTTCTTTAAGCTCTTTGATGCCGAAAATATCGGCAAATTTGCGGGTGCCTTTGATTTCGGTATCTTTGAAAGCATCGGCCGCCTGAATACCGAGTGCCGAACGGTCGACCAGAAAGAGAATGCGGTTGAAACGCTGCGATTTGAGCAAGCGGTACAAAAGGGCAATGCTTGTTTTCGTCTTGCCGGTGCCGGTTGCCATCGCAAGCAGTGCGGTATCACGGCCGGCAACGATCGCCTCTTCGACTTTCTGAATGGCCAGTTTCTGGTAGTGTCTGAGCGGAAAATCAAAGCTGAAATCGAGCTGCTGCAGACTCTGTTCTGCAGTGTTAAAACAGGTGTTGAAACGCTTCAGCAGACCCGTCGGCGTGTACCAGCTTTCAAGGGGTTTGCGCAGATTCTGCGGGCGACGGACATCGCAGAACCAGATTCCTGAGGCAGTTTCGAGCTGGCGTAAAAATGGCCGGCCATTGGTGGCAAAAACAAATGGGATTTTAAAAGGGTTATCGGCGTCAGTCTTCTGCCAGCTTTCGCCGCTGATCGGCAACGGCTGGGTGATACCTTCAGAGAAGTTGAAATCGCGGGCATAACGCTTGGCCTGATCGATTGCCGAAAAAACGTCTTTTGCCTGCTTCTTTGCTTCGACGACTGCGAGAGGCTGCAGGCCGACAAAAAGCACATAATCGGCTGGCCCTGACTTTGTCGGCCACTCGGCAATCGCCTTGTTGCGGCTTTTCTCGGGGCGAACCCCGGCTGAGTAGCGGATATTCTCGCTGTCGGCTTCCCAGCCGGCATCACGCAACTGCTGATCGATAAGCTTTCTGGTTTCGGCTTCGGTCAGAATGATGTTTTCGGCTTCAGCTCTGGCGACTTCGAGAGTCTCTCTTATTTCCGGCTCGGTTCTGGCAGAGCTTTCTGCCTGCAGAGCCACCAGTTTTGGCTGGTAGCTGTCAAGAACTGCCGCTTCATCCTGTCGTTCAGGTATTGCCTGCTCTTCAACTGCCGTAAGCTTCGCCCAGAGCTCTTTTTTTTCTCTTTCGGCTTCAAGACGCCGGGCCTTTTCTTCGGCACTGATTTTGGTGACTTCTACGACCTGCTGTCGCAGTTTGTCGAGCTCGGAAGTCACAGCAGCCAGTTCCTGTTTCTGTTTTTCTGCGAGACTGTCGGGTGGCGCCGGCGTTACAAAAGGAACTGCCCTGAAGCTGCGATCATGAAAAGTTTTGAAATAATATACGGTCAGCAGATGGGCGAACCTGAGACAGGAAACCGCGTCGTTCAGGGTGCCGATGCCTTCGTGCACTGCACGGTTACCGGCGGTGCGGATATTGTGAAAAAGCAGATTGATTCGTGAATCAATCACATTCTGATATTTGAGTTCACGCAAAAGATCGCTCTGGGTAGTCTGGTCATCGAAGCGAACATTCATTCGGGCAGCGATATTGCGGGCAAGCAATTCACCGAAAAGCCTTAAACGGGTCAGGGAATATACCGGTTCAGAAAGACAGAACCTTTCAGCATTCACAACCTGTTCAAACAGGCTGTCATCAACATTTTCAATAAACCCGAAGTTCGGTGACGCGGCTCCCACTGTAATGTGCCTCAACTGCTGAGTGTGAATTATCTTTTGCAATAATACATAATTTTTATCAGTTTGTCCTGGTTAACTGCGAATTATTGTCAATTAACCGATAGATGCGTTGATAAATCAGTCGCGGCAGACAATGATGAAAACGTGCTTCTGGGGCCATTGATCGAGTTCGAGGTGGCGGCAGGTCAGGCCCTGCTCTGCGATTACCGACAGATTGGCGCTGATACCGATCGAACTGTAATGAAAGGTGTCGTCATGCCAGCGATCGGTGTGTTCGCCAACCGCGTCACCGAAGGTGTAAGCAAGCACGCCGCCCGGAGCCAGCAGCTGACAGAGTCTGGTTATTACCGGCTTCTGCTGATGCAGCGGCAGATGAAAAATGCTGTCCCAGGCAAGAATGAAATCGAAAGTCTGAGAGGTTTGCCACTCGCAGATATCGGCCTGATGAAAAACCTCATCCGGGTGATTCTGCCTTGCCAGCCGTATCATTTCGGCCGATACATCGAGGCCGGTTACCGCAAACCCATTTTCATGCAGCAGACGAATAAAGCGGCCGCCGGCACCGCAACCGACATCGAGAGCTTCGCCACCTGCACGGCAGAATTTCAAAGCCCGGGAAATCTGCTGCACGCCATACTGCGAATCAACGTGCTGCTGATGCCACCAAACCGCGATCTTGTCGTATTTTTCGCCCAGTTTTTTTGGGTCCATGCCGCTTTTTTCCTTGAAAGCCATCATACAGCTATTTTTTGTCAGATTCCAGAAATAACATGCTTTCGAACCGCCAGGCCACAAATAACCGATTTGCCAATCGATCATTTATTCCTCATGTGCATGTATTAGAAGCCTATACCGGCAGAGATCAATGAAATTATTACGATGACTTGTAAGTCGTCAGGCTGAATGCTAAGTTAATGAGCGACCGCAGATAAGCCTTCTTCAAGCAAAGAAGATACTTAAATCGAAACAGCCAGCCAGAGATCGATGCAACCTCAACAAACCAGCAAGCGTTTTATTTTAAGCCTGATTTTAATTCTGGTTTCTTTTGTGTTGCTGGTCGGCATTGCATTCAACAGTCTCAGATTCCAGCAGAAAATGCTCAACCAGCAGAACCGTGACGAAAACTGGAGCCGCATCGATCAGGTCAGCAAAGAATATTTCAGGCAGCTCGAAACGTCGCCATTACCTGCCGAAGCAATTCCGCTGCCAATGAGCAAGCCTTCTTTGCCAGCTTTGTCCGCTCCAGACAGCGCCATCGCCCGTAACATCTTCATGAAAATTTCCATGGGCGCCGGTTCGAAGCAGGCCCTGCTCATTGAAGCAGAACTGAACTCTTCGCCCGACGAGCAGGATTTCTGGCGCTATCTGCAGATGAACGAATATGCTGCAACCGGCAACCATTTCGAAATGCGCCGCTGCGCCTTTAGATTTTGAATTCAAATTTCGATTTTCTTCTCGATAACGGCCGAACTTTAAAAACCGAAGCAGCTCTGCAGGTCGCCCAGGCTTTTCTTGCCGAAAATAATCCGGAATCATGCCGGCAATGGCTTCTGAGACTGCGCACCTGCATTCTGCCAGACATGAAAGAAGGCGAAGCCGCCGTCATGATCGGCGATGCCGGCGAGGCTTTTCCCGTTTCACTGGTGGCAGGCGACCTCAACCTTCTCAACAATGGCCTGATATATCGACCAGATCGCGGTGGCAGCGGCACCGGGCTGTTTCTGGTGCGGCAGATCATGACCAGAATTCTCATTGTTGAAGACGAACAGATCATTCGCGAACTGCTCGGCGATAACCTCGAATTCGAAGGTTTCAGCACCACTCAAACCGCCAATTTGAACGACGCTGAAACCTTTATGAAATCAGAAAAACCAGATATGGTGCTTCTCGATCTCAATCTTCCTGATGGCAACGGTGCCGACAGGCTTAAGCAATGGCGGCAGAATGGTCTGGCGATACCGGTTATCATCTGCACTATCAGAGACCGTGAAATCGACATTATAAAAGCCCTCGACGCCGGCGCCGTCGACATAAAAAAAGAATATGCACCGACTCTCGACATCGCCCGCAACAAATGGGTGCTGCTGCCGATCTACGAGGGCAAAGAATCGATGTTTCTCGAACTGCAGGTCAGCGCACACGTTGAATAAAAAACAGTGATTGCGATCTGGTGCTGTGCCGATAATTAAATTATGGGCTGGCTTTGGAACGACATACATGACATGTTCGACGAGGATGACGGCAGCTTTCCCGAAATCTGCATCTGCGGATTAACAGCAGCGGAAGTAATCGCCGGCTATCGTCTTATCAGAGAAAAGGCCCGCTTCATGGTAGGCGGGCCGCGTTTTTTCAATCTCGAAGCAGGTCAGGAAATGGAAATCGATGCCGTCGAATGCGCCGCCACCCTCGTCTGCCGGCAAAAGGCCCACCCGTTTCACTTCATGGTGCGCGACCTTGCCTTCGGTTCCGGCAAGGTGCACGAGATCGGCGTTTTCATTCTCGATAACGCCATCGCCATCGACTACGAGAAAGGGCGCATCTGGGGCGAACTGCAGATAGAAACGCTGCTGCTGCTGATCAATAAGTTAAAAGAAACTTCAGACAAGGCATTTATCAGACTCGAAGACGCCGTCAGCCCCAAAGACCGGGACCGCCTTGAAGCGGCCCTCAAGCGCCTTGCCAGCCCCCACCCCGACGACTGACCGACGACATGGTTTCATTTTCAGGCTAAAAAAGCGGTGCAACCAGGGGTTGCACCGCTTTTACTTTTATTCAGCACGGGCACCGGAATAACTGGCGTTTTTTTCAACTCAGTTTTCGGCGGCCTCGGCGAGCGGATTGTCGGGGTTTAGAGGTTCGATCTCGTAGTCGAGCTTGAATTCTTTAAAGACTTTGGCAGCAAAATCGCTGTTTTCAGCCAGCGGTAATTTGACAGCAACCTTTTCGGCAGTCTCTGACCAGCTCTCAATCAGTGATTTCCAGGCGTCGAGTTCTTCATTGAGTTTTTTCAGCAACTCAGAGGGGTGTGTCACATCTTTATCGAACCAGAGAAGACGATCGCGCGAGTCACTGTTGGAAGTGTTGGCAAAGCCGGTATATTTCTCTACGTCTTTTTCAAGCATCTGCAGCAGTTTGTCAGTTTCGTCGTAAGTTGAATAGACCTGGCCGAACCAGTCGCTGATGGTTCCGCCTTTGACGTCGAGAAAAGAACCGGTTTTCAGATAATCACGCACGGCCGGAGTTTTGAAGCTCTCGTCGAACTTCTGCAGTGCGGCGTTGCGATCTTTCAGATAGGCGTGCATCAAGGTCGCCATATCGAGCTGCTGCTTGACGGTGGTCAGCAGCACAACGGCTTCGGCGGCCTTTTGTGAGAGTGACAGGGGCTCATAAAGCAGTGACTTTTCAACATCTTTTCTGAAAGCCTCGACAATTGCCTTTGGCGTCTTTTCTTTCTTTGAATCGGCCCAGCGCCAGTTGAACAGGCGGCGACCTTCAGTGAACAACTTGTCATTTTTCTGATCGGGGTCAGCAGCGCAGGCGGCAGCGAGCTTTTCAAGATATTTGCGAATGCGGGCAGCCTGCGGCAGATCTTTGCTGTCGATCTTTTCGATGGCTTCATCCATGCCTTCGATAAACTTGTCAGCCTGCTCGGCAGCACCCTTAACCTGATCGCGCAGAAACGCCAGTTCTTTCTGGCCGACCTGCATGGCATCGGCTGCCAGAGCTTCGCGCAGCAGTGCTTCGTTGAATTCAGGAGTATCGACTCCAATAAGAGGCGCGTAGTTGAACGGTGACTGCTCGATACGCAGCCCGACCGCATCATAAATGCCGCCACGCAGTTTATTGGCGGTGGTGTAATTGAGATACTTCTTGATCAACACGTAATCAGGGTTAAAGAAAACTTTCTGAATATTATACTGCTCGATGGTTTTGCGATATTCGGCAGATTTAATCGGGTCACCGATCCAGCCGGCCCAGGTAACCGGGTTAACGGCGCGGCCAACTTTATCCCAGAAGCCGTTTTGACGCGATTCTTTTTCTGTCGGTTTCCATGACATGAAATCGGCTTTCAGCTGCCAGAGTTCTTTCAGGCGCTCCAGATCAAAATCCGGCAGGGAAAAGCCCTTCTGGCTGTAGTAGCTCATCAGAACTCCCTGCTTTTCGAGGGCAACAAAAACGCGGCCGTTACGGGCTTCGGGTGAATTACCGGCCACCGCTTCTTTAACCTTGAATTCCATGAAGCGGTTATGCACCATCTGCAGTGAAATGGCCTTTTCCTCGTTCTTGAGAATTTCGCGGTTGTCATAAAAAGAACGGAATTCCGGATCGTTCTCGTAAAGATACCAGTATGAATTCTTGTAGGCGTCTTTCCAGCGCTTGTTGTATTCACCGACCGCATCACCGATAAAGGTAAATATGCCCCAGACCAGGCCGGCAAAAAGGATTATCTGACCAATAAAGGGCGTGCAAAACAGTGCAACGAGCGAAGCAACACCAATGGCTGCACCCACGTAGTGCTTGGCCAGAGAATAAGAAGTTCGGCCCACCTGTCGGTCTTCAGATCTGGCAATACCCCAGGCGTCAATGGCCAGGCCGACCACTACCAGACCGATACCGATGCTGCGGGCAATGCCCTGACCGTTGGTCAGTTCATCAGGAATCGTATCGTTGCCGGCTTTTTTCTGAACCCAGCGCCAGTAAGACTTGAAACCCTGGCCGGCAACTTCGGGGTTGTTCCAGCATGGGGGCGGAGCGGTGAATTCCATGAAATCAAGGAACTTGCTGCCCTGAACCGCTGACATGGTAGTGTCAGCCATGTTTGCCAGGTTGTTCAGGCGCATGAAACCAATCATCAGATTAGCAGTTCTTGCAGAGAGTCTTGATCTGCCGACAAAGGCAAAACCCCGCATCGTAAAGCCAACAATGGCCCTGAACACTTCAGCGACGTCAGCCAGAATCGTGCTGTTTTCACGCAGCATTTTCATCGATTCATAAAAGCCGAAAACGTCGGTGGCCCCATCATCAGCCATCATCAGGCTGGCGTTGAGCATCGACATCCATTCGCCCCAGGCACGTGCTTCGGCCTCTTCACGGCTCTTGCCGCGCAGGCGCATGATCTGTTCGAGGTAATCGGCCGGCGCAACCACCTTTTCGAGGCTGACCAGGCCATTTACCTCTTCGGTATTTATAGAAGGCTTCGGCAGTTCGGCAGCCCGAACCACCGGAATCAGCATCGGCTCGACAAGCAAAACAAAAGCAAGCACCCAGACAGCCAGGCGGTTAAACTTTTTTCGGCTCATGGTTATTACTCCTTGATTATCCCTTAATTCTAACCGCCGCCGGGCCGTACCGCTACTCCCCTGCTGTTTCCAGCTTGTAATCGTAATTCCAGAGGTTCTTTATGTTATTAAAAGCCATGACACCAAGATTTCTCGGAAACAGAACCATCAGACTCTGCCCATGCAGAGCAATTCGCGGGTGCGAAGTTTCAATAAACCTGAATGCCCTTTTGGCCCCAAGAAAACCGACGCCGGAAGCGGTCGAGTAAAAAAGCCCCAGACCGTGTTTATAGGCAAGATCGCGAACCTCTTCGGTCGGCTGGGCAGGCACAGCCGTGATCTTATTGTCGGCCAGAGTGTGCATGAGCACGGTTTTTCCAATGGCAATAAAGGTATTGTCGCCATCACCGGCAACTGCATTAATCGTGTCGCCGGTCTGAAAAATCTTTTTGTAGCCGCGCAATTCAGTCTGCCCCTGAGCCGAAGCCGCTTCCGGCCTGAGAACATAAATTGAACTGGTTTTGCTGCGGGCATCTTCCGCCACCAGATAAACACAGTTGCCGGCAGCACGATAAATGCGGCTGTAATAAGCCGGCAGATCGCAGATTGGCTGATAAACCATGAGAGGCAGGCCGGCAGCGTCGAATTCGACTTTTGCCGAGGGTGCGATAAAACCGAGAGTTCGCACCGTAGTCAGCAACAACTGGCCGTTATCGAGATGTACCAGCCCCTGGAATGGTTCTGATACGGCAGCTGCCACTTCACGCACCGGGTTAAGCAGCCTGCGGTTATCAATGCCGATCCATGGGTTACCAGACGCATCGACCGAGAATTTGATCTCGTTGAGCGTATGCTTCGGAATCGGCTTTTCCATGGTCGTCGGCGGCACAACCCAGTTATAACTTATACCGCTGCCCGCCGGCAGAACCATGGTTGAGTCAGACATCGGGTCGAACGCAGCGTTGCCTGAAACGGGCAGCCACAGAATAACTGCGAAAATCAGCAGAAAATAACGCATTTTACTTTCCATCTGGGCCTCCGATAAATTCGAGAACCGTTTTCTGGCCGACATTCATTTCACTGCGGACCTTCTGCCAGAATTCCTGTGAGTTGAAGTCCTGACCCACAGCTCCCATCGCCTTTTTCATAAAATTGTCCATGGCTTTAAAGGCGACGTTCGAATACATACGCCCGCCTTCGACCGCAAACCCGGCCTGGGGCGAACCGATCTTGCCAACCATGAAATCGAGAACTTCCTTGCCAGCCGCCGGCACATCACCCTTCTGAATCGCCGCGGTCACCTTGGCAAAGCCGAGCGCGTTATCAAAAATCTCCTGGCCGCCTTCGACAGCGTTTTCGGCAACTTCGCCGCCCATCTGTTCGGCGAGGGTCTGAAGTTTTTCTTTATTGTATTTTTTAATCAGGTCGACCTCCGGGGCGCCGACGGCAGCCGAAATATCAGCCTTGAGGCGGGTCAGCTGTTCAACCAGACTGGTTGCGATCTGCGGATCGGCGAAATCGGCAACCGGTATACTGAGCTTGATGCGGCTTCTTTCTTCGGCGCTGAGATTCTCATTACCGATCGCCCGGTTGTAAAGAACTCTGCAGGCCTGCTGCAGCTGTGCAAGTACCTGCTTTTCCTGATCGGTAAGGGTGCCCTTTTTCAGCAGGGTAGCAATTCTGAACTGATTTTCAGACAGCGCTTTTCCTTCCTGGCCGGCCGGAACATCGACAGCAGGCTGCTTCAGGCTTGGCGGAGTGGCGCGCGATTGTCTGGGAGGCGGCACAAAGCCACGTGAGTATTTTATCTCTTCTTTGCGCCGCTGCTTTTCTTCCCATTCTCGATCTTCGCGTTCAGACTGCCTTCTTTTCGCGGCTTCCTTGCGTTTTCTCGCACGCTCTTCGCGGGCTTTTTGGCGCTCTTCGCGGCGTTTGGCTTCAATTACGGGGTCACGCGGCGCCGGTCGAAAAAGATCCCAGATAGACGGACCGGTATAAGTGCTGCCACTGTCTGATGAGCCTGAGTAACTGCTGCCCGAACTGCCAGAATAGCTGCTGTTGTCAGAGCTGCTGCCGCTGTCGTAGCTGCTGTTATTGTATGAGTTGCTGTCACTGCCGCTGTCAGAGGAATTATTGTATGAGCTGTCGTCGGAACTGTTGTAATTATTGCTGTTGTCGTATCCAGAACTGCTGCCGTCATCAACCGGCGTCGGATCAGGAACGTTCGGCACGTCCGGGACCGAACCACCCGCCGCATCGATCAGCTGACCGAATGCGTCGGCATGCAGCGCGACTGGCATCGAACCGGTCAGTGAAGCAGCCAGCAAAAATGCTGTTAAAGCCCTTTTCAATCGCATATTTTACTCCTGAACAGAACCCCGGAAGGATAGCCTGACCATATTGTTGTTCGCATCATGCACGAACGCAATTGCAGGCACTATCTTTCTAAATACTCCCATTTAAGCGGCCTGTAAACAATTTTAACCATCAGACAGTTCTTATAAACCGAATCCATGACGTCTATGTAAAAGCAGCCCCCGCAGTCTCAGTGAGAAAATGCGGGGGCTGACGCGCAGACAACGAAACTGAAGTGCAGTTTACAGGGCAAAGCGGCGGAACTTGGCACGGCGATTATCGTTGGCCGCAGCTCCGAGCTTTTTAAGATACATGCTTTCGTAATCTTCAAAGTTGCCCTCGAACCACGAAACCTTCGAGTTTCCTTCAAATACAAGCAGATGCGTGCAGATGCGGTTGAGGAAAAAGCGGTCGTGGCTGATTACCAGCGCGCAGCCGGCGAAGTCAGAAATGGCGTCTTCCAGCAGTCTGAGAGTGCCGACGTCGAGGTCGTTGGTCGGTTCGTCGAGCATCAGCAGGTTGCCGCCGGATTTGACGATCTTGGCAAGGTGCACACGGTTGCGTTCACCACCCGAAAGTTCACCGACCTTTTTCTGCTGATCCGAGCCTTTGAAACCGAAACGGCCGCAGTAGGCGCGTGACGGAATCTTCATTTTTCCGAACTGCACGTCGTCGAGACCATCGCTGATTTCGTCGAATACGGTCTTGTCACCGCTGAGAATTTCGCGATGCTGATCGACCCAGGCGGCTTTGACGGTCGGGCCGACGACGACTTCACCGTTGTCAGGCTTTTCGACGCCGCCAATCATGCGGAACATCGTCGTTTTACCAGCACCGTTCGGGCCGATAATACCGACTACCGCGCCCTTTGGCAGAGAAAAAGTAACGTTCTCCATCAGTTTGTTGCCGTCATAGGCTTTGCTGACACCCTTGAATTCAACGACCAGATCGCCGAGATGCTCGGCCGGAGCAATCTGAATGACAGTTTCATCACCACGGTCGGCACTCTTTTCGCGGGCCACAAGATCTTCAAAATGTGCCAGACGCTCGCGCTGCAGTTCGTGACGATCGCCGGTGTTCATGCGGATCCACTTCAATTCACGCTCGAGTGAGCGGCGGCGGGCTGATTCCTTCTTTTCAGAAGCGGCAAGAATCTGCAGTTTCTGGGCCAGCCATGAGCTGTAATTACCCTCGAACGGAATACCGTGCCCGTCTTCGAGTTCAAGAATCCATTTGGTGATGTTATCGAGGAAGTAGCGGTCATGCGTCGAGATGATAACGGTGCCCGGGTAGTCTTTAAGGTAATTTTCGAGCCAGGCAACTGTCTGGGCATCGAGATGGTTCGTCGGTTCGTCGAGCAGCAGCAGGTCAGGCTCTTCGAGCAGGGCGCGGCAGAGAGCGACGCGGCGCTTTTCCCCGCCTGAGAGGTTATCGACGATCATGTCGTCGGGCGGCAGAACCAGGGCGTTGGCAGCCACATTCAGGCGGGTATCGATTTCCCAGCCGCCGGCGGCGTCGATTTTGTCCTGCAGCTGCGCCATTTTTTCCATGGCTTTGTCCATGGCGTCGGGGTCCATTTCACCCATGGCTGCCGAAATATCTTCGTATTCTTTGATCATCGCCAGGGTGTCGGCAAAAGCGGCTTCGATGTTCTGACGCACGGTTTTGCCCTCTTCGAGCTTCGGCTCCTGCGGCACGAAACCAACCTTGTAGCCTTTGGTCAGCTCGGCCTGGCCGCGGAATTCCTTGTCGATACCGGCCATGATGCGCAGCACAGTGCTTTTACCGGCGCCGTTGGCACCGACGATACCGATCTTGGCACCCGGGAAAAAGCAGAGATTGATGTCTTTCAGAACCTGTCTGGTGCCATAGAACTTGTTGAGACCAAGCATGGTGAAAATATATTTGTCAGCCATAAGCCCTCGTTTCGTTGTTAAAAATATGGCGTGATTCTACCTGAAACCGGCGATTATGGCAACCATCAGCAAGGCGTCGCAACCGCAACGCCGCAGAAAATAAAAGTGCCGCCAAAGCGCTGGTCATTTAGACCTGGCTACGGTATCGTCCGCCCAATGGCCGGCATGCGACCATACATGACGCCCGTTCCCGTGCCCCCTCCTCCGTAGACGAAGGCCGCCCTGACGGCAGTTTAATTATAACATCTGAATTTACTCTCTTACAAAGTATTATTGATTGATAAACCAACAGACCAGAAAACCACGGCATTAGATTCGTATTTATCTAAGCAGCCTTTTGCCAGACATCAAAATCATGGATTCCGGGTCTTCGCCCGGAACGACGCATAAGCCAGGTGAATTGTCGACAGTAAAAAACCGGCGCGGCTCAGAGCGCGCGCGCCGGTCTGGTAATCAGTAAATACGGGTGTCAGAACTCGATGTCGGCGACCTTGAAGGTTTCTTTGCGGTCGGTCAGGCGCAGGGTCACTGAGCGCCGCTTTTCGTCATCACGGCCGTAGTTGGTGAAGATATCGATCTGCAGGGTAACGGCGCCGGCCACCCTCTGTGAACTGCTACCGTAGAAGTTCGTCTGAATCTCATACATGCCGGTTCTTGCCTTGCGCAGCATATACTCTTCGGGGCCGTAGCCCCGGGTCAGATCGCGCGAAACGAGGCCACCAATGGCAGTGTGCGGGTAACCGTAATAGGCTTTCTCACCCGACGGTTCGACGACCCAGAGATCCATGTCGGTGGCGTCGGCATCCCAGGTCATGACGATGCGCAGATCGACATCGATCGGCTTGAGCAGGCGAGAATCAACCTTGAAGTCATCGATACCGGCCTTTTTCGCTTTAACGACGAGATTATTGAGCTCTTCAAGGGCGATCACCTCGATGCCCGGGAAACGGCCATCCCACTTTTTCAGCACGACGTCATAAAGCAGCTCAACGGCGCGCTGATATTTGCCCAGGCGGCCAAGAACCAGCGCCAGATCACGGTAAGACTGCGGTTCTTCGCCGCGCATTTCTAGCACTTCTTCAAAAATCATGGCACTGATCGCCAGTTCTTCAAGCTGAGCGAGGCGGTGCGCCAGAATTCTCATCAGAGCCGGGTTCTCAAGCTCAAGTTCGGCGATATTCGAAAGCACCTGCAGAGCCAGATCTTTCTTATCGAGAGCGATAAACACATCGGCACAGTCAAGAAAATAAGAGGGTGCATTACCGTATTCGGCTTTCTGTTTCAGATACTCGGTATACGGATCGAGAGCTTCTTTTATGGCTTTCGCATAACGTGCATCGGGCTGCCAGGCCTTGATCGCTACGCCCGGGTTGACCGGCCGCGAGCCGGTCGGAGCCGTGGCTTCTTCTTTGGCAGATGCACTGCGGGCCGGAGCCGGGGCTGATGGACGTGTAACCGTTCGTGCGATTGAACCATCGACAGACTTGTTCTCTTCAGTAGATACGCTCATTTCATCACGCATTGCTTCGGGAGCACTCTGTGGCATGGCGTCGTCCGAATCCATGGCAGCACCACTCACTTCTGAAGGTGCCGATCTTTCACGATCGGCAGAACCAAACAGGCCACCATACCATGAGCCACCCTCTGATTTTTTATCCTTTCCGGAAGGAATCTGAGCTTTGGAGAAGTCGGTTTCCCACCAGCGCAGGCGTTCTTCCCATTCCGGGATGATGCTGTTGAGCTTCTGCTCGCGGGTCTGGGCGACTTCTGCTTCGGCCTTCTCGACCGCGGCAAAATACTGTTCACGCCATGCCGGTTTGGAAGCCGGGGGTACGATTTTGTGTTCGATGTACTGGTCGATGCGCTCGAGCACAATCATCGAGGTGAATTCATTCACGACACCGTGCTTTTTGCTGAGCGTAACGATGTCGAGCCGGTTCTTTTCTTTCTCAGCGAGCAATTCGTCAACTTTGCGGCCCGCCCAGAATTTGCGCAGAAAATCGCCTTTGACAGCCTTGCTGCGGCTGACGTCGTAACTGCGTTCGAAAAGCCCCTGGGCACTGGTTCCGAAACTGAGAGTAATCTTAGCCTCGTCACCGCTCAGCAGGCCGGCGAGCATATATCTCGGATTCACAGCAACTCTGCCGGTGGGAAAAACCTCTTCGATGCCCTTGCCATTGACCAGGCCAATGATGCCGAAGAAGTCAGCACCGACCATTTTCACGGCGCGGTCGAGATCAAGAGCTTTAAGATTCAACAGGCTGCCGCCGCTGCGGCGGCAGATGTGCTGCAAAAAGCTGTAATCAGCGCCATCGGCCGAGGTGATTGCATAAACCGGAGCGGCAAAATCAGGCACTTCGCTTTTTCCGAAAGTTGTCAGGCCATCAGTTATGAGCAGATAACAGTCAGGTTTGCCAAGCTCTTTTCCGATTCCGGTAAAATTGGTGCCGCCATCGAATTTGACTTCTTCGATATGCTTGATCAGGGCACCGGCATCGCCGCGCTTCACCTGCCACGATCGGCTGCTGCCCGGCCGGTTGCGAAATTCGACAAATTCGACACGAACTTCGGCGGCCACGCGTTCAGAAGCGAACAGCGCTTCGATAAACTTCTTTTCGAGCGCCAGATCGCGCTTAGCGCCTGACCCAGAAGCATCATAGAGCACGACGATTTTTTCGGCCGGTTTGAACGGGCGGTTCTTTTCGGGGTCAGCAGCAAGGCCCTGAACGCTGAAATAGAAGTTACCGTCGCTGGCTTCTTCGACAAAAACGGCACCTGGCTCAGGAACCGGTATGGTAACCCTGACTTCAGAGTCTATTTTCTGGCGCTGCATGGCAACTTCGGTGAACCAGCCTGATTTCATCTGGCTGAACCCGGCAGTTTCTCTGCCGGTTATTTCTATCTTCGGTTTTTGATCGGCGCTGAGCACTTCGACCCTGAGATTGAAATTTTCGGTTTTTTCGCTCAGCCGCAGAGGGACGCGATAAAGCGCTTCACCGTCATTGACAGCCAGTTCGGTGATATAAACGACCTGAACTGTGCGTGAGCTGTTTGGATTCAGCGGGTACACGCGAGTCTTGAAATTGTTACCCTTGACCTTTTCGACAATACCGGGGTCGACACCTCGGCGAATCTCGGTTTCGAGAACTTCGCGGGCTTTCTGCTTTTCGATGGCGACGCCTTCGACCAGCTCACCGTCGATATCGAGCGCATAGCCAGAAACAACCGCGCCTTCGGGCAGCGGAAACTCAAGCTCCCCTTCCAGCACCCGCGAATTCGGGTTGAAGAAGCGCATGGTCATGGTAGTTTCGGCCAGATGTCCGAAAATTCTGACTCTGGCATCGAGACTGGCCAGGCTGATCGGCTGGTCGGCCGGCCGTTTCAGATTCATGATCGGAATCTGGGCCTGCAGTGTGGTGACAGTCAGCAGCAGAAAAGCGAGTAGAAGCAACAGACGGTTTTGCATATATTCCCCTCGATTATGGAGTTTGCTCAGCACAATTTCAGAAACGCAGCCAGGCAAAACCGGATTGCGTTTTTTATTTTTTAAGATCAGCCAGGGCGGCAAGCTTCATCGCATCGGTCTTATCGCCAAAAAAGCGACTGAAAACACTGATGCGGTAGAAAGAAGCCAGCGACAGTTCTTCGCCGGTCCTTCCGAGCAGCCAGACATTTTTGTGACGGAAATGAAAGAAGAGAAAGAGCTGCTGCACCCTCTCGTCATCAAGCTTATCAAGCGAAGGCGCAAAGCTTTTGAGCAGCCGGGCGGTGTTTTCAAGCCTGACGAGCACCTTCTTTTCCTGGGCGAAGCTGTCGTTCTCGGGGTTGAGGGTAAAGCTGCGCAGCAGCAACCCCTGAAATCGCTGCCCGTAGTGTCTGGTCATGATAATCGCCGCCAGCCCGCGCAGTGCCACACTGTTGCTGCGAATTGCATGCTCGAAAAATTTCAGAGCCTGCCCTTCTGGCTTAACGTCGATATAACGTGAAATATCGTTCATCAGACGGGTCTCGATCTCTGACAGCTCGATGGCGCCAGCCAGAGCCGGTAACAGAAACAGCACCAGAACCAGACCCGCTATTCTTGCTCTAATCGATATCTTCATAAGGGTAACAGACCGTGATCACTTTCGGAGTTTCGCAATCTTTCACAACAATCTTGATAAAATCACCATTGAAACGCGCACCGATAATGGCCAGCTTTTCGCCGTCACGTTCCGGCCATTTTTGTACCACCCGACCATTGATAACCGCATCTTCAACCTGCTTGATAAAGATGTCGCGGGCAATCATCTGGTCATAGGCATGTTTAGTCATCTGATACTCGCCTGATGCCACCATTCTGGCCACTCTGCGCCGTCCCATATTCAACCATTCCCAAATCACTTATTTTCAGCTCTGATTTTACCCCGTCCTGTATCCGCATGTAAAGGACTTAAGGAAGGGTGAAGCAGACACAGCTCAATCCTCCAGATCCTTGAAGAGATCGCCCGGGTCGGTTGGCTGGCGCAGTGCTTCGCGCCACTTCTGCGAGGGTTCGACAGGCTGGGCCGTAGCATCGAGCTCGGCAAAAATGGTATTGCGGGTTTCTCTGATGCTGTCTTCGATGTTGAAAACCGGGGCGGCCTCAGTGACCGCAAGAATTTCGCCATCAATCTCCGGAACGGGCACAACCGGTTCGGCATCAAGATCGATAACGGCAGCTTCAGCAGGCTTGTCGACCAGAAGTTCTCTGACTTCATCGAGTGACACATCATCGGGCGAAATGGTGATTTCGTTGGCCGGCAGCTCTTTGTTACAGCAGTATTTGGGAATCACCGGCTCAAATTCGTCGTAATCGAGTTTGTCTTTTACGGTGGCCGGCGGCGGTTCAGTCGCCTCAGTAAAATCGCTGCGCGAATATTCTTCAGTGTAAGCGATCGGCTGAAGTTCACCTTCTGACGGTTCTGTATCCACCCCTGCCACGGCCGGTTCACCGGCGACTTTTTCCGGAAAATCCTCATGCGAATATTCTTCAGTATAAGCAATTGGCTGCAGCTCTTCAGACGGTGCCTCTCCAGAACCCACGGCGGCAGCTTCAGCTTCGCTGGCAACAGGCGCTAAATAGGCCGGTTCCGGGGTATTTTCTGAGTCGGCAGATTCCTCAGAAGAAGACAGAGACCAGTCATCGACGCTTTCACCTGATACTGCCGATTCGGCAACGCCAGTGACATCGGGAGCATCAGGAGCTTCGGCAATGTCAACGGGCTCAGCGCGGCGCGGCGGCGGGCTGACGAACAGATCATTGAAAAGGTTTTCTGAAGCAGCTTCGGGCTCATCTTCGTAATCGGTATCATCAGCAGCAAGGGCTGGTGCGTCTTCAGTTTCGACGGTTAAATCGCCGCCTGGCGCATACTCTTCACTGCACACTACTGGAGCTTCAGAAGTTTCGGGCGCCGCACCGGCAGCGCCATACTGCTCAGTTTGCGCGTATTCACCGCCGTAATACTGCTCTTCCGGCACCTCACCAGGGATATCTCCAGTCGCTTCAGCCGGCGACTGCTGTGCAAAGCCATCGCTTTGTGCCCATTCTTCGCCAACCGGAGCTTCAGTATACGGCTCATAAGCCTGCTGTTCATATTCAGGTTCATGCCCGGGGTAACCATCTTCGCTGGTCTGTGCAGCCGGTGGAGCGTCTTCCTGATACAGGGGCTGATATTGTTCATTTTCATAACTTGTCTGATCATGGGCATTTTCAGGCCATTGTTCCTGGCTGCCTGACTCTGCCTGGTCATAACCATAAGAATCGGCATATTGTGGCTGTTCTTCAGCAAAATCGGGTTCGCCATAAACAGCAGACTCGTCTGCCGGCTCCAGGCCTGTACCGGGGTTTTCATCGGAAGCCGCGGCAGACTCTTCGCTTTTGCGCCGGTTTTTGATCGCGCCGAGTGAAATAGCTCCCACAGCCGGTCGATTCGCTGTTTCGGGCTCAGAACGTGGTTTTAAAAGCTTGCCATGCGAAGCGTCGGGAGCGTGCGGAGTAGCATGCGCAGCATCGGTGGCAGCAGCGAGTCCCTTTTCATCAACGGCAGACGAAGCAGCAAAACCCATGGCCTTGACCAGTGGGTCACCGGGCACCAGTTCATGCAGATTGCTGGCATACATCATCGCCTTCTTTTTGTCACCAGTGGCGTTGCAACATCTGACCAGCAGGCGGAAAAGCCTGACCCTGTCACTGCCATCGCGATAAATGCCAAAACAGTTTTCGAGGGAGCGAAGAGCCAGCGACGGAAAAATCTTCGCCAGCAGACCGACTCGCAACCAGTAAGTAGACTCATAAAGAGCCATTATCGGCCGCAACAACTGAATCAGCACTATCAAAACCACGATCAACAGGAGAACAACAGCCCAGCGGCCTTCACCGTGTGCCCATAACAGCCAGCCGGGCCAACGCAGCCCGGGGTATTTCGGGTTGATTTTGACCGCATTCTGATAATGCACTCTTGCTTCAGCAATACGGTTGTCGGCAAGCTCGAGCTTCATCAGAACAAAGCTGGCAAAAAAGCTCTGACCGGCACGGCCAATGATAGCTTCGGCAGATTCCTTCAGCTGCGCCGCGGTAAATCTGCCCGAATGGAAATTGGCCATCAGGCGCATTTCCCAGACCTGCACCATGGTATCGATTGAATTCATCAAGCCGGGATTACGGTTGAGATAGAGCCCCAGTTCAGAAAAACGCTCTTCATTAAAGAGTCTGGTGGCCTGCTTGAAATTTTCATCCGCATTCAGAGCGGAAACTGCAATCTCGTTCTCTACCGCCGCCAGACGCTCAATCCAGGCCTGATTATCGCTTTTCAGCAGCAGCAGTTCCTTTAAAATTGCTCTGATCTGCAGAACATCCTGCTCCTGCTCGGCCTTGCGCAGTTCGACTTCAAACTTTCTGATGGCCAGCAGAATTCTGTCTTCGGCGCTCTCCTGCCTTGAGACCGGGCCACGACTCGCAATTTCATCGATCTGTCGAATGGTATTGCGCGCAAAAGCGTTGTTTTTATCGATCTTCTGGATCTCGCCACAAAGTCTCTTCGCCTCAAGGTAAAGGCGATCGCGCATGGCAACCGAAACCAGGCCGACCAGGCTCTGAATCTCGCCAGCGCGCTTGAGCCTCTGAAAGGCACGTTCGAGATCAGGATATTGTGCGTCGAATTCGCGCACCTTTTCGAGAAGCCCGGCGGCAGCCTCAAGGTCACCCAAAGCCATTGCCACGTCGGCTTTTCCGATGATTCTGGCGGCATTGGCCCTGGCAAGAATCGTCATATTTTCGACCTGAGGCCGGTATTCTGCCGCAGTTGCATCGATGCCCGCAAGAATTCTGAACAGCTGCAGCCGATAAAGCACTTGCGTATTAGCAGTCATAAGCTTTTCGAGGTCTTTAAAAGTTTTAACCCACTGGTCATCAGGTTTTATCGGCATACCGTCGTTAATGCGGTCAAGCAGAGCCTCGCCGGCAACGATAAACTGCTGATCACCCTTGAATGCGCGTGCAACTTCGATCAGCTGCCGCCAGTCTTCGGCGTTAGAAGATCTGAACGAGCAGATCTCATTCTGCAGCACCAGAAATTCACGCAATTCCTGTTCATTCAGCTGTGAAAGACTTCGGTTGTTGGTGATAGCTGAAGTTTCTTTACTGATATGAATCTTGAGAAGGCTTTCTACCTCATCGACATTAACCCCGGCCTGCCGACACAGCCTGAGAAGGCGAGCCGCTTCAGAAGCGTTTCCTGATTCGTGAGCCGCCGAAGCTTCAAGCCAGAGCGCATCGTCAATAACTGACTTTTTGTCTGCCGGCTTTACTGCGGGTGTGCCTGTGCCCTTTTCGACTGCTTTTGTGGCGGCAGCGCCGCCCGTTTTCTTTCCGGGAGCGGCGAAAGCAACATCAACTAGAGATAAACTCAGCAGCAGTGCAAGAAAAGTTGCAAAAACCTTCATTGTTCTCACCAGATGTACAGTTTTTATTTATGTTTTCATTTTCACAGGTACATTACCATGGTAGCATAGACTCTGACCGGAACCAAAAAATTTAGACATGATACAGAAAGCCGGTCGAGCCAACTGATCAGGAGAGCCTCTGTGAGCACGAAGTTTTCAAGCTTTGACGCGATGACGCGTCAGAATAAAATCAATGCGCTGATGAACGTAAAAAAGACCGAAAGTACCAGCCAGGTCGACTATTATCTCGTACTCCATGCAATGCTCAACGAAGACGTTCAGGTAGCCATGGCAGCCAAAATGGCCTACACAAACTTCTCGTCACAAAGCTGGTTCCAGGATTTCGGCAAACCATCAGATCCGCAGACCAGCGAAAGAATAGCAAATTTTCTGCGCCAGAGTATTGGTTATGGCCCCGAACTCGTCGAAATAGAAAACCCGCCAGAGCGGCAGCAGATGGCGCAAAACCTCTCGCGGCGGCAGAAAAAATTCGAAAACCTGCAGGAATGGGATGGCCCTTTCCCTCAGTCGGCCAAGCTTCTCAACACTCTTCGCGAAGACACACAACAGATAATTCAATCGCTTCTCAACCCCGGTGAAAACATCGAAAAATGCTGGCTGTGCCTCTACACCGAGACGCTGCAGCCATTCAGAGAATGTACGCGTTCGCTTGAAAGCAACGCGGCAACCATGGTAGTCAATCTGACACGGCTGCAGAACCCCGCTCAGATCGACCCTTCGCTTGGTGTCATGTTCGGCATGCTTGGCCGGCCAGCCTACATGCTCGTTCTCGTTACCGGCAAACGCTGCATTCTCTTTCTGCGTGACGAAATCGGCACTTCGCAGGCCTGTGTCAGAGTTTTCAACCTTCAGAACATTGCCGGTGTCAACCTTGTTAAAGACGGAATCCTCTCCAGCATTGAAATTGAAACCCATCAGGACTTCATAAAAATACCGATGCTGCTTCCTGATGATGCCGACGAAGTTCACACCTTTCTGCGTCAGCGCAGCGTCGAGGCGATCGAAGCCTCAGAAGAATTCATCGAGCGCGATTTTGAAAAGGAAATGAAAAAGCTCGACATGCTGTTCAAGGCCCACGCCATAAAAAGCAGCGAGTATCTTTTCCGCAAATCGCGACTGCAGAAAATGGAACTGGAAAAATTCTCGGATGCCAACATCGAACTGCTTCTGGCACGAAGATTTTCTGATGGCTCAAAAGGCGACCGCTTCGACGAACAGCTGCTGAAAAAATTCACCTTCGAAAAAACCGTCATGTTTACGGATATTGTCGGCTTTTCAAGTCAGGCATCGCAAAAAATGCTGCTCGATACCATGACCCTGCTGGCAGTGCACGACAAGCTGCTGATGCCGGTTATCAAAGAAAATGAGGGCATTCTGATCAAAAAAATCGGTGACGCACTGATGGTGAGGTTCGACGACCCCTTCAAAGCCTGCAGCGCGGCCCAGGAAATGCAGCGCCGGCTGTTCGAATTCAATGGCAAAAGTAACGAAAAAATATTTATCAGAATCGGCATCAACACCGGCACAGTCTTTATTAAGAACGAAGATGTGTTCGGTGACGCGGTCAACATGGCCGCCCGCATGGAATCACTGGCAAAACCGGGTCGCATTTTCATCACCGAAATGACCATGCAGCGCCTTGAGGGGCGTCTGCCACTCGAAAACCTGGGCCCCAAAAAGGTTAAAGGCCGTGATGAGCCAGTAACCGTCTACTCGCTTGTCGACTCAACGAATATTGGCGATGAAATGGCAGCCATGGCCGCTGATTTTATCGGCGGTAACACTGAGTCTCAGGCAGAAAATCATGCCTCCCTTCATACCAGCCATACCAGAGATACGGCACCAGCGGTAGACAGCCAGACAGAGCAAAGCCGCACTCAGATCCACGCTTCTCCGGAAGCGATATTGCCTGATTTAAATCGAGAAGTTGCCACAACCGCAGATAACGTCGACCATGAGTCTTTTCCTGAAAATCTTTTGAACGCAGTTGACTATGCACGATTCTGCTACATCAGGTCGGTAAAGGCAGGGCGCACAAGAAACCCCGATCTTGAAGACTGGTTCGCAAGATTTGAGACGCTTTTGCGCCCGGATATCACCGGCGGCTGAGCCGGCAACTTTCTAGCCAATGCCAATCAATCCTCGCAACCAATTCTGAGGAAATCAGAGATTAATTGAGCAATTAGACTTTTTTCGCCAGCAGTTGCAAGATTTTACGGGATATATTAAAATTTCTCTGGCTGCTTGTTCTGATTTCCCGGGCCGTCTTCATCGAGAGCTTCTTCTGCCCGGCATAGAAACAGGTTTTTGATCAGGTTCAGCAGCGGTCGGTCTGACAGCCAATTCAACATAAGACATGTTTGTCAGGCCGGCAGAAAGTCTCGAAAAACTTCTTAACGAACGGTTCACACAAGAGTCTGGAACTATGTACCCACAGTGCGCTTTTGCTGCGGGTAACAAATTTAATGTACAGGGAGTATTGCTGGTGGAACAGGTAGTTGAACAGATTGCCAAGCTTCAGTTTCTAAACCATTTTTGGATGACGCTTTTTCTTATTATTCCGATTGTTCTGATTTCGCGAACCGTAGTGGCTGGCAGCCGCTATTCGCCGATTCTGATTATCGTTCTGTTCGGCCTCGGAATGGGCTATGCGCTTGTAAAAAGCGGAATCGGCACCCCCGGTCTGCCTGAGCTTCCACTGGTGGCATTGATAAGCCATGTCACTCTTGTCGCCCTGGCAGTTTCGTTCTTTGTCGGAGGTCAGGAACTGAAAAAAATCATTAAGGGTGAACATCTGGAGCTTGACGAAATCGTCGTCTACTCCAGTGAAGAAACCCTGCTCGGTACAAGGCGAACTCAGCTGTATTTCATTATCCGCGCCTTTTTCATTCTGATCGGTATCGAAGGCGTTCTCAAACTTTTTACTGGCAGCGTTGATTCAGACCCGATCGGGCATTTTTACCCTCTTATCGCCTACGTCGGCCTCTGCGGCGCGATAATTCTCATCGACAACAAAGCAACGATACAGAATAAAGGTGCTTATCTGCGAAAAGGCCTGTTCGAGATTCTTCTGATCGTCGGCGTCCTGCTTCTTTCTGGCTTCATAGCCAGCATCGTTAAACCAACCATCGCCCTGCCCCAGATTTTCTTCGCCATGCTCATCTCCTCTGGACTTGGCATGTTATTCTCAAACTGGGTAATGGGTCCGACCGGCCGTTCACTTCTTTTTGCGGGCATTCCGGTAGTTCTTGCCGCAAACTTCATGATCGGCGGCTCACGCATCGTCGAAGCATTCAAGATTCAGGGCATGACTTCGGTAATGGCCTATGGCTTTTTCGGGCAGGTTTTCTGGATGTTCGGCGGTCTGGCGCTGCTGATTTTCCTCGGCAATGCCAACAATGTCCGCAACCTCGCTCCCGGCATGGCCGGTTCTCTGTCACACGCCGGTCTGACCGGTGCCTGCACCGCCGGCGATCTTGGCACCGAAGCCGCCGCCAGAGCCCCTATCATGATCAATGTACCATTCTTCGGCCACATTTTCGTCTTCACGATTCTGGCTATGAGTGTTCAGCAGGGCAAACTCATGGTACCGGCAGCCATGATTATCTCCACAATCGGGCTGATACTTACCGCCTGGTCACTCAAAACCCTGAGAAAGGCAGGAGGTAAAGAATCCGAAGAGGTTAAAGGCCTGATGCAGTTCTCTTTCGGCTGGCAGCTGGTAGCGGTATTTGGCGGCTTTTTCCTGCTCTACCTTGGCGGCCTCGATATTTCAAACTCGGCAATGGCCAAATCTTCGGCAATTTCACACTTCGGCCTCTTTGCCGCCACCCAGGGTGGTATGTTCGGCGAAACTGCCGCCAGCCTGATTCCGTTTATCTTCGCGATGCCCTTCCTGGTGCACCCCCTGGTATTCGGCATTTTTGGCGCCGCCATGGAAAAAGACGGCGAAATGCCGAAAATACCGGTTCTTGTTCTGGCAATAATCGGCACACTCGGCGTCATCTACTCGCTGACCATGGCCTGATAATCAGACTTAAACCCGAAGGGGCAGAACCATTGCGGTTCTGCCCCTTCGGTATTTATGCCTTTATGTCAGTTTATCGGCCGGCCATGCAATTCGGCCGATTTCTGCACGTAATAGTCATAGTCACCATCATAAATCCGCAGGGCACCGTGGTCGACTTCAAAAACGCGATTAACCAGATGTTTCAGGAAATAGCGATCGTGGCTGACTATCATTACCGTGCCCTCGAATTCCTGCAATGCTTCGAGCAGAACTTCACGACTGGTAATATCGAGATGGTTCGTCGGTTCGTCAAGAATCAGAAAGTTTACCGGCTGCGCCAGCAGACAGGCAAGCATTACCCGACTCTTTTCGCCCCCCGAAAGAATCGAAACCTTTTTCTCACTGTCATCACCAGAGAAAAGAAAGGCCCCAAGCAGATTCTTGATGGTCCCGGCATTGGCCATCGGCAGCCGTTCCTGCAGCTCTTCGAAGATGGTGCGTTCGGGCCTGAGAACATCGCATGAATACTGGCTGAAATAGCCAAGCTGAACACTTGCACCCAGGGTACATACGCCGGCAGTCGGTTCGGTCATCCCGCTGATTATCTTTAAAAGTGTCGATTTACCGGCGCCATTGATACCGGTAACCGCAATCTTGTTGGTGCGCAGCACCTTACCGGTAACCCCGGAAAAAACCGGCAGCATCCGGCCATCATGCAGTGGCCACTGCTTTGCCAGGTCATTGAGCTCGACGACGATATCGCCACTCCTTTTGACCGGCGGAAAACGAAATTTAATGACCTTCGGATCGGGCGGAACAACTATTCGTTCAATTTTTTCAATTGTCTTGACCCGCGACTGCACCTGAGCTGCATGTGATGCCCGGGCAGCAAAACGAGCGATGAATTCCTCTTCTTTTGCAAGCATCGCCTGCTGTCGGCGCTGGGCCGACAGAAGCTGCTCACGTCTGATCACCCGTTCGCGCAGGTAAAATTCGTAATCGCCGCTGTAGGTGGTTATTGTTTCAGCCGCCACCTCGATGGTTCTCGAACAGATGCGCGTCATAAATTCGCGGTCGTGGCTGGTCATGACGATAGAGCCCTTGAATTCCTTCAGCCAGGTTTCAAGCCAGAGAATCGATTCGATATCGAGATGGTTGGTCGGTTCGTCGATGAGAAGCACATCAGGATTGAGAAGCAGAATGCGCGCCAATGCGATGCGCATTTTCCAGCCGCCCGAAAAGGTTTCTACCGGGTGATCCCAGCGATCGGGGCCAATTCCGAGACCATTGAGAATCGTCTGGGCTTCGCTTTCCTTTTCGTAGCCGTTCAGGTGAATGAATTCTTCCTGGAGTTTGCCGTAGCGTTCCATAAAATTATCGTCGCCACAGAAATCAGGCTCGGCCATCTGGTGCTCGAGATCGTGCAGTTTGCGGCCGATTTCGTAAACCTTGCCGGCACCGGCAAGCACTTCTGCCTGGGCCGAACGGCCTGACATTTCGCCGACATCTTGTGAAAAATAACCGAGAACCAGACCGGCATTGATATTAACTTCGCCCTCATCGGGCTTTTCGTGCCCCATTATCAACCGGAAAACCGTAGTTTTACCGGCGCCGTTCGGGCCTACCAGACCAATTTTGTCGCCTGGGCGAACAAGAAAGTTGGCATTTTGAAAAAGAACACGATTTGAATATGCGACTTTTACATTGGCTAAATTAATCATGGTGCCTGATTTTAAGCGACCAGCAACCGCAAGTCAACCAAAAACGCCCGGCCCGATGTTACTGAATGATTCTTTCGCTGCCATTGTTGAATATACAAAACCAGTGATTACAGATAACGGTCTGCCAATAGACATGTCAAAATATTGCTTGAGTTTGTGTGGAAGACTGAACATCTTTATCTCATATGATGGAGGCCGCCATGACCACAGAAAATAAACCCGATGCCGATGAAGACAAAAACCAGAAGGCTGCACCCGAAATTAAAGAAGAAAAAGTTGACGTGTACAAACGACTCAACGCCTTCAGGCCACCCGAAAGCCTGTTAAAGAAACACCCTTGCAAGGACTGTTTCAACTGCCTCTGGTGCAGTGACGCCAGATGCGAAGTCTGCCTGCGGTCAAAGGGCTGCGGCAAATGCGGCCAGAAGACCCCCGAAAAACCCGAAGAACCAAAATAACAAACAGTATCACCCCATGTTCTGAACTGCCGGCTCGCCTCGGGCATTGCCAGATTGCGATTTTTGCGGCATAATTTTCGCATGCCAAAACAACTTAAACTGTATTTTTTCGAAACCGAATCCGGGCACGCCGCCGTTTGCTTCATCGATGACGCTGTAAAAGCGGTATTTCTGCCAGAAAGAAGCCTCAAAAACCTGCAAAAAAGATGCAGAGAAGCTTTTTCCGGTGCGGTAACGGCAGATATTCTGAACAGTCGCCAAAAAAACTGCGTCGACCAGATTCAAAAATATTTTGCCGGCGAAGAATATGACCTCAGGCGTATCAAACTTGACCTCGAAGATATCGCGGAATTCGCCCGCAGAGTGTACGAAGAGTTGATCAAGGTCGGCCCGGGCGCCACAGTTTCATACGGGCAGCTGGCAGAAATGTGCCAGAAACCTGGTGCAGCAAGGGCTGTCGGCACAGCCGTCGGACGCAACCCCCTGCCTTTGCTGATTCCGTGTCACAGAGTGATCAATTCTGACGGCCGCCTCGGAGGTTTCTCAGCCGGCGGCGGCACCGAACTCAAGGCCTGGATGCTGCGCCGCGAAGGCCTGAACCTTTCGCCATCAGACCCGCTGCGGGTATTACCCCCGGCGGTGTTTGCAGATACCGACATCAAAGCGGCAATTGCCTGTCTGACAAAAGCCGACCGGCAGCTGGGCGATTTTATAAAAAAGGCGCCTGCTTTCAATCTGGTCGCTGATGAATTCTCGTCGCCCTTTATGGCATTACTCGAAACCATCGTTTATCAGCAGCTCACCGGCAAGGCGGCCGCAACGATTTTTAAACGCCTGCTGCATCTTTTTTCGGGCGGCGACAGCATCAACCCGCTTGACCTCATCCGGGCTTCCGATGAAGAATTGCGCTCTGCCGGTCTCTCGGGGTCTAAAATAGCGGCAGCGCGCGACCTGGCTGAATTCGCAGTTTCTGGTAAACTGCCTGATCTCGAACAGATGCACAGAATGTCGAACAGCGAGCTGATTGAAAAACTCACCGCCATTCGCGGCATCGGTCGCTGGACAGTTGAAATGCTGCTGATCTTCAAGCTTGGTAGAGTCGACGTCATGGCCCCCGACGATTACGGCCTGCGCAAAGGCCTTGCCGTGATCAGGGGTACACCCGGTAATCTGCCGACACCAAAAGAACTGGCGCGCCAGTCGCTTTCCTGGCAACCGTACAGGTCGATCGCCGCATGGTATCTCTGGCGGGCTTCAGAAGCTGCCGGCAAGCTGAAAGACTGACGCCCTGTTTTCTAGAACAATCTTTTCTGCTGGAGTTTTTCTATCCAGACCTGGTAACCCTGTTTTACGCGATTGAAATGACTGAGACGCTTTCTCGCCTCTTCACCGCCGTCATCTGAAGACTGACAGGCTTTGAAATCGCGACAATGAAGAATATAGGCTCTCTGAACTTCAGCTTCACTGGCATCGGGAGCCAGGTCAAGAAACTGGAAAAAATCTTCAAGTATCACCTTATTGTTGAGACGTTTTGCATTACCGTAATAATCGAAAGGCTTGAGATCGAAAAGAAGCGGTTGCATGCTTGCAGAATCGAAAGCAAAGACAATGACGTCAGGCATCATTTCTTCGCCTTTGTGGCGAAGGCCTAAAGATTGAACAAGAAAGCGCCAGATAGAAGGCAATATCCAACCGGAATCTGGTAAAAACAATTCGTGACTTTCGGGCATTCCATGCTCTGACCTAACTCTTGAGCTTGCGAAAAACTCACTGGTATGATCGTCAGGATTACCGATAAACGGCTCGAAAAGCTGCAAATGACTCATGTCGGCAAGAAAAGCGCAAAGAAAAACTTGATCCTGGTCGGGTCGCAAAAGTTTGAGTTCGACTTTAATTTTGATGCCATTAAGATTATGGCGTGAGTTAGAGAAATACAGGTCTTCTATCTTCAGGGCTCCATGCTCGTTTTCTGATCTGACAGAGCTGTTTCTGGAGAACCAGACGCCGAAGTCGCGCCATCTAAAGGGCAGAACCATTTTTAAAATGTTCATATCTACCCTCCCCCGATTTCATTGTAACCTTTTTTGCCTGAACCCGCAAAAAACCTGATAGTTTGCAGCAGGTCGAGGTTGCAGAGCTGTACCTTGAAACATGATTTTCTTTGCCTAAGATTGGTCGGCCTGTAGTAAAATATCCCCAGTCAAATGTGGAGGTAAGCTGTGAAAAAATTCGCCCGACTGGTTCTGCTTTTTGCCCTGTTATTGTCAACTGCCGTTCTGACTGCCACAGAACCGGTTTTGCGCACAGAAACCATTGCCGCTGTCCATATCGACGCTGCAAAAATTTTCAATTTCTATGCCCTGCAGGCAAAGGAAATGGTTAAACCCGAAAACGCCGATAAGCTGGCCGAACTCGAAAAACAGTTCAAAGGCTTCGCCCGCATCGACACGAAGCTTTCTGATTTTTTCAAAAAAATCGATGACTTTGCCGGAAAAGAATTATTTCTGCCTGACGGTCAGCTCAGCTTTTCAATCGACAGTTCTCTGAGGCCAAACCTTTCATTCAAGGCTAAAATCAAACCACTCGCGTTTATTGAATTCGTCGAAAGCTTTACCGGCACTATTACCCCCCACCCCACAAAACGCGGGCAGGAACTGGTTGAATTCACCCTGCCGGCACCCGGCCAGCAGATTCTTCTCTCTATTCGACCAGAGGGCCTGTTTATGCAGACCGAAAACGCTCCCGCCGAAAGCGACGCGCCAGGGCGCGACAAATGGGCTGACTTTCTCAGCAAAATTACGGATCAAAATACACTTATTGCGGCAGAAGTCGATCTGAACGGCATCAAGCGCATGGTAGCCGGCAAGAACGCGAACACGCAACACGGCGTCTGTTTTACTAACCTGCGCATGCTTACCGCTGCCATCGAAATGTACACCATGGACAAAGAAACCCCGGTAAAAACCCTCGATCAAAAACAGCTGATCGCTGACCATTACCTCAATGCCGAGCTGGCATGCCCGAACCAGGGAAGCTACTCGCTTCTGCCCGACGGTGAAGTAAGCTGCGCTGTTCACGGCACGATCAGACAGCCCTCTCACACTGGCTCTGACAAAGTTTCAGAAGCCGAAATTCCGGCACCGTACAAACCGTTCGAAAATTTACGACTCCTGGTTAAAAATGATCAGGCAACCGCCGAGCTCGCACTCAACGACAAGAACCTTGCCGAACAGTGGTCGGCAATCGGAAAACAGCAGCTGCTCTCGATCAAAACCATGGCACAGAACCAGATGGGCCAGCTTCCGGAAAGCGAACGCCAGAAGGGCATGAAAATGCTGGACGCAATCAAAATCAGCCATGACGAAAACAAACTCAGGGTTGCGGTTGAAGGTCTTGACGAGAAAACCATGCTGTCAGGTATGACCGGAATCGTCGGGGCCGCAGCCGCCATCGCCCTGCCTGGCATAGAAAACGCGCGGAAACTCTCTCAGAAAAATGCCTGCCGCGCCAACTGCCGGGTCATGATGGGCGCGATTGAAATGTATGAGCTCGACACCTCAAAAACCATGCAGACACTTGACGGTAAAGCCCTTGAAGACGGCAAATACATCAAAAAACAGCCTGTCTGCCCGGAAGGCGGAGTTTATAGCCTTGAACGCGACAGCGGCAGCATTTCGGTTAAATGCAGCGTGCATGGTTTCTAAGGAGCCGGCACGTCTTTAAATTTGGCGACAAGGCAGCCTTTTGGTGCTATAATTTCTGCACATAACGATCAGCAAGGAGAGAATGATGAAGGTTTTGTACATTACCAATGAATACCCCCCGCATGTCTACGGTGGAGCCGGCGTGCACATCGAGTATCTCTCAAAGGAAGTCGCGAAGCTGGCAGGCGTCGAAGTTCGCTGCTACGGGGATCAAAAGCCGGGCAGCGGCCAGATCAAAACCACCGGTTACGAATCGGCAGCCGGTTATCTCAAACTCGACCGCGGCCTGCAGTCAGTCTTCAAGACCATCGACCGCGATCTGCAGATTGTCGGTGAAGGCGTCGACGCCGACGTCGTACATTGCCATACCTGGTATACCCACATGGCCGGCATCTGGGCCAAACTCAATTTTGGCGTGCCGCTCGTCGTCACCACCCACTCGCTCGAACCGCTCCGCCCCTGGAAACGTGAACAACTGGCCGGCGGCTACGATTTCTCTCTGTGGGTAGAAAAAACCGCCATCGAAATGGCTGACGCGGTTATCGCCGTTTCACACGGCACCCGCGCTGATGTAAAAAGTCTGTTCAACGTAAAAGAAGACCGCCTCAAGGTCATCTACAACGGCATCGACACCGACGAATTCAAAAAAGTGGCCTCAACCGAGCATATCAAGCGCTTCGGCTTCGACCCAGCAAAACCCTACCTGCTCTTCGTCGGCCGCATTACCCGCCAGAAAGGCATCATTCACCTGGTGAATGCCATCAGATATCTGAACCCTGATATCCCGGTCGTACTCTGCGCCGGAGCCCCGGATACCCCGGAAATCGAAAAAGAAATGGCCGAAGGCGTCAAATCGGTTTTGAAAAACCGCTCCAACATCCATTGGATCCGGGAAATGGTCGACCGCAAGACCCTGATCGAACTGTATTCGCATGCCGCCGTGTTCTGCTGCCCCTCGATCTACGAACCATTCGGCATCATCAATCTCGAAGCCATGGCCTGCGAAACACCGGTTGTCGCAAGCGCGGTCGGCGGGATTCCTGAAGTCGTCGTTGACGGTGTCACCGGCAAGCTCGTTAAGCTTGAGCAGATGAATGAATCGCCGTTTGAAGCGGTAAAACCCGATGAATTCGCCCACGATCTGGCCCGCGAAATCAATGCCCTGATGGCCGACCCGGCGCTGCGCGACAAAATGGCCGCGGCCGGGCGCAAACGCGTCGAAGACGTATTCAGCTGGAAATCAATCGCGCATCAGACTGTCGATCTTTACAAATCATTGATCAAGGGAAAATAACATGACCAGAAACCGCAAACGCGCATTTATCGAAAATGTCAGACCCCTCGTCGACGCCGGCGCCTACCCCTTGAAGCGCGAACCGGGCGACGCCGTAAAAGTGATTGCCGATATCTTCAGAGACGGCCACCAGAAAGTGGCTGCCTGGGTCGAATACCGCCCGGTCGACCGCAAAAAATGGCACAAAGTGCCGATGACCTGCACCAACCCCGGCATGGACCTCTGGGAAACCGAATTCAAAGTTGACCAGATTGGCTTTTATGAATACATGATCGTCGCCTACTGCGAAGAATACGGCACCTGGGTATTCGATACCCGCAAAAAAGTTGATGCCAACGTCGATTACAGCTCTGATATTCTGGAAGGCATGGCCCTTGCGAAAAATTATCGCGCCTGGTTGAATGAATCTGACCGGGAATACCTCAAAAACATGCTGCAGAAAGCCGAAAAAGCGGGTTCAGACCTGCAGCGCTGGCATATTTTGAGCCATGACCGCCTGGTCGAAATGCTGGCCGAACATCCAGACCCGGCCTCGCGGGTCGAAAGCGAAACCTTCAAGGTTCGCGTCGACCGCAAAAAAGCGAGATTCGCTTCGTGGTATGAATGTTTTCCGCGCTCCTGCGGTTTTGAACCCGGTAAGCACGGCACTTTCAGAGATGTGATCAAACGCCTGCCGCACATCGCCGAGATGGGCTTCGACGTACTCTATTTTCCGCCCATTCACCCGGTTGGCTTCAGCAAGCGCAAAGGGCCGAACAACAGCCTCACCTGCCAGCCCGGCGACCCCGGCTGCCCATATTCGATCGGCAATCAGCACGGCGGCCACGATGCTATCGAGCCCGCCCTCGGTACTTTTGAAGACTTCGAAGCCCTGGTCGAGGAAGCGGCACGTTATGGCATCGAAATTGCCCTCGATTTCGCCATCAACTGCTCGCCAGACCACCCATATCTGAAACAGCACCCTGAATGGTTCAGCCGCCGGCCCGACGGCACCATCAAGTTTGCCGAAAACCCGCCGAAAAAATACGAAGACATCTACCCGATCAATTTTGAAAGCCACGATTACAAAGAAATCTGGAAGGAAATGCGCCGCATTTTCCTGTTCTGGGCCCGTAAAGGCGTCAAAATCTTCAGGGTCGATAATCCGCACACCAAGCCCTTCGCATTCTGGGAATGGGTAATCTACGAAGTGCAGCAGAAATATCCCGATGTCATTTTCCTGTCTGAAGCATTTACCCGCCCGCGCGTCATGAAAGCCCTGGCAAAGCTCGGCTTCACCCAGTCATACAGCTACTTCACCTGGCGCAATGAAAAAGCGGAACTTACAGAATACTTCAGCGAGCTGACCACCCCGCCCGAATCTGATTATTACCGGGCCAATCTCTTCGCCAATACCCCCGATATTTTCCCGACCTTTCTGCAGGGCGGCGGCCAGCCGGCCTACAAGATCAGAGCGGTTCTTGCAACCACACTTTCGAGTGTATACGGCATTTTCCAGGGTTTCGAACTGTGTGAAGGCATACCGGTTCCGGGCAAAGAAGAATATCTTAACAGCGATAAATACGAAATCAGAACCCGCGACTGGAAAGCCCCGGGCAATATCGTCGACCTGATTACCCGGCTGAATCAGATCAGACACGAACATCCAGCCCTGCAGGAATACGACAACCTGCAGTTCTACCACTCAGAAAACGACAAGATCCTTTTCTACGGCAAGTCGCTGGGTGACAACCACATTCTTGTTGCCGTCAACCTCGACCCGTTCATCAGGCATTCGTCGTTCGTGCATGTACCCCTCGAAAAATTTGGCCTGACTCCTGAACAGGGCTATCAGATGCACGACCTGCTCACTGACCGGCGCTATCTGTGGTACGGTTCAAAGAACTACGTTGAACTCGACCCGCACAGCAGCCCCGCTCATGTCTTTCTGCTGCGCAAATAAGCAGAGAGCTGAAGTCAAAGGGCAGAAACCCGCTCGGGTTTCTGCCCTTTTTGTTTTGCTGTTATAACGGTTTTACATGCCGGCGGCTTTACGCATTTCCATGTATTTTTTCTTGGCGGCCTGGTATTTGTCCATGGCGTCCATAATCTCGTTCACCGGCGCCTGCTGCTGTACCTTATACTGATAAACCTGCTGGTAATACAGATAAGATTCATAGGCAAGCTGCAGATCCTTGGTGGTCGGTTTTGCGTCAGAAGAGGTCTGGGTGCTTGTCTGAGTCTGGGTCTGAGTTGCGGTGGTCGTAGTCGGCCGGGTCGTAACGGTCGAGCCGCTGTCAGTCGGAGCCTGACCACTGTTTGAACCGTTTCTGGCCGGTAATTTTGCGATTTCTTTCTTGACCGCATTGATACGATCGGTCGTCGGCGGGTGGGTCGAAAAATACTTGGTAACTTTCGAAGCTTTGCTGTCGTTGTTGATCTTGTTGAAGAAACCGATGATGCCATTCGGATCATAGCCGGCGGCATGGGTATATTTTACAGCACAGGCGTCGGCCTGATATTCATCATTCCGCGAAAACTTCAGATTGGCAAAATAGGCGGCAATTGCGGCGAAAGGCGCAGCATCTTTGGTTTTCTTGTTAAGACCGAGACCAAGAACCAGGGCGGTAATCAAACCAGCTTTTTCAGCCTGTCTGACGCTGTGTTTTTTGTCGATATGACCCATTTCGTGGGCAATGACGCCGGCGAGTTCGTTGTCATCCTTACACATGTTCAAAAGCCCGCGGGTAACGTAGATATAACCGCCGGGAGCGGCAAAGGCATTGACTTCGTCGGTATTCAGAACCGCAAAATGCCAGGTCAGGTCTTTGCGCTCAACGTGCTTGATAAGGCGGCGGGCAACGTTACCAACCCGGTTGAGCTGATTTTTGTCTTTGGAAAAGCCTGGATCGGCTTTGAGCGATTCGTGGGTCTTGGCGCCCATCGAGGTTTCCCAGCTGTCTTCCCACTTTCCAAGGAAAGCGCTGGTCTGAGGGGCCTGCTCGCGTGACTGCTCGACAACCTTCTGGTTGTTGGCGTCAGCACCACCGAAGGTACTGTCGAGAGTAGCGGTGACCCGGTCAAGAGTGCCGGTCACTTCATCGAGAAAACCACCGAGATTAAGAGCATGTGCCTGCCCGATGAACGCGGCCTGGAACAACAAACACAGCACCAGAACCAGCATCTGCTTTTTATTACTCACTCTTGTACCTCTTTTTTAAGGAAAGTATGACTAATTGTACTGATGAAACAATAAAGCGTCAATGCGCTGCCGGAAATTTGCGCCGACACATGAAAATGCAGTTTATAAAAACGAATTTTGTCGGCAGACTTGGTTGTTTTCTGCTGTTTATGAGTATTCACACACCCACTTGAGACACGGGCAAAAATCTGGGATAATTGTAGGTAGATAGACTATTCAATGCAATGGCGGGTCGAAAAAAAGCTGAGACCGATCTCAAGGAAAATCAGGATCGCCTCGCACTGGCCCTGATCTCTTCTGGAATAGGCATCTGGGACCTTTCACTCGCAGATGGCAAAATGATATGGGACGAAGGTATGTACCATATCTTCGGTATGCAGCCCGGAACTTTCGAAGGGACACGCGAAAGTTTTCGGGGCAGAATTCTCACCGAAGACCTGCCCGCCTTTGAAAGTGCCACCCTGGCGGCAATGGAGGGGCGGGCACCATTTGAAGCCGAATTCAGAATAAGACGAAAAGACGACCGGGTGATGTGTCTGCGGGCAAAGGGACAGGTTTATCGCGACGAACACAATGCACCTTTCCGCATGCTTGGCGTATGCGAAAATATTACGGCAGAAAGGGAAGCCGGCGAGAAGATCAGGCAGCTTTCACAGGTTGTCGAGCAGAGCCCGACCATGGTTATCATAACCGACCTCAACGGCCAGATTGAATACGTTAACGCCAGTTTCTCAGAGATTACCGGCTATTCAGGCGAAGAAGCCATTGGCAGAAATCCGCGTTTCCTGAGAGGCCCGGAGCCGGCGCCGGCCTTATCCAATAATCTCTGGGCGGTCGTTGCTTCAGGCCGCACCTGGAAAGGAGAATTCTGCAACCGCCGCAAAAACGGTGAGGTTTTCTGGGTCGACTCGGCAATTTCGCCGGTGTTGAACGATCAGAAAAAAGTCACGCACTTTATGGCAATTCAGCAGGACATCACCTTGCGCAAAGAAATGGAAAAAGCTCTCAAAGACGCGAAGGAAGCGGCTGAAGCGGCAACAGAGGCCAAAGGCCAATTTCTTGCCAACATGAGTCACGAAATAAGAACCCCCATGAACGCAATCGTCGGACTCGCCTATCTTTGTCAGCAGACTGACCTGACACCGCGTCAAAGTGGCTATCTCAAAAAAATCACGGTTGCAGCCGACAATCTTCTCGGTATCATCAACGAAATTCTCGACTTTTCGAAGGCTGAAGCCGGTAAAATCAGCCTTGAAACTATTGAATTCGACCTCGATGACATTCTTGATCAGCTTTCTGACCTGATCACCGGCAAAGCGCAGGAAAAGGGCCTCGAAGTCGTATTTTTAACTTCGCCCGAAGTGCCTACCAAACTGATCGGTGACCCGCTGCGACTCGAACAGATATTGATCAACCTCGCCAATAACGCGGTGAAATATACTCCTTCAGGCGAAATTGTAATTTCATCAGAAGTCGCCCGGCGCGAAAACGATTCGGTCTGGCTGCGTTTCACCGTCAGTGACACAGGTATCGGTATGACTGAAGAGCAGCAGCAGAAACTTTTTCAGCCTTTCACTCAGGCCGACAGTTCAATCACTCGCCGTTTCGGCGGAACTGGCCTCGGCCTGGCAATCTGTAAGCGCCTTATCGATGCAATGAATGGCGAAATAAAAATTGAGTCAGCTCCTAATCATGGCAGCATTTTTCGCTTCACCGTGAAACTGCCGGTGGCTGCAGAGCGCCAGCCGCTTCACCCCACATCTGACCTCAGAGGCCTCAACGTTCTGGTAATCGACGATAGTGAATCAGCATTGACTGCATTCAGGTCGCAGCTGCAGTCACTTTCATTCGTCGTTTCAACCGCCAGAACTTTAGAGGAGGCATCAGAGCGGCTATCATCGCGCGTTGCCGTGCGCCAGTTCGACCTTATTCTCCTCGACTGGAAATTCCCGGGTATCAGCGGCCCTGAAGCAATCAGAGCCATCAGAAAATCCTCACTGGCTGGCGATGAAAACGGCCGGCATATTCCGATCATCAGCGTCGTTCCATTTGGTCAGGAAATCATTGCGGAGAAAACCATTGGCAGTGAGCTTGAAGCGCTGCTGATCAAGCCATTTACCCTGTCGACACTGCTTGACACGATTCTCAAAGTTTTCCACAAAGACGTGTCGATCCCAAGACGCAGCTCCCGCACAACTATCAGTCAGGAAGCCCTTGCCGATCTGAAGGGGCTGAAAATTCTGCTGGTCGAAGACAATGAAATAAATCAGGATTTTGCCTCAGAACTGCTCACCAGAGCCGGAATCAGCGTTGAGATAGCAGGAAACGGCATGCTGGCCCTGCAGGCGCTCGAAAACCATCAATTCGACTGCGTTCTGATGGACGTACAGATGCCCGAGATGGACGGTTATGCCGCCACCAGAGCCATCAGACTCCAGGAAAAATTCCGCCACCTGCCCATCATTGCCATGACAGCGGGCGCCATGTCTGGTGATCGCGAAAAGGCTCTGCAGGAGTCGCAGGCAATCTGGGGGTAAAAACCATTGAGAACCAGGCCCGGGCCATCGAGGCGGCAATCGTCGGAAACCAGATCGGGTCTGCCCGTGAACTGCTGCTGCAACTCGAAACCGAGCTTGGTCAGTTCATTGCTGCGACAGAAAAGCAACTGAATTCAGAACCTCAGCCCGGAACAGCTATGCACGCAAACCTTCAGCAACCGCAGAAAGGGTTGTAACTGAACGACAACAGTATTACAATGATGCGGTACTCCTGCAGTACAAGCACCCCTACAAAAGAGCGACAGAATAACGGCAATGAAAAATCTCGAAGAACTTCTCGTCACAGAATTGAAACTGCGCTTCCAGCCAGACATCATAATTCTCTACGGCTCCCGCGCCCGCGGCGACGCTGATATAAACAGTGATATTGATGTTGCCTGTTTCTGTCAGAAGCCCGAACTCAAAAAAGAAGCGCGCAACTTTCACGGGCTTTCGCTCGATGCCTGGTTTTACCCCACCGAGTCGATGAACCCGGACAATGATGAATTTCTGCGCCTGCACGACGGCTGCTGCCTCCAGGACATGGACGGAACCGGCCGCGCTTTTCTGAACAGACTGCACGAAAAATTCCTCAAGGGGCCGGCACCCGTTACCGAAGAAGAGCGCAGGCATTCGACCGAGTGGGTCAGAAAAATGCTGCAGCGCGCTTCCGGCAGTAATATCGAAGCCCTTTATCGTCGCAGCTGGCTGGCAGTCGAAATACTCATGATCTATTTTCAGCTGCGCAATCAGTGGTATTGCGGACCCCAAAAAAGCTTTGGCTGGCTCGAAAAAAATGACCCGCAGGCTCTCAGACTCTTTCAGGCGGTTTACCAGAACCCTGAAAATATGCCGGCCCTGCATGCTCTGGCAGAGCATGTAATCGCAACCGGCAAACAGAATTCTGACGAAAACTGAGCGTCAGCCCCCCACGACAACAACCATAACGGCTCAGATATGTGCTATCATCTTTTCCGAACCGCCTTTAACCTGAAAATTCTGGACCTCTTACATGGCTTATGACATGCTTGGCTTTCTTTTTATCGTCGCAGGCATTGCTGGCTTTATCGACACGCTTGCCGGTGGTGGCGGGCTGATTACCATACCGGCACTGATTTTGAGCGGAATTCCACCGCATGCCGCCCTCGGCACCAATAAACTGCAGAGCTCTATCGGCAGTGGTACCGCCACTTTTATCATGTTCAAAAAGCGAAAGGTCAGCTGGGCAGAAGTTAAATTTCTGATGCTGGCTGCCTTTGTCGGGTCACTTGCCGGCACTGTCGCCGTGCAATTTATCGACGCAAAGGTGCTGGGGTTCGTAATTCCGGGAGTGCTCGTGGTAATTGCGGCCTATTTTCTACTGGCTCCGACCCCATCGGAAGTAAACAATCAGCCGCGCATGTCACCAAAGCTGTATCAGCGACTGCTGGTACCGGCAATCGGCTGGTATGACGGCATGTTCGGCCCCGGAACCGGCTCATTTTTTGCCCTGGCCGGCGTTTCGCTCAGAGGGCACGGCATGATCGACGCCACCATAATCGCCAAAACTCTCAATTTTGCCACCAATATCGCCAGTCTCGCGGTTTTTCTAATTGCCGGAAAAGTCGTCTGGCTCGCTGGCCTGACGATGATGGCCGGGCAGCTGATCGGCGCTGTCGGCGGCTCTTATTGCCTGTTGCGCATCAATCCACGCTATCTGCGACTTCTGGTAGTGCTGATGTGCCTCGGCATGCTTGCGAGATACGCAGTGGCAAACGGCTGGTTCAGCTGAGATTTCGACGACAAAGAAACACCGATGAAACCTTTGGATTGCTGCGACTCTGAGTCTGTTGCTTTTGAAACGGTACATGATAAAATATACCACAGCAGGATTTTTTAAAGGACCACTCATGCAGACGTCTTCGAAAGAACAATTCTTGCCCGGGTTCAGAATCTCGATTGTCGACGCTCTTGTTCTGGTCGCAGGAACAGCCGGCGCGGCATTTTTGAGATCAGAAAGCGCTGACGCAGCCGTTCTGCTCGCCATGCCGGTTCTGCATTTCTTTCTTTTCTGCAATGTATTTCGCATCAAAAGACGAAAAGAATTGGTCTGGGCCGCCATTTTCGTAATTTCTTCGGCCTTTTTTATTGTTTATCAGATGTTTTCAGAGGTATTTTTAATAATTGCGAACTTTCTCGTGGCTGCGATACTGATTGCCCTGGAAACACGGGAACCAGACTATCACGGAATCTTCTGGCAAAACATAAATCCAGGTCTCGAGCAATGGTGGGAAAATAGAAGCGAAAGCAGCGCCCGAACAGACCAGCGGCAGGCTTAATCAGCAAACTTCCTGTAAAGAGAGAATTTATGGCCAACTTACTGGAAAAGGCAAAAAGTTTTTTTCAAAAGGTGCCGGCATCGCCGACCAACCCGCACAAAACGGTCGCACGGTCCGAATTTAAAATCGAAGACCTCTTCGAAACCGGGCAGCATGACTCCGGAAAAGCTTCGGGGCTCGACGAGAAGCTCCGCCAGGCATATTTCTGGGTGACAAATACGGCTATAATCAGCCCGTTTTACGATGTCGAATACAATGACGAGCCGCCGCGCACCTTTCAGTTCGGCGACCGCAAGTTCGAGCTGGCATTGCCAACCGGCCAGAGCTATTCAAGCTTCGTGCTCATACCATTGCTCAATCTGGCAGTGCGCGGCCGCTGTCTGATTGTTGGCGGCCCCGGGCGCGGCAAAACTGCAACGGCGATTCTCATGGGGCTGCTCGCCGGTTATTCACAGATCGAAATCAAGAGGGCCATTCAGCATGGGCAGCCACAGATGACTATTGCCGACCTGCTCGGGCACCCTCTGCCAGCCGACATGGTCAAGGCCGACAATATCGGCGACATCAGAATTTCGTGGCGCAAATGGCTGTCGATGCGCGTGAAAATCATTGACGAATACAACCGTATTCCGACCAGAACCCAGTCGGCACTGCTGACGGTTCTTGCCGACAATTACGCCGAAATTCTCGACCAGGTGTTCGAATGCCCCGATTCGGCCTGGTATCTGACCGCCAACGACGATGGCGGTGGCGGAACCTACCAGGTTATCGAAGCACTGCGTGACCGTATCGATATCGTGATCAGGGCCTTTCACTTCAATACCCGGTTTCTGGCTGATCTGCAGCGCCGCATCGAGCTTTCATTCAAACCCGAAGAAATTATTCCGCCAGAGATTATCTTTTCTGAAGATGAGCTGACAAAAATCAATAAAGAGATCCGCAAGGTGCGCATTGACGAAAAGGTGCGCCGCCCCCTCGAATTTTTCTGCCGCCACTTCGAATTTTTCGAACCCGCCTCGACCAGGCTTGAATACATGACCAAAGACACGGCGAAGCTTTCGGGCCAGGATTTCGCCCAGCTGGCAAAAGAAGAAACCGGCAAGGATCTCATCAGAGACCTCGGCTCACAGACGAAGAACGGGCTATCAGTGCGCAAACTGATGAACAGAGATTTCCGCTGCTGAAAGATCGCCGCCTGCTCGAAAAGCTGCGCCAGGATGAGTGCGGGCCGATCTTCAACTTTGGCTCGGGTGACCGCCTTGACACGGCGGCCCTGCAGCGAGTGGCCGATTACAGCCATACTCTTGCGACCAAAGAATTCTGGCATGAAAATGAACAGCCTTTCTGGCTGCCAGACTACCTTGGCTGGTGCAAAACCACGGTTGAGGCGTATCGTGGCCGCAGCCTCGTTTTGTCTGAAAACCCGACACTGCGGCGCGAACAGATTGCCGAACGCCCATGGCAGTTCGTTTCTTCCGATGCCTGCCTTGCTGAAATGCTTGTGTATTGTACCTCAGGCACTACCGGTGCCCCAATGGATGTATTGTTCGACCCGGTTTCACAGGCCGCCTGGATTCCGCAGCTCGAATCAATTCTCGCGCAGAGAAATATCAGAATCGAGCGCGGCCCCGACAAAGTCGCAATCTGCCTTGTCTGCCATCAGGAAGAAACTCTCACCTACGCCTCACTTTCAACCTGGCTCGACGGCGCCGGCATTCTCAAAATCAATCTCAACCCTAAAGACTGGAAAAAGCCACAGGACCGCCTGACCTATCTCGAAAAATACAACCCGGAGATAATTACCGGCGACCCGTTCACCTTTACGGCACTCGCACAGTTGAACCCGGCAATTCGCCCAAAGGCAATGGTTTCGTCAGCAATGACACTGAACGAGGGGCTGCGACAACTGCTGCAGAAGCAGTTTGGCTGCCATGTCTACGACCTCTATTCGCTCACCGAATGCCGCATGATCGCCGTATCAGAAAAACCCGGCATTTATCAGTTGATCAGGCCTGAACTCTACATCGAAGTTCTGCACCCAGAGCGCGACGAACCGGTTGTGCCTGGGGCACGCGGTGAGATAACCGTAACCGGCGGCATCAACCCCTTTCTGCCGCTGATTCGCTATCGTACCGGTGATTTCGCGGCACTGCAGTTCATTGCGGGGCAACCCTGCCTGATCAACCTTGAAGGGCGTTCCCCCACCCTTTTTCTGAATCAGAACCGTGATTTTGTCAATCACGTCGATATTTCACGAGCACTCAGCACTTTTTCGCTGGCCGGGTTCACTCTGCACCAGAAAAAAGACCTTTCTCTCGACTTTTCAGCCTGTCGGCGCAATGGCTGATGTCACGCAAAAAACTCGAATCATGGCATTTCTGGATCGCGGTCGATATCGTCGCCATATACATCTATGCGGTGAAGGGCCTGCACCTGACCGCAGGGCTGTACACGGCCTTTCTGATAATGGCCATAGTCGGGCTGCAGAAGTGGAAACAATCTATGCAGCAGAGCCCGGAGACAACGACCATTCCGCTGACGGTCAGGGCCGGCTGGATAAGGGCTCTCTACCCGCAGGTTCAGATCGTCGAAGCCTGGGATGGCCCGACTGACGCTGGCTACACCCCTGAAATTATGAAAATCCAGGACACCTACATTCTTGCGAAATTTCACGATAAGGGGATAACGCACTTTTATTCGAGCGAACCCTATGGCGATCACGTCAGTAAAGCTCTCAAAGCAGTCAATCGCACTGTCGACCTCAAACGACTTGCCATACCGGTTTCCGGCACCCAGGTTCGCAGCGATCCCTTTTCGGCGAGAATGTTTGTACACGACATCGTCTATCGCGACCATGTCATCAATGTGGTTTTTCTCGGCGGTCCGTCAACCGGCAAGACAACGCTGGCCGAATATCTGGCTCAAAAGTTTTCGACCGTCTGGATGCCCGAATACGGCCGGGAATACTGGGACAACAATCAGGTTAACCGGCGCCTGACCACTGGCCAGCTCGTCGAAATAGCGCGCGGGCACATCGAGCGTGAAGACCAGATGCTGCTCAAAGCAAACCGCTATCTGTTCACCGACACCAATGCACTGACGACCAGAATCTTTTCTTACCATTACCACGGCACCGCCGAGCCGGAACTCGAAGATATGGCAACGCACTGCGTTTCGCGCTACGATCTCTGCTTCGTCTGCGGCACCGATATACCTTACGAAGATTCGATCGACCGCTCAGGAGAGATCAACCGCGAAATTATGCAGAAACAGGTTCTCGCCGACCTGCACTGCCGAAGAATTCCATACCTGACTGTAACCGGCAGCGTGGCAGAAAGGGCCAGTCAGGTTTGTGCCGCCCTTGCCAGCCTGCAAAAGTTCACTAATCCATGGCGCCTGTGAATATTGTTCGTAATGCTTAAGACAACCTTGCAGATTTTGTCACGCAAAACTGCCTGAATTTTGTATAATTTCCAGGTCAGATGCAAAATTTGTGAGGACAACCTGTATGCCTTTTTTCAGCCATTCAAGGCCCGGCCTTTTGCTTTTCGTCTTCTGCCTGCTGATAAATACCGCACAGGCAAAGAGCTTGCCGGAAAATGGCCTTCTGGCCCGACTGCACGCTCTCGCCGCCAGAGCCAGACTGAACCTGATCGTCAACGCCCCGGACCACATTCCTGGCGATTTCAAACCTTCAGAGTCACAGAACGACATTGAACAGCTTCTTGCAATTGCTGACGCCGCCGACTGTACCGCTGACCAGGCCGGGTCGGTCTGGCTTATAACAGCCAGAGAGCGCCAGATTTTTCAGAACTCCTCTGGCTGGAAGTTGTTCTATCCATCTTACGGCCCGGCAGAAAGCCTTCTTGCCCATAGAGACGACAGTCATGGTAACGAAACCCGAGTCTTTATGGCGCCATCTGTCAACGCCTGCATAATTTCAGGAGAACACAGAAGGTCTGCCGCTGCAGTAAAAAACCTGCGAAGTCTCGAAAAGCCGGCAGTCCCGGCTGAGCTGCACCTCGACATTGCCGCCGGCAATTCACCGCAGCAGGCATCGATCTCACTTCAGCTGATGACAAATACAGAGTTTTTTCTTGGCCTGGCAGGCCCTGAATTCGAGCCAATCGTTGCGACTTGTTCACTTGCATGCGATGCATCGGGCTCTTTCAGCCTGGCAATTGACAATGCCGGCAAAAACCTGCATTCACAATCGCTGCATGGGGCACAACAACAGAATCCTCTGATCCTCAAAAGCAATGATGGCGCCGTGACCATAAACTGGACCGCCCGGCTTATCAGACCATTCCCACAAAAAACGGCTGAAACCGATAGCACTGCCTCTGGCCGCGACAGATTGAAAACAGCCATGTCTCAGCCAGACTCAACTGCATCGATGCATCTCGCACTGCCCGATGAGCCATTTGACGAAATTCTCGGCAGAATCGCAGCCTCTGAGAGCTGCAATCTGGCGATAGACCGCGCACTGAGCGGCAATCTTTCAGTCTTTTTTTTCGGGTCTGATCTGTATTTTGAAGAACAGTTCAACCTGATCGCCCGCTCAGTCGGCGGCAGCGTCAGAAAAATCGGCAACACCTGGCTCGTTGCGCCAGAAAACCGTTTTTTCGACACATTTGAATTTGGCTACAATATTACAAAAAGACTGCAATACTCTGATTCAGAGACTACCGCCGCCATACTGCAGGCCTGTCTCAAAGCCCTTAAAGCGCCGGCAAACTGCCGCGTGGCATCAGATCGGACTATAAACGCAATCATCCTCGCCGGTTCGGCAAATATAACCGACGGCCTCATGCGCCTGATTGCCGCGCTCGATCGCCCGCCCGTGCTTTTCGACAGCAGGCTCTCACTGCAGTCTGCCGCGGATGATTTTACTGAAACATTCGAAATCAACACAGGCCGGGCCTGCAACAGACAGATCGAGCTCAAAGACGCGACCGCTGAAATTGAGTTTCTGCCGGTAATGTTCCCGCATCTGGCTGAGCCGGGGCTTAAAATGCAGGTCGGGTTGAAACTCAAATCAGGTCTTAAGCTGAAGCTGAATTTCTGGTCAGCATTGCCTGACTCTGACACAAGACCGATCATCGCGTTCAAAAACAGCTCGCCTGTAGCTGTTCTTCTGTCTGGCTCACGCTCAAAGCGTCAATTCGCCGATCACCGGCATCCTTCATACGAAACAGAAGATGACCAAGGCAGCGAAACAGATGATGCCTTCGAATCTTCATTCTGAGGACAGAAACAATGACAGAAAAAAACATAAAAACCCGCCGGAGCCCCCTGCCTCTTCTGTTCATCTGCCTTTTGCTGATTGCCTGGCTGATACCGGCAGGCATGGCAGCCGAAGAAATCAGGGCCGATTATTCTGGCTGGTCGCTGACCGACGCCTTTGCCGACCTGGCCACGAAAGCCCGCATAAATATCGTTTGCACCTTCCCTGACCAGAAAAACGGCTTTTTCAGGCTAAATGAGGCCGTTTACTTCGAAGAGGGCATAAGCCTGCTGGCAAAAATCAATAACCTGAAAGTTCGCAGAAACGGCAATATCTGGGTCATTGCGTCTGAAGATTTGCTGCCCGAAACTGTTCGCCTGCCGATAATCATACGTAATCTTGAGTTCAGGCAACTTGCTGAGCTCGGCAGCCAGATCGAAATGATGAAAATGCCCGAAGTCAGCCTCTGGTTTCCGCCAAAGACTGAGATTATGGCCGCAGCCGGCTCCATAACCGGCATTCATGAGATAAAAAAACTCAAAGAAACCCTCGACACACCAGTTCACGCGCTTCAGATCAGCTTTTATCTAAAGAAAGCCCCGGACGAAACCCTTGCCTCGTGCACCTTCAACGGTGTAAGCAATCAGCCGTTTTCGCTCACTTTCACTTCTGAAACAAGCAAAGAGAAAATCTCGATCGCAGGAACCCCATCGCTGAATGATGACGGCCAGATAAGATTCACCTTTGTCCAAAATATTGTCACACCTCAAGGTAGAAAGCAGAAATCAGACAATATCTTTATGCACCACCAGACACCGGTCGAGCACAGCATAAGCGTGGCTGGCGCAGGCTTGATTATTGGCTGGCAGATCAGTGTGGTGCAGCTGCACGGCCGAATAGCCCCGGCCACAGAAAACCGCAGTGCCGACATGGCACCGGGTTCTTCAGACGAAAAACAGACAGAGAAGAATCTGCCACTGCGGCATTACACAGAAATCTCGCATTCAACCTCCGAGCCTCTTGAAAAACCCCTGACACTCAAAAATGCCGACATATCGGCAACACTGGCAGACCTTGCCAGGCAACAGAAAATCAGATTGATATGTGACAGCAGCGTTTCCGGAACTATCTCGGCGTTCTGCTTTGACGCAAGCCTCGATCACGAAATGCTTCTCAAAACTATTGCCATGACCGCCGGCGGTCTGCACGAAGAAGACGGCATAACCTTTGTCGGCAACCGTCGGGCTATCGCAGACATGCAGTTGAAAGCGGGCAAGCCGGTATTCTCTGAACCACTTAAGACTGTGGCCGCGGCCTCTGCCGCTTTCATGCTCAACTCGTTCTTCAAAGAGGCCGGTGTCCCGGGCCGAATCAGCCCGGTCTCCGGCAATCGGGTCGCCATAGTCTCAAACAGGCAAGGTACCGATCTCGCTATCAGCATCTGTGAAGACTGGGCCTCTGAACCACCACAGTTCAACATTGGTATAACGACTGACCTGCCCGCAAAAAGCTCCCCCCGGATTCTTTCTCTGCAGAATGGCAAAGCCGCTGACTTAGTTTATAAAACACCCAGAACCAGAATGAAAGGCGAACTCACCCCCTCTGTCATCAGCCGTGAGCTGGGATTGCTGAATATTGCCTACAGACTCGAAATAAGTTATCAAAGCGGTAAACACCTGCAGGTCGAGAGTTCGAGTCAGATTGCAGCCTCAAGCCCGATGCTCCTGCTGCATAGTCAGATTCCGGCATCAGAAAAAATCTATCTTTCTGGGAATTTTTCACGAAAATTTCCTGAAGATATCCCGGAGGTCGGGCAATCACTGCCAGATACACCGGCAGCAACAGGTTCAGACGAAGCTTTCGACTCGGAGTTCTGAAACAAGGATCGCAGTTAACCAACCCGGAAAAAACACTTGTCAACACAGCCAGGAAAATTGATCACCAGACTGCTGCAGCTCATGCTGATGGTTCTGCTGCCAATTTTCCTTCTCTGGTCAGTTCTTGCCGGCTATTACGGATCAGTCAGCCGTCAGGCGGTCGCTGCCGCCCAGGATCGCCTCAATCTTCAGCTTGACCGGCTCGACGCCTTTCATGCCGATGAAACATTCTTTCACGCACTGCTGCAGCAGAATTTTGCAGCAGCGGATGCCTCGGCCAGCCCCAATGCAGAACTTAAAAACAAACTGACATCTTTCAGGCGTTTCCTTGCTGACCGGGTGCGTTTTATCGTCTGGAAACCCGACGGCTCGGTCAATACCGCCCTGAGTGACGAAAAACGTTTTCAGTTCATTCTCAAAAGCATGTATCAGGTTATGCATCTGCTGGCAGACGTTTATCGCAAAGAACCGGCGTCTGACCCGGCGGGCCTGCAGACCGTTGCCGGTAAAATCAACCTGTTACGCGGTTATTTTGGTCAGTTTCTCTTCGAAAATCAGCTTTTTGAGCCACTAAAGCCAGGCAATCGGGGCAAATGCCTGTTTGTTTCTCTCGAAAAACAGCAACGCCTGCTCTGGTATTACCCCGGTCGCAATTTTTCACTCGCATGCTTTCTTGACGCCGAACTTACCGGCAGGTTTCTTGGCCCGAAAACTTTTATCAGACAGGCTGCAAATAACCCGGAGCCAGAGCGGCCGGCAATGGTTAAAACCCTTTCCTATGAAGCTTCGGGGTTACCTGTCAACACCGAAGAGCAGGCCGAAATCATGCTGGAAATCAGAAAATTCGAAGCTGACGGCATGGCCATGCGCGAAAGCCGCAACTTTCTCGTGAGCGTGCGTCAGGCCAATCCCGATCTGCTTCTCGTCAGTTATCTGCGCAAAAACTCTCTGCCATCGGCAGAAGATCAGGCAGCCAGAACTCTTGGCAAGATATTGTCAGCGGGTTTTTGCGCCGCTTTTTTCTTCTCCTGCCTGTTATTAAGACACCCGAACTGGTGCCTGTCGGTTAAACACAAAATGCTGCTGCTGTTCGTCTTCTCAAATGGCCTGCCCCTGCTGCTGATGCTCTCGGCTGGCTACGAGTTTTTCCACGAAAAGAGAAGCGAACTGCTCAACTCTGCCCATCAGGAATCATTACGCGTTCTCAAAGAATTTGATCTGCGTTTTCCTGAATCGGCAACTTCCCTTGCTGCCAGGCTGAACGCCTTTATCGACGAACGCAATCGCCGCTATGGCAGCAGCCGCTGGCCCGACGCCGAAATCGAAAAGCTGAAAAAGCTCCTCGAAGAAATACGCCCCCAGGAAGGCGGGCTGCTCGAAGACTCTGACAATTACAGTTTTTATATCTCCAATACCACAAATCGGGCCTCAAAAATGGGCATTGCGCTGATGCAGGGCGGGCTCGATTTTTTCAGTCAGCCAAAGAATAAGCCACGATTCAAAAGTCGTGAATCGATTCTCGAGCAGGTTTCGAGCACCGATAAGTCGCTGTATTTCTTTCTTGCGGCTCTGAACCGCTTTTCGACTCTCAGCACCGGCGATAGCGAGCGACTGGCGTATCTTAAATTCACCGGCGCATCAGACCGCGGCCTGAACTGGGGCCTGATCCTGCTTTCGTGGGAAAAATCTGCCTTTATTCGTGATTTTATAGGTGAAAGACTGCAAAAGTCATCAGACGAGCTCAAGCCCAGAACTCTGGCCGTCATGGAAAGCTCGTCTGAAATGATATTCTCGACAGCCACCCTTGAAAACCCGCTGATCAAGAAGCTGATGCTCCAGACCCGCAGCCGGAGAATCGTTACCAGTGACCATGTTGAAGTCAATGGTAAAGCCTGGTTGTTTACCTCGATTGCCGGCAATGAAATCACCCACGGCATTCTTGCGGCCCTTTACCCGGCTGAACTGATCGACCGCCAGATTTTTAATCTCCAGATTGTCATCGGTTTCGCCATACTGCTGACCGTTATAATTCTCAGACACATAATCATGCTTTTCGCAACCAGGCTTCTTGCACCCGTAGAAAGCCTTGCACGCGGCATTGAAAGGGTTAAAAATCGCGACTATACCGTAAGGGTACCCCCCGGCAGCGATGACGAGCTCGGACTGCTGGTCGGAGCTTTCAACGACACCGTCGAAGGCCTGAATGAACTTGCAATCGGCACTACAGTCCAGGTCAGCCTGCTGCCCCCTGAAAATCACCGGCGCCTGCAGGTAAGACTTTTTGCCCGCTCTCTGTTCATGAGCAAAATGGGTGGCGACTACTTTGATTACTTTGACCTGCCAGGCAATCGTCTCGGGGTCTTTTTTGGCGATGTCGCCGGGCACGGAATTCCGGCGGCAATGATTATGGCGATGATGAAAGCCATGATTGCTGCGGCTTCCAAAGATTTTCCCGGTCCGGCCGAGGTCCTATTCAGAGGCGGCAATCTTCTGCATGAACTCAAAAAAAGGGAATGGCGACGGATGATGACCGCCCAGTGCCTCGACTTTAACTGCCAGACCGGCAGTTTCGTAATTGCCAATGCCGGCCACTGTTACCCGGCGATCATCGGCCCGCGTGCTGAAAGCGCAGAACTTCTTGAGCTGAAAGGCTTTCCACTTGGCAGCTCGGCTAGAAACCGTTCCGAAGAGAAAACCGTAACCCTCAACCCCGGCGCAACCCTGATTTTGTATACTGACGGCATAATTGAGGCGACCAGCAAATCCGGCGAAATGTTTGGCTACCCAAGATTCCTGCAATTGCTGAGAAGTGCCTGGAACGAGGACCTCGAAACCTACTGGCAGGGAATTCATGCCGGTTACCGCGCCTGGGCAGAGAACCAGGATGATGATCTGACCTTTCTGATGCTGCGGCGGGAGGAAAAATGCCATGATTGACGGCAAATTTTCGGCCTGGCTGAAACTTATGGCTGCGACAGTGATTCTGCCGCTGGTCATCTTCTGGGCCGGCGGCGCTTATCTTGCTTCGCTCGCCCGCGACCTGCGCTTCAAGAATTTTGAAATCGAGGCGGACGAGACTCTGGCAACAATGCGCTCGCTGGCCGAAACCGAAAAATATCTGTGTTCCAGCCTGAACAGCCTTTTTAACCGCCAGAATGGTCCAGCCGAAATGGCAAAGGCGATTGAAGATTATGCACGACAGCACCGCCTCAAAATGCGCCACCTTGTCTGGAATGCCGACGGGGATATTGTGCAGGCCGGGTTTCCATACGAAAAACAACCGGGCAACTGGAAATCTGCCTATCTTGAATTAAGAAAGATTATCAACGAAGACTACATGCGCAATGAAAACGATATTCCAGGCGAAATCATGGCAAATATGCGCACGGTTTTCGGACCGCACTTTTTTCCCTTTTATTCGCGACACTGCTATGCCGGCCGCGAATTAAGACTTATCAGACCGGATTCAACGCAAAAATACCCGCTGACATGGCTTAGAACCGGCCCCAATTTTGGCCTGGCAGTTTTTTTTGAATATGATGTGCTGAACAGCCTGCCAGGCCTCAGGCTCTGGCTTGATAACCATCGTGGCAACGTCAGTGTGGGGCTGCTTTCAGATGCTGAAGTTTTCTGCCATAACCCACTGGTCGCAAACGAACTCAGTCAGCGAAAAACTGAGTTCAGACACAGTTACACCAACAGACAGATTTTGCCTGGGCACTACATTTTTACCAGATTCATCGACTCAGAACTGACTGGTTTCTGTGCCATCGGCAGAAATGCCATCGATCAGCTCGCAACCGACACCTTGACACGCACGGTAATGCTGCTGCTGCATTTCTTCCTCGGCTTTTACGCCATTCTCAGCTACAGAGTGACCGTTCTTCAAACCCGAATATCTCTGAAGATCCGCAGTCAGCTGCTGCTGCTTTTTGCAGTAGCCAGCATTCTGCCAGGCTTTCTACTTTTCGTTTCGGGCAGTGATTATCTGCAACAACTGAGGGTTGGCCTGCTGAATCGAGCTTTTAACCGCAGCCTGACCAGACTGCAGGATGTCGACGAGCTTTTCAACCACGAATTCACTGTGCAGAAGGGGCGCATCGGTTCTGCCCTGGCAAGGCTGCAAAAATCATTGAAACAGAACCACATCGACCGCAATACCATTTACAGCTTTCTCGGCCAACAGCAGCCCGGGCCCGACATGTTTCTACTGACAGCAAGCAATACGGGCATAATAGTCAGCGAAGTCGGCCTTATGCTTAACAGCAGCATCAAAGAGGTATTCAACCCGCGTCTGGCAGGCGACAGCACCAAAGTCAACGTCATGAAAGCCATATTCAAGCTGTCGGTCTATATAATGTCCGTCATCAACAAGACTCCGATTTCCGATAAAACCGCCACCGAGGTGGAGTTCATAGCTGATGGCCTGATGCAGAAAAAGCCGGCCGAGCTGATCGGCCGCTTTTACACGCGTGGCACCTTCTGGCATTGGGGCATTGGTCAGATTCGCCACCCAACCTTTATTGAAAACTTTTCGCTTTTCGATCCGACACTCGTCGACTACCTCATGCTCTACGTCTGGGACAGCCGCAATCTGGAGCTCGAATTCGTCAGACGTATTTTTGGCAATATCCGCAGCAGTGCTGAAGGTATCACCATAATGGCTACCAACGAGCTGATGACACGGGTATTCCCCCCCGAAGCCTTTGAAAAACCCGAGCTCGTCGAATTCATGCACAAATTGCGCGACCAGACCCTGACGCGCCCTGAATTCTGCCGTATCGACGGCAAAGACTATCTGCTTGCCGGCCACAAATGCGTGCATATGCCTACTATCAGGCTCTTTTCTCTGTTTCCGCTCGAAAAAATCGCAACCGAAATTTCCGGAAAAAAATATACGCTCCTGCTGCTTGCGCTCGTCAGCCTGCTGCTTTCGGTTTCACTCGGCCTTCGCGTTGCCTCGGGCATACTGCAGCCACTTGCCGAATTGCAGTCGGGCATTGGTGAACTGCAGCGCCGCAACCTTGCCTACCGCCTGCCCGACCTTGGCCATGACGAATTCGGCTCCCTTGCCCGCATTTTCAACGAAATTATTGTCGACTTCGAGGAGATGCACGTCGCCTCGATCGTCCAGGAAAAACTCATGACCCGCCTCGAAAAGCCGGTAAATGCCGGTGATCTGAGCATTTACGGCAAAATCATTTCGGCCTCAGGAAACGGCGGCGATTATTTCGAAATCTTCGAAACTCCCTGCCAGAAAACTGCCGTGTTGCTTGGCACGGTCGCAGGAACCGGTATCAGCCGATGTCTGCTGCTGGCATTTCTCAGGTCGGCAGCTCTGCAGCTGCGTCATCTCACCGATCAGCCCATCGCCTTCATGCACGGCCTGCAGGAAATCCTCAAAAACAGCAGTGCCGGAGACAGCCATCACGAAATATCGCTGATGCTGCTCCTGCCGGCTGCTGAAAAAGAAATTATAATCGCTAACGCCGGCATGCGGGCACCAATGATTCTCGACCATGCCAGCCGCCGCGTCGAGACAGTCGAACTCAACTCAGTCGCCATTACTGCAGCCGGCAACCAGCAGCCGGCAATCACCACCATAAAACTCGACAGCCGGCAAAGCCTGCTTTGCTTTACGGGCACCGAAACAGCAGTTAACAGCGCCGGCATCGCCGACACCGAAAATGTTTCCCCAGAAACGCTGATCGCTCATCTTGCCGGGCATCTCAGAGCCGATTCTTCGACTCTCGACCCGGATCAGGACCTGACAATCGTTGCAGTCACAAACATCTGCCAGTCATTGCCAAAGACGGCATAACCCCTGAATCTCAACCTCCACGAATCTGTTTGCCTTCATTGCCACGTCGGGCCCTCTCCGGCGCCATCCAATCTCCTCCGCAGCTTCACCCGTTTTATTTCGCATGCTCACGGCTCACCCAGGTCGCAGCGCCGGCTCCCCCCATTGTTTGTGAAAGTTTTCGCAGCGCTTGCCATAGTTTATTTTTATAGTATACTTGCCCATGAAGCCAGATAATCGCGTGCCCAAATAACCGGTTTTCAGGCTGTCAGTCTTCTGTAAAAGCTTCATAGCAAACGAACAGCAATTAACAATCAGGAGAAATGATGTGAAGAAAGAAAACGTAAAAATCGCCATCTGGGGTTTCGGTGCCATGGGAGGCGGCATGGCTGAAGTGCTGCTGCGCAAAAAAGGCGTTGACATCGTCGGCGTCTGCGACATTCACCCCGACCGCGTCGGCAAAAGCATCTTCGAAGTGCTCGGTCTGCCAAAGGGCAACCACAAAGATGTCATCATCCAGGGCGATATCAACAAAGTTATCAGCAAAAAATCGGCTGACGTCGTGCTTCTCTGCACCGACAGTTTTACCGCCAAAGCTTTCGACAAGATCAAACTGATCGTCGAACAGGGCATCAACTGTATTACCACCGCCGAAGAAATGGCCTACCCGAAAGCCAAAGAACCGAAACTGGCCGCCGAAATGGACCGCCTCGCCAAAGCCAACGGCGTCAGCATTCTCGGCACCGGCATCAACCCCGGCCTGATCATGGATCTGCTCGTCGTTCTCATGAGCGGCGCCTGCACTGACGTTGAATTCATCAAAGCTGAGCGCGTCAACAGTCTCTCACCGTTCGGCCCCGCCGTCATGGAAGAACAGGGCGTCGGCATCACCCTCGACGAATTCAATAAACAGTCTGCCGCCGGCCATCTCGCCGGTCACGTCGGCTTCAACGAATCAGTAAACATGATCTGCGACGCCATCGGCTGGAAACTCGACAAACCGGTCGAACAGACCATGGCCCCGATCGTGTCAAAAGTGCTGCGCAAGACCAAATACGCCGAAGTTAAGCCCGGCAACGTCGCCGGCTGCACCATGAAGGGCTTCGGTTACGTCAACGGCAAAATGGCCGTCGAAATGATTCACCCGCAGCAGATCGAACCCGAACTCGAAGGCACCGACACCGGTGACTACGTGGTAATCAAAGGCACCCCGAACGTCAACCTCGCCAACAAACCCGAAATTCCCGGCGGCATCGGCACCATCGCCATGTGCATCAACATGATCCCCCAGGTCATCAACGCCAAACCCGGCCTGCATACCATGCTCGACCTGCCGGTTCCCCGCGCCATCATGGGCGACATGCGCGAACAGATTCACGAAGACTGATAAATAACCGCTAAACCAGCAAATGCTGCCTCACCCACCGTGGGGCAGCATTTTTTTACTCAGTTGTCACCAACAGCTTTTCGCAGGAAGTTTGTGCCCCGGGCTGTGGCACAATTCAAAACTCTGTGCAGTTACCATGTTTGAGAAACTGTAAAAGTTGGGGAAAATGGTTTAGAATGGCGGGGCAGTAAATTTAGATATGGGAGGTCTGCATGCCATTTTTTGCTGGCTTTGTCGTTGGTTTTGTCGTCTGGTTTCTCTACAACTACCTCTGGTCGGGTATCTACACCGTCGAGCAGAACGAACTGGCGGTTAAAACGGTTTTTGGCCGCGCCCAGCGCATCGAGGGCAAGACGATTCTGTCGCTGCCGGTCGCGATCAACCTGATCGACGAAGAGCGCGAACGCTATGCATACCCGCAGGTGGTCGTCATTCCGCCGGGTGGCCCCTATTTCAAATTCCCCTGGGAAGAAGTTCACAAGGTAAATATCTCGACCCAGACACTGAACATGGCTCTCGACCCCGAAGACCCGACTGCCAACCACGCCGGTCAGTATCTTGAAGCCGTCACTAAAGACCAGCTGAACACGGCGCTCAGCGGTCAGATCCGCTATCGCGTCACCGACCAGAACCTCTACGCCTATTTGTTCGGGGTTAAAAACCCGATTATTCACGTCATGGCCTATTTTATTTCGGTTCTGCGCGAGCGCATCGCCAACTTCGAAGCACAGAAGACCGAAGAAAACAGCGCCACCGCCGGCGTTTCGATCAACGATCTGCGCAAAAACCTGCACTCAATCAACGAACACATGATGCGGGAATGCACCCAGTCTGCCGCGCGCTATGGCATCACCCTCGAAGCCTCGCTGATTACCAGCATCGACCCGCCCGACGAAGTCGAAAGCGCCCTGGCCGCAATCAATACTGCGCATAACGAAGTCTCTTCAGAAATCAGCCTGGCCCAGGCTTCTGCCGACCAGAAGATCGTGCAGTCGCGCCGCGCCACTGAAATTGAGACCCTGCGTGCCAAGTCTGAAGTAGAGCCTCTCAAGAGCACTGCAATTCAGCTGGCTGAGCTTAAAAAGAACGGGCCCGATGTTTTACGCGCCTATGTGCGCAACGTTAAACTTGCTCTGTTCAACAAGGTCAGACAGGTAATCATGGAGGTGGAAAAATAATGGATCAGTTTTTTGTTGGTTTTATTTTCGCCTTCATCGGTTCGTATTTTTTCATTCCGCTGTTTCTTGCCTTCATCCGCTTTCTTGGCCTGTATGCCATAGTTCGCGAAGGCCAGTGCCATATCTACATGCTGTTTGGCCAGGTTATCGGTGTTCTCAAAGAACCCGGACTCTATTTTCTACCCTGGAACCTCGGGCTGAAAGCACCGGTCGTCCACATGCTCGGCTCGTGCGAAGTCATCGACACCCGCCTCGATCAGGAATACCTGCGCAGTCAGCCGGTCAACTCCGAAGAAGGCGCGCCAATGGGCATCGGTATCTGGTATGAAATGATCGTCAACAACCCGGTAGCCTACCGTTTCAAAAATGCTGACCCGCGCAGCTCTCTCTCGACAAATGTCAGAAGTGCTTCAGTCCGCTGCCTTAGCAACATGAAGCTTGCCGACATGCTTGAAGACAGGCACTCCATGAGCCAGAAAGTGCGCCAGGAAGTATCGGCTCAGGCCGCAGAATGGGGCTACAAGGTTGGTTCTGTCTATATCCGCAAAGTGCATTTCCGCGACGCCAAGATGATCGGCCAGATCCAGGAAAAGGTCGTCAACCGGCTGCGCCAGGTCACTTCAGCCATCAAACAGGATGGGGCCAACCAGGTCAGTATCATAACCAGTACCGCCGAAAATCAGGCCGCCGCTGAATTCGCCAAGGCTGCCGCCGTGCGCCCGAAAATCGTCGGCGAAGCGCTACGCGAAATCTCGAAAGACCCCGAAATTTCTTCAGCTCTTTTCGAAATCCTCGAAGCGCAGAAGCTGGCAGAAAGCAAAGCGCAGATCACCATGATTCCGGCCGGCACGCCAATGCTGCGCCAGATGCTCGCCGCCGAAGCAGCAGATGCACCGGTTCTGACCGGCGAGCCGGTTCTCGAAAAGCCCCGCAAACAAATCAAGTAACACAAACACCTCAGCGAAAAAGCCCGCTCATGCGGGCTTTTTTTTATTGGCTTAACGATCGAGCCTCCGGCAAACTTGAATTTGTGGTGTGTCCGTCAGTCCGCTCTTAGAGGCGGAATTCAGGAATTTAATGCGATTGCCATGATTTCAGCACGGTTTATTTGACTTGATAGACGGTTTTGCATAGACTGCCTCAAGATTTAAAAACATCTGAGGCTTTAACAGGAGTCATTATGAAAGTTTCAAGAATAATGCCCGGCTGCGCACTTGCTGCCGGTCTGCTTTTTGCTTTTCCAGCCGCCAGTTCTGCCGTAGATCTCTCGGCTACCGAAATCACCAGTATCGAAGGCCGCGTCGAGGTCAGAAAAGGTGCCGAAGCCGCCTTTAAAAAACTGCACAGCAATCTCAAACTGGCCGGTGCCATGAAACGCCTCGATGGCGGCGACAAAGTACGCACCCACACCGAGAGTTCAGCCGAAATGGCCCTGAAAGACACCTGTGTGCTTGCGGTTAAAGAGCAAAGCATTTTTGAAGTCCCCAAAACTCTTGGGAAAGAGGCAATCGCCGAACTCAAAGCCCAGCAGGGTGCATTGCTGTTCAAGGTAATCAGCGGCAGTAATTTTCAGGTGCAGACTGCTGACGTAATCGCTGGCGTCAAAGGCACTCTGTTTGAACTCGACATCATCGACAATTTCGACTGCCTGCTCGAAACTCCGGGCCTGCAGATTGGCACCCTCGCTCCGGGCGGCACAGTTGTCAACGTCTACAAAGGCGAAGTTGAACTCACGCACGCTGAGACCGGCAAAAAGCGCACCCTCAAAGAGGGCGAAGGTCTGGCGGCTCTCGGCAGCAAACTTCTGAATTTTGACAAAATTCTCGAAGACGGCTTCACGCCTCTGCGCCAGTTCGACCCAGCCACTCTGCTTGGCGAAAAGTTCGGTTCTGGCGCCCTCGGACTTCTGTCAACCGACCCAACCATCAGCGGGCTGACCGAATTCGGTGGTTTTGGCGGTGTAACTACGAATCTCGGCGACAACCGCTTTACCGAAATGCTTTCCGGCCTCAGTGCTCCTCTGGTCGAAAAACTTCAGGCGGCCAAAGAATATTCACGTGGCGCCGGTGAACTGGTCGATTCAATCAAAGAAATTGACCAGCTGGGCCGTGACCTCATCGGCGAAAAATTCAATTTCGATTTCTCTGAATACAACCCCGAAACCCAGCCCTTTACCGTTTCTGACCGCAGTTTCCGCGAAGTTTATCTTGGCGGAAATACCTTTGCAGCCTGCCGGGCCGCAGCCGGCAGTCGCTCCGCCCGCCTCGAACCCAATCGCGAAGGTCTGATGCTCAATGATGGTAGTGGCATTTTCAAGGTGCGCAGATACAAAAATGTTTCGCCGGTTGTCGAATTTCTCGCCAGCTACCAGCAGAACGGCAACGATCTGATAACCACAGTCAAACCGGTCAAGGGCGAACTCTACGGCCGCATCCCCGGTGATGTCAAATATTTCAGAATTCCTGAAGGTGAAATGTCTTATTCCTTTAACACCGCTACCGGCCAGGGCCAGTGGCTGCAGGCTGCTGCAGGCGCCATCCCTGATGAACTCCAGGGTCACATTTTCAAAGTCGAAGAAAAAATCGCAAGCGAAAAGGGTGAGCACAACAAAAAGACAACCGAGAAACAGGTTGACGCAGTTAAAAAGGTCATAAAAAACCCGGGTAATCTGTTCAAGAAATTCCGTTTCTGATCTATGGCCGGGGTGTTTAAAAACCAGGCAGGCAAGGGCACCAGCACCGGAAAAAGGGCCGTTTTCATTCCGGTCATTATCGGGTTGCTTGCCCTGCTGCCGGTTTTTAACCAGACCCTGATCTGGTTCGACCTGAAAATCAGCGATTTTCTCTTTTCTGCTCAGCCTCTGCTGCGGCAGCTGACCGGCAAAAGTTCCGATTCACAGCCGCCGGTCCTCGTCATCAACAAGGATCAGACCTTCTTTCAGCGCCTTGGGCGCGACCCCGACCGCGCTGACTTTGCCAGCCTGCTGCGTCTGCTTGCCGATGAACAGACCCGGGTCGCCGGCCTCGACTTTATCTACGACCAGCCCACGACCGCCGAAAAAGATGGTGAGCTGACTGCCGCCCTGGCTTCATACCCCTGGCCATTTCTGGCCTCACACTTTACCGGCCGGGGCGCCCACACTTTTGAAAAACTGCAGTTCGCCGACACCGGCGCCAGTCGGCCGCCAATGCCTCTGCCGCTGCATCAGCCGCTGGCACGCCAGGCAGCGGCAACCGGCCTGATCAACGTCGCCGCCGACCTTGACGCCACCGTGCGTTTTGCACCGCTCGCCTTTCACCCCGCCGACAGTGAAGAATTTCTGCTCAGTCTCGGCACTTCAGCCTGGGCCGCCTCTCTTTTTGACGCCAGCAGCAGATCAGTCGAAAATGCGATTAACAATCTGTTGTCGCAGACCACACCCGACCAGCTGCAGCCCGAACCCCTCCTGCTAAAACTGATTGCATCAGCCCCTTACAGCTTCTTTTCAACCGGACATGCCGGCCTTGACCTCGCCATTCGCCGCCTTGAGCTGAAACTGCTGGCACGCCAGGCCAGCAGGCTGCGCCCTGAAATGGCAGACGGCCTGCTGCAGACTGCAGAAACCATACATTTGCCGACCAGCCACAACAATACCTGGTTAAAAATGCCCGACAGACCTTTGCCGCTGATCGGCAGCTACCAGTTGCCCTGTCTGCGCCTGCCTTTTCGCAAGGCGGTGCCCCCTTTTACCGGCGACTGTATCGAAACTCTGTCGATGGGCATGCTCCTCGAAACTGATTCCGACCGCGAATCAACCCTGTTGAACCATCGCAATCTTCTGCAACTTGAAGACTCTAACCAACAACGCAGAGTCAGACTTGATCAGCCAGAAGCAGCCCATGGCAGCTCGACTTTTGCCGGCAAAGTGCAGTCTACTTCCGGCAAACCGTTGCCTGACGCTGAAGTACTGCTGCTCGATTTCGCTTCGGGCTTCTGGGAAATTACAAAAACCGATGCTGCTGGTAATTATCATCTTTCTGGCATAC
>ERZ795032.227-NODE-227-length-77459-cov-7.233412_pt1 | contig 77459 bp, 74 predicted proteins | sample MGYA00375124_ERZ795032 | MGnify/ENA primary metagenome ERZ795032 (study PRJEB30167, sample SAMN05720154) | activated sludge metagenome | isolation source: Anaerobic digester | place: China | collected 2015-12-16 ... | reverse complement strand
GGGGGCTGAGCGATATAGATATACCCCGCTTGTATCAATGGTTTCATATAGTGATAAAAGAATGTTAACAGTAACGTTCTAATATGTGCGCCATCCACATCGGCATCGGTCATTATTACAATTTTATGATAGCGTGCATGTGCGAGATCGAATTCTTCGTCAAATCCTGTACCAATTGCTTGAATCATTGAAATGATTTCTTTGTTAGCCAGCGCTTTGTCGAGTCTTGCTTTTTCAACATTAAGGACTTTTCCTCTCAGTGGTAATATCGCTTGAAATTCGCTATCCCTACCTTGCTTTGCTGAACCACCGGCAGAATCCCCTTCGACGATATACAATTCGCTTTTTGCGGGGTCTTTGCTTCTGCAATCTGCTAGTTTAGATGCAAATCCAAGAGCATCAAGCGGACTTTTACGTCTTGTTGCTTCTCTTGCTTTTTTTGCGGCAATTCTAGCTCTTGATGCAAGAAACGCTTTTTCAAGGATTGCTTTAGCAGCAACTGGATTTTCAAGAAGAAATACTTCCAATCCTTCTGACATAATTTGTGATGATATTCTTCTGACTTCTGAGTTTCCTAATTTGGTTTTTGTTTGTCCTTCGAATTGAGGATCTGTTAATTTACAAGAAACAATCGCCGTTAATCCTTCACGAACGTCATCACCACTTAAAGCTTCTTCTTTTTTGAAAGTTGGATGATTTTTTGCATAGTTGTTTAGAATTCTAGTTAAGCTGTTTCTAAATCCTTCTTCATGGGTTCCACCTTCGTGTGTGTGGATGTTATTTGTAAACGAGTAAATATTACTGTTATAGTCATCTGTATATTGCATTGCAATTTCTAATTGAACGTTATCTACTTCATCTTCAAAATAAATAATTTGATTATGTAGAACTGATTTGCTTTTGTTTAAAAATGCAACGTACTCTTTAATTCCACCTTCATAGTAGTAATTGTGTTCTTTATTTGGTTTGTCAAATCTAGAATCTTTAACAATGACTCTTAATCCTTTGTTCAAAAACGCAAGTTGTTGAATCCGTTGGCGTAAAGTTTCATAATCATATTCCACAGTTTCTTTAAAGATTTCAGCATCCGCTTTAAACATTACTGTCGTACCGGTTTCTTCGCTATCCCCAACTTGCTTTAACTCATACTCTCTTTTCCCTCTACGGAATAGTTGTTCGTAAGTGTGTCCGTCTTTTTTAATCTCAACTCTTAACCATTCACTTAGGGCGTTAACTACCGATGCCCCGACACCATGAAGCCCTCCAGACACCTTATAGCTTTTCCCGTCAAATTTCCCACCAGCATGTAAAACCGTAAATATCGTTTCCACTGTCGATATCTTTGTTTTTGGGTGAATATCTGTAGGGATTCCGCGACCGTTGTCAACAACTTTAATAACGTTGTCATCCATGATCTCTACATTGATTTCGGTTGCGTATCCGGCCAATGCTTCATCAATCGCATTATCCACAATTTCCCAAACCAAATGATGAAGTCCTCTTGCGGAAGTAGATCCAATATACATAGCTGGGCGTTTTCTAACTCCCTCTAATCCTTCGAGTACTTGTATACTACTGGAATCATAGTGTTTACTATCAACTGATTTGTTATCTTTCATTGCCATTCTCCTTTGTCAAATAAATCAAGTTAGATTTATTTAATATCTCTTTATCAATTTCGTTTATAGTTGTTGTGGTAATAAATGTTTGCACACCTTTATTAATTAACTTTAGTATTTCGTTTTGTCTGTATTCGTCAAGTTCACTAAACACATCATCTAGCAATAATATTGGCATCTCTTTTTTGACGTTTGAAATTAATTGCAGCAATGAAAACTTGAGAGCTAACACAGACGATCTTTGCTGTCCTTGTGAACCAAACAAAGAAACATCCTGATCATTTATTTCAATAACAAAATCATCTCTGTGCGGACCCACAGACGTCGATCCTTTTGCTAAGTCGCTTTCAAGACTTTGTTTCAATGTTTCAGAAAATTGTTCAACAGCAACATTTTGTTTATAAACTATTCTAAGGGTTTCGTTGTTGCGACTAATCGCTGTCATCTTATCAACAGCGATTTGGTTTAACATGTTAAGAAACTTTGTTCGAGCTTGTATTATCTTTATGCCTACAAGAACTATTTTTTCATCCAAAACATCAAGTAATGTTTTGTTTTTTGGGGTTGTTGAGGAGAAGTCCTTTAACAAAGCGTTTCTTTGTTTGATTAAATCTTTGTATTCAATTAAGTCTCGAAGGTAGTTTGGAGATATTTGTCCCATTTCCACATCCAAAAATTTTCTTCTGTCTCCGGGAGATCCTTTAACAATCAACAAATCCTCAGGACAGAACAACACAACATTGACGACTCCAATATAAGAGCTTAGGTTTTTTACTTCTTTTGTTCCAATCTTGGCGATTTTACCTTTGTCTGATAAAGAAAGCTGCAAGTCTATAGATTTGACAGGAGACACAAAACTACCTTTCAAAACCAAGAAGTCAGATCCCAATTTTATCATTTCAATATCCTTTTTAGCTCGATGCGACTTAGTCAAGCAAAGAACATAGATTTGCTCTAATAAAGATGTTTTCCCTGTTGCATTATCGCCACAAATGATGTTTATTCCTTCAGAGAATACATGGGTAGACCGCGTGAAATTACGAAAATTCCAAGATTTAATGTTTTGAATCATCATTTTGATCATCAATTAAGATTTTTAGGTCAGATAAAACCACTAAATCTCCCTTTCTGAGTTTTCGCCCTCTTCTATCTTCTAGAGTGCCATTTACAAATATTTTATGCTCTTTTATGTAAAATTTCGCTTCTCCACCGCTTGAAACTATATCAAGTATTTTAAGTAGTTGTCCAAGTGTTATAAACTCTGTTTTTATGTTAATTTTTTTCATATTTTGGACCTCTTTATTCGTTAATTTATTATAACATAAAAAATCAAAAAACACCAGTGATTTTTTAAGTTTTTTGAAAGTTTATGTTTTTTAATTTGTTTTTTGATTATTTCCTATCAAATTATTAAAACTTGCTTGATATTAACAAGCAATCCCTTTTTAATCATAATTTTTCTATTTAAAACGATTGTCCTTATTATATATTATACATAAAAGAGTGTTTATAAAGAATTTTTATAAAAAGAGTGGTTTTTTATGCGAAAACCACGTCATAATTGATGTTTTTTGTGTTGTTTGAATATCAAACTATGCACCAAAAACAAGATCTGGTTGACTTTTTTTGTGTTTTTATGTATTTACTTATTTACTCTTTTACGTTTATACTTAATTTTATTAAATATTGCGATTATTTTTACTTATATACGTTTTTATGTATTTACTTTTTTGTGTTTATGTGTAAAGTGGTGTGTTTTTTACTGTTTCAAACCTTACGTTGGGTCTCTAAGAGATATTCAAAGTCGAATGATGTTGATTTCAGTGCAGATCGTTATTAGACAGCGAGTCCTGTTATTGATTGAAGCACATACCCAGAACCAAACAACAACGTTCCATTATGATTCGATTCAACGACTCAACGCACTTTATGCTGTCTCTTTAGTTTGAAGTTAAAACCTTTAATCAGGCAACTCATCCGAAAACCTAGCTTTTTTATTTGAACTTAAAAGTAAAATCTGCTTTTTTATGGTTTTTTTATTTGAATTTCAAAATTGATTTGGCTCTTTTTGTTTGAACTTCAAATTTATTGGCTTGGTTTTTGTGCGTTTTTGTTTGTTGTTCAAATTAATTTTTAGATTTTTTCGTTTTTTTGACCAGGTTAAGGCATCTGTTTGCATTAAGTGTTCCGTGTTTTTTGGTATTTACTTTTTTATTTATTTATGTTTTTACGTATTTGTGGGTGGTTTTTAAGTTGTGGTTTTTAAATTCTATCGATCGGTCTTGAGGTGTTGCTGGCTCGGTTTAGCTTCTCCACTGTGAGTGTTGTGTCATCACCATAATTTCGTTTTTGACGATTTACGAGGGTGGGGGTGCTATAATTTTTCATTCAACTTTGGAAAATCGATTTAAACTAAAATTTGAAGCTGATTTTTGGATTCCCTCAGGTCTTCAGGTGTTGACTTTGTTGTATTCCTGTGCGATTTTGTGTTTTGATGCAAAAGCATGGTTTTGATCTGAAAGACAATGTGTTTGTGGTGTCAAACTTCGAAAATTGCTTTTTTACCTTATATACTTATTTACATATGTATGTATATTGGTAAATACTAAAATAAGTACTTGTGCTTTTTAGGTTGTTGTGCTATAATTTCGGGTGAAAAAGAGGAGGTTATGATATGAATCAAATTAAAAAACGTACAAATCCGTTTGAAAGAGCGGGTGTATCTCCAGAAAAGCAAGAATTTGTAGCACCTGTGGCAAAACCAGCACCAATCGAGCAGGTTAAAACCCCCGAAAGAGACAAATATACTGCTACTATGGATCCAACACTGAGAAAAAGAATCAAAATAGCTTGCGCAATGAGTGGAATGATGTTTTCAGAGTTCATTGAGGAAGCATGTAAAGAGAAATTAACAAGGGAAGGAGTAAAGTAGTATGGCAATTGTATCAACCTTTTGCAAAAAGGGTGGTGTTGGTAAAACAACCTTCATTGGTTACTTAGCTCACTACTATGCACTCCAAGGGAAAACAGTGTTGGTAATCAGTGCAGATGATCAAAATAGTGTGTTCAAAATCTTTGGAGTAGAGGATCAAATCTACAATAACGACTCTAATTACTTAGAACACTTGTTGGCGGGGTTAATAGAGCCCAAAGATGTGGTTTTTGAGGCAAGAATAAATATGTATTTAATTAAAACCTTAAATACAGACAAACTTTCGATGAGATTGACCTTAGAAAGATCACAAGAAAAGCGTTTAAAGGACATAATGAATAGTTTTAAGCGTTTCTTTGACTATATTTTTATCGATTTTCCACCTTCAAGTAGTCGTTTGACAGAAGTTTTGTTGGACATAAGTGATGATATTATTATTGTGGTAGGCTTAGATAGTTTAGGAATGGATGGATATTTAAGTACAATTCAATATTTTGTTGATTCTGATATCGATGTGACAAAAATCAACTATATTGTACCCACTGGATACCACAAAGTTAAGATTGCTCCGAACAAATATTTAAACAATTTGGTGGAGTCTGCTAAGAAGTATACCCCAAGTGCAAAAGTGATTACTCCAATCAGTGAAAAGTCTGTAATTCAGAATTTACAAAGTGAAGGTATTAGTATCTTTGATAACTACCAAATGTCGTCAAATTTTCACCAAAAGAACAGAGATCAAATGGAAGAAGAGATGAGAGAGATTTTCAGCGAGTTTTCGTTATAATTATACCTTAAAAGCAGAAAAAAACCACCGAAAGGTGGTTTTTTGATGTCTTTTTTGCTATGAAACCCTTACTGGAAGGATTAATTGGGTTAAATTTGGATCATATTCTCCACTTACAACAAAAGGTTTAATTTCTCCTGTAAAATGGATTGTAATTTCATTTGAATCGAACGATTTTATAGCATCTAAGAAGTATTTTGAACTAAACGCGATTTGGAACGGTTTTAACACACTACACTCTGTTGGATAAACTTCTTCTACGACTTTTCCGATTTCGTTAGAATTAGAAGCAATTTCGACCACTTTATCGCTCTTTAAAGTCAATTTAACTATGTTTGCAGCATCCAACACAGTGAATAAAGCTGCACGATCAATCGCTGAAATAAGCTCTTGCTTATTAAATTTCAAATCTGTAAAGAATTCTTTTGGAATTAAACTTGATGTGTCTGGGTAAGTACCTTCAATAAGTCGAGTTAGGAATGAAATGTTTTTATATTTAAATAAAACTTTATTATTCATAAGGTGAACATAAACTTTTTCGTCTGCATCATCGATGATTTTATTCAAATCATCTAATGCTTTTGAAGGAACAACAACGCTAATTTTCTCATAATTTTTAGGTAACTTAATTGTTTTTTTCGCCAATCTAAAACTATCTGTTGCAGTTGCGGTCAGGCGATTTTCATTTATTACAAACGAAATCCCTGTTAGTATAATTCTAGTTTCACTAACACCTGTAGCAAATGAAGTTTGTTTGATTATTTGTTTTAAAGTGTTTCCATCAAGAACAACATTTTCAGAAGAATCGTTAAAATTAATCAATGGATAATCATCCTTATCTAATCCAATCAATGTAAAGTTTGACCTGTCTGCAAGAATCTTAATCATATTTTCTTCGAAAATTGCGAAGTCAACGTCTCTAGCATCAATCTTACGAATAATCTCTAAAAAGTATTTACCAGGAACAACACACTCACCAACTTCTTCTATAGTTAGGTATTGTGACTTTGGAATCTTAACTTGAATGGATATTTCAGTGTTTGAGGTTGTTAGCGTTAATCCATCCATTTCTACAGCAATTTTTATACCAGTTAGTATTGGCATAGGAGTTTTTGTAGACAACCCTTTCGACACATGATTTAATTCTGAAAGTAATAAATCTCGATTAATAGTAAATTTCATACCAGAAACTACCTCCTATTTCATTCTTTTAAATTAGTTTTTATTATTAGGGTGTGTGGAAATGTGGAAAACATGTAAAACACCACATTTTTCATAGCTATATTATACCATAAATAAATAAATAATGAAACATGATTTTAATTATTTTTTTCTTTTTTCTTTAAACTTTCCTCGATTTTAGACTCTATAATGTTAATGTCATTTTTGATTTGTAAATTCGAATTAATATCGTTAATAATTTTATCATAAGAGTGTGATATTGTAGCATGATCTCTGTTTCCAAAAAACTCACCAATCTTTTTTAGAGGAATGTCATAGCGTGACCGAATCAAATATATCGCAACTTGTCTTGGATATGTTATGTGTTGTTTTCTACTTGTTGATTCTAAGTCAGAAACAGTTATTTTATAATAAGATGCAACTGTTTGTTTTATTTTATCAATATTGGTATCGTTTGTTACAAATGAATCCAATTTGTTTTTAGGTGTGATTCCTTCTAATGATTGCTTTGCACTTTCTAATGTAAAAGGCAAATTAAACGAAACACAAAAAGACACAAATCTTCTTAAAGCACCTTCTAAATCTCTTACATTTTGATCAAATGTTGTTGCAATAAACTCCAATACATTATTAGGAACATCTATTGGATTTGGAATCAAGAATGCTAATTTTCTTTTCAAGATAGATATTCTTAGGTTTAGATCGGGGCTTTTAATATCTACGAGCATTCCCCATGCAAACCTTGACTTAAGTCTTGCCATCATATTCTCTAAATCACTTGCTGCTCTATCTGATGTAATAACAATTTGCTTGTTTGTTTCAAATAAATGTTCAAACACTTTAAAGAATTCTTCTTGTGTAGAGTTCTTGCCACTTAAAAATTGAATATCATCAACTAGTAAAATATCAGCTGCTCGATGATAATTGTAAAACTTCTCAATATCGTTAATGTTTTTTTTGTTGGTTGCTAAAAAGTAATCTTCAGCAAATTGTTGAGCGGTAGTATAAACAACGTTAGCGTGGATGTTGTTATCTAATATGTAGTGTCCAATTGCCATCATCAAATGTGTTTTCCCTAGACCAACATCCCCAAAGATGTAAAGAGGATTGACTGTTACATGAGGGCTCTCTGCAACCTTGATTGCATTCATCCATGCAAAACGGTTCGACTCACCGGTAACAAAATTGTCGAATGTATACTCACTCCTTAGGTTTCGTTTACTGACTTGTCTGTCTACTGAGTCCACACTTGTTAAACCAAGCTTTTGGTTGTCTGAGTTTTCTTTGTCAGCGACTTCTCTTGTTATTAATTTAAAGTTGTGTTTATCTTCTTCAATTTGCACTAATAACTTATTCATTGTATCCAAATAGAATTTTTCAATACGAAATTTTGTTAAAATATCTGGAACAATTAAAAAAATATATTTGTTGTGTATTTTATGTATTTCAGTTATTGGATCGAAAATTTCAGAAAAATCTGTCGAAGCCATCTCTAACTTTAACTGATTTTTTACTAAATCCCACAACTCTTTTCCTGACCTCATACTACCACCTCATTAAAATTTCATCATTTTAATAATACCACAAAGAAAAAAAATAATAAACAATAAAATAAAAAACCTGCAATTTTAAGTTTTCCACAGAGTTTTACAAAAAATATCACCTTATTCACTTTTCCATAATTTGTCAAAACTTTTGCACATTTGGAAAAGTGGAAAAACTACTTGCAAAAAACAAGCCCTTAAAGTAAAATGAACACGAACCAAAAGGAGTGAATGAAATGACAATTATCGAGACAATCAACAAACTGAACAAAACTACAAAAACATTTTTATTTTTATTTATCACAATCATTCTTGGTCTTATCACATTCGGGATAGTTAGTTTAGTTGAGAACGCAAACAACCCTTACAAAGAGTTCAAAGAAATTTATGAAAACAACGATATTCATGTGAATTTTCGAGTGAATGAAACAAGATCATTGTCGGGAGCAAACGAGATTGCTTACTATAGTTTTTATACTGTAATTAACGCAAAAGACCAAATCGAAATAAATCGCACTATTGTGTACTATACCATTGTTACCACAGAGGGAAAACATCTTTTTAAAGAAGATGTACCACAAAACACAAATACAGTTACGAACTGGAAACCAAACGTGCTCAGAAAAACAATCAACAACACTCCAAATGAAACACCAAAAACAGTGTATATAAAGGTAATATACGAAGTCATAGAAAACAACTCTGAGAAAACAGAAAAAGAATTAAAAATTAAAGTCAATTTAAAGCAGGAGTTAACTCAAACAACTTCACAATATACCACCCCAAGTCAAACAACAAGTGGAGTTATTAGCAATGACTATATCTCAATGACACTACGAACAAGATTAACTTCATCCACAACCAGAAGAGTTCAGTTAATCATAAGCCCGAAAACAAATCAAGAAGTAAATTCCATCTCTCTTGTTGGATTTATGATGATTGAAAATCACGAAAGTGACACAAATGAAAACATTACTAACACATTGAAATATGTAGAGTATAGAGGATCCTTACTAAAAGCACTTGCAACCTTTAACGGGGATCTTCGCATCGACTATAATCCTACTGACTTATATTTTGAATTAAAGATAACATTCACCAATGGACAAAGTGAGACATTTTTCTATAAGTTTCCTGTCACTACTTTACCAACATATTAATGCATTATAATTAAAAACAAAAACAGTTGACATTTGGGTTAAGTTATTATACAATGTAGCAGCATGGTTTTTGATTGGGAGGTGCTCATATGAAAAGAACATACCAACCTAATAAACGTAAACATAGTAAAACACACGGTTTTCGCGCGAGAATGGCAACGCCAGGCGGAAGAGCGGTTTTATCGCGTAGACGTCGAAAAGGTAGAGAAGTATTATCAGCTTAATTTTATTAAAGCAAAAAAAGAAAAACTTAATAAACATTTTCTTGGACCTCTTGTTTGTCAAATTTAGTTGCAAGCAAGAGGTTTTTATTTTGGGTGATACACATGAAAAAAAGATTTAGATTAACAAAAAACCATGATATCAAAAATATTGTAGATTTAAGACAAAGTTTAGGGAATAAGTATTATGTTGTTTATCGAAAGTTAGTCGGTGGACAAACTGCGAAAATTGCGATCTCGGTTTCAAAGAAGTATGGAACCGCAGTAGAGCGTAATTATGCAAAGAGAGTTGTACGAGAAATTGTGCGACCAATGCTCAACTCCCTAGAAGATGTTTCTTTGGTAATTGTTGTAAAAAAAGCATCAGAAGAGTTGCCATATTTACAAAAAAAAGAACAGTTAGAAAAACTACTACGAAATGCAAAATCACCCGTATTACGAAAAACAACAAATAAAAATTCATCGGAGGAAACACAATAAATGAAAACACATAAAACACGAATCAAATATTTCTTGATCCTTGTGTTATTCTTAGGGCTGACTACCATTCTTTCTGGATGTAGTACACAAGCAGTCCCTAAAACAAAACCACTCGAAATTAACTCGTTGTACGAGTACAACTCATCCGAAGAAATTCGAAGCGACTTTCAACATTTGTTTGACAATGTTACACAAGATGGTACTTCCATTTCATTCACACAAGAAGGTGGAGTTAGACAAGGAAAAGGTCTTGCTTTTACTTATGGATCAAATGGAGTTGGTACTGAATTTGTTTCAAGCACAATTAATATTGAAGATATTACAAATCAACATATTTATTTTTCGTTTTGGTACAAAGGAACCATTGAAAACCTATTAGTTAAATTAGTGTGGAGCGATGGGGAAGCAGTAAAAGAAGTCGATGTTTCTGAAGTCAAATCATATGGTGGATACGTACACGTTAAAATTACAGATGTTGAAGCAGGAAAAAAGGCAAGTGACTTAACTGGTTTTGCAATTGGATACGAAACAACGGATGCATCAGAAACAGGAACGTTCTATCTTGACGATTTTCGCTTTACAGAAGAAGTGTTACCAAACTTAACACCAATTGTTTTTGACGGGGGATTCTTCGATAAATTCTTTGTTTATCCGGTTGGGATGATGCTTAAATTTATTTCAGATTTGTTTGGTGGATTATACGCAATAGGTATTATTTTTACCACAATCATTATTCGTACATTGGCATGGCCGATTTATGCCAAAACAAACGACATGACATTAAAGATGCAAATCATGCAGCCAGAACAAGCGAAGTTACAAGAAAAATATGCCGGAAGACAAGATCCAGAATCACAACGCATGATGCAAATGGAAACCTTACAACTATACAAAAAGTATAAAGTTGGAATTGGTGGATGTTTATTACCGTTTTTACAAATGCCAATCTTCTTAAGTATTTATAATGTCATTCGAAGAGCACCAGACACTTGGAGTTCAAATGGAAACTTTTTAACAAAAGTTTTAGGAGTGGATTTATTCTTAGGCCAAACAGATACTGCACAAAAAATTGGTATTTGGATTTTAGCACTATTAGTTGTTGCGACTCAATTATTAATGCAATGGTTAATGATGAAACGTCAGAAGAAACTAAGAAACGAAGCACAAAGTGATGTTCCTGACTATAGAAAAAAACAAACAGAACAAACACAAAACATTCAAAAACAAACACAAATGATGATGTACTTTATGACACTCATGATGGCTGTGTTTGTATTACAAAGTCCAGCAGGTTTGGGGTTCTACTGGTTAATAGGTAATATTTATTCTGCTGCACAAACATACATTGGTCAAAAGTTTAGCGATCAAAGAATGTTAAAATTAATGGCGAAACATAAATAAGGATGGTTTTATGAAAGAAAAATTATATAATGGAATTACATTAGAAGACGTAAAACAAGTTGCTGTGAAAGAGTTTGGTGTTGCATTAGAACACATCGAATTTGAAACAGTAACCGATAAAAAAGGATTTTTAGGTATTGGTTCAAAATTAGAAATCAAAGCAACCGTTGTTGGTGATGGAATAAAGATTGGAAAAGACTATCTTGAAATGATTTTAAAACAAAATAAAATCAAAGGTCAAATTGAAAAAAGAGTTCGCGGTAATGTCGTAGAATTTGATATTCATGCTGATTCTGAAAACGGATTTTTGATTGGTAAAAATTCAAGATACCTAGTATCACTACAAACACTAGTTAGCATTCTTGTAAATTTATACTATGACAAAGAAGATCAAAAAATTGTTAAAATTGATGTAGGTGGATATAAGAAAAAACGCGAAATGCAATTAGAAGCGATGGCAGATCGTATTGCTCGTGAAGTGAACTCAACAAAAGTGCCAGTTAAAATCGACTCTATGAATGCATACGAACGCAGAATCATTCATAATAAGTTATCTGAATCAAAGGTTGTCAAAACAAGATCAGAAGGCGAAGAACCAAATCGATATTTGATTGTGGAACCAAAATAACAAACCAAGAAACACGATGCACAATCGTGTTTTTGTTTTTTAGCAGCAGAATTTAGTTATGATTTTTATTTTAAAAAGGAGAATAATTTGATATAATCACAATAGATTTAAAAAAAGAGATATTGAGGATGTGTTTGGAGGACGATTATGAAAGCGATTAAGATTATAAGTGGAATCGTTGTTAGTATATTTTTATTTTTAGTTGCGACTAGTGTTTATATCACAGCTCAAAATATGATAGTTGATCAACAACTACAAGAGTTTATGAGTAGAGAAGTTATCGCAACAAGAGAAGTCTCTTATTCAGTAGGAAGTGCAGTTAGAACGATAACATATTACCAAGTCGCTTTGAAAGATGGAGAGTTATCGAAACCACTTTTCACAAGTCCGGCAGACCCGTTTTTTGGTAAAAAAGGTGATATCCTAATTACAAACGAAAACCCATTTGCTTATGATAGAAATCACGACGGACAATATGATGTGGACCCTCCATTTATGTTAGGTAGTTTCTTAAGTGCTGTTTGGGGAGGTCATGTTGTGCTTGTCTCTGAAGATGACGGTTCTTCCATCATTCACGCTGTTGGAAGCCAAATAGGACTTGGGAATGAGCAACTCGTTAAGGCGGTACGTACAGATGTAAATAGATGGCACAACTTAAGAGGCGATATCATTGGAGTTAGAGTTAAAGATGCAACTATGGAAGATTACAATGAAGCCGTAGAACAAGCCAAAACTTTTTTAGGACAAGATTTCAACTACACTCTTATCATCGATCGCCAAAACAAAAAAGGTTGTACTGACTTGGTGTTTCAAGCATACAAGCAAGCCGGATTTCATTTGGATTATGATAGAGGTCCTGTATCTGGACTAGACTTAATTGTTAGTCCTAACACGTATATTTATTTGTATGCGTATACTGATGCAACCGGTAACCGTCACATCTATCACACATAGGAGGATAAGATGGATATAGAATTAATTGTTAATATTATTTTAGGATTAGTTGTTGTTTTAATCGCAGGAACAATTACTATGTTTATTGTGTTAATCCGAAAAAAAGAACAACCATTAAACATAGAAGAAATGAAAAACAAAATTAGTTTTGAAGTTGTGAAAAATCAATCAGAAATGAATGTAAGTTCAACCAACTTAATCAACAAAAATTTAAACGAACAAATTGATCGTATTAGAACCAATCTCGAAGAACGTCTTGATAAATCCACAAAAGAAAATGTCGAAGAGTTAACTCAAGTATTGGATAAACTTGCAATCATTCAAAAAGAGTTTACTGAGAGTAGAATTGGTATTGTTCAAAACGTAAACGAGCAATTAGAAAAGATTAACGCAAGTGTTGAACAACGACTAAAAGATGGTTTTAAAACAACAACAGATACATTTCAATCCGTAACCGAAAGACTCGCGGAAATCAAAGAAGCTCAACGAAAAATTGAAAGTTTATCAACCGACATTGTGTCGTTACAAGATGTACTAACAGACAAAAAAACGCGAGGAAATTTTGGTGAGGTTCAGTTAAAACAAATACTACACGCAGTGTTTGGAGAAGCGGAAGGAAAGTTGTTCGAAACACAAAAGAAATTAAGTAATGGTAGCATTGTTGATGCAATCATTCACTTGCCTGACACCAATGGTAGTGTTCCGATTGATTCAAAGTTTCCACTAGAAAATTATCGTAGAATGATGGACAAAGAACTATCAGACAAAGAACGCGAAGACAGCAAAAAACTATTCAAGAGTGATGTAAAAAAACACATAGATGATATTGCAAAAAAATATATTATTGAAGAAGAAACATCGTTTCAAGCAATACTATTTCTACCTGCTGAAGCAGTCTTCTCTGAGATCAATGCTTATCACACAGACATCATCGATCATGCTCAAAAGAAGAAAGTTATTCTCACATCACCAACGACTCTAATGGCATTATTAAGAGTGTTGCAAGTATTAATCAGAGATGCACAAAAAACAAAATATGCAAAACTAATTTTTGAAGAGTTAGATAAACTAGGTAAAGACTTTAAACTGTACGCAGAACGTTGGAACTCACTGGAAAAATCAATTGAAAAAGTGGTTAAAGATACCAAAGATATTAATGTTTCAAGTAAAAAAATATCATCACAATTTGAAAGAATAAAAACAGTTTCGTTTGTGGATGAGCTAGAAGAAGGTGAAGTAGATGAACCTGAAGGATATTAGAGGAGAACGGCTAGTAGCTGCAATCATTGACAATCTTGTTTATAGTTTAATTGCGACAATTGTGGGTGGAGCTTTTTCACTTCTGCAAATATTTCAAAATGGAGATCTTTCAAATGTGGATGAGAACACCATTCTTGGGGTAGTAACACTTCCAATCTTAATTTCGAATATTGTATTCGCATTTCTTTACTTTAGTGTGATTCCACAATTGATGAAAGGTCAAACAATATTCAAAAAAGTATTTCATCTAAAAGTATTAAACAAAGAGTATGAACCAGTGAAATTTTATCAACACGTGATAAGAAATTTTACATTATGGATGGCTTTGATTAGCGGATTCATATTGTTTTATTTGCCAAAAGACGTTAACAATAGTGAAGGTATGATTGCATTTATTGCTTCAAGTTATATCATCGGATTTATTACATCCATCATACAAATTGTTGTGTTAATCACTACGCTTGTTTCAAAAGAAGGAATGGGATTTCACGATAAGATTGCGAGCACAAGAGTCGTGCCATCCTCGTTTGATATGATCCAACACAAACTCGCAGAAATTGAAAGTATGAAATCATGGGTAGAAGTTGTTGATGTAGAAAAAGAATCAGATCCATGGAAAGATCAACCATCAAAAAATAAAACAAAACAAGCCGAAGAAGATGATGAGGATGACCCATGGGTTAGGAGATCATAATGTTCGATGATACAATAGTTTCGATCTCAACCGCACTTGGAAAAGGCGCAATTTCCATTGTTAGATTAAGTGGAAACGATGCAATTTCCATTGTGAAAAAAATGTTTAAAGGAAAAGATTTGGCAAAAGCAAAAAGTCACACAATAAGTTATGGCCATATCGTAAATTCAGAAAATGGGCAAATTGTCGATGAGGTCTTGGTTTCAATCTTTCGGTCTCCAAAAACATTCACAAAAGAAGATATTGTTGAAATCAATTGTCACGGTGGAATCTATGTAACAAATAAGATTTTGGAACTTTCATTGATACATGGAGCACGCATGGCAGAACCTGGTGAATTTACAAAGCGTGCATATTTAAATGGAAGAATTGATTTGACTCAAGCAGAGGCTGTCATGGATGTGATTGAGGCTCAAAACGAGAATGCTTTGTCACTCGCAAATCAAGGTTTGCTAGGTGATGTCAAGCAATTAATTGAGTCGTTTCGACAAGATATATTAACATCAATAGCAAGCATTGAAGTAAACATTGATTATCCAGAATATGATGACGCAGTTGTTATGACAAACGAATTAATTCGTCCAATTGTTGTAACACAAATCAATAAAATGAATGTCATTCTTGAGAAAGCAAATACATCAAGAATTATTAGAGAAGGAATCAAAACAGCAATTATCGGAAGACCAAATGTTGGGAAGAGTAGTTTATTAAATGCTATGTTAAGAGAGAACCGAGCCATTGTTACTGACATAGAAGGAACTACAAGAGATACAATTGAAGGAAGTATCAACATAGGTGGAGTTGTACTCAACTTAATTGATACTGCTGGGATTCGCAAGACAGAAGATGTCGTTGAATCGATTGGTGTTTCACGCAGTAAAAAAGCAATTGAAGAAGCAGAAATTATTTTCTTGGTTCTTGATAATTCTAGTCCGTTAACAGATATGGATTATGAATTGTTAGAATTATCCAAACACAAAAAACGAATTGTCATTGTGAACAAAGTGGATTTAAAATCAAAAATTGATTTATCGAATTTGCCTGAATATATTTTGATATCAGCAAATAAAATTGAAGATATTTATCAATTAGAAAACAAAATAAAGCAATACACAAAAATCAATGAGTTTAATGCATCTGACGCAACTTACATCAGTAATGTTCGTCATATCACAAAATTAAAAGAAGCGAGAAAATCGCTTCAAGATGCACTCGCATCGATTGATCAAGAAATGCCTGTTGATATTATCAACATCGATTTGTATGCCGCTTGGTTATCCTTAGGAGAAATCATTGGCGATACAAAAAGCGATTCGTTGCTTGACGAACTATTTACAAAATTTTGCTTAGGAAAGTAGGTATAGCACAAAATGAGAATAACTATTAAAACACTATTACTTGTAATAGGAATTTTAGTAGGAGGATTAATGCTGGGGACAACACATATTAATGCTTCGACAGAACAAACAATTTATCGCACAGGAACCACAACTCCTGTTACATATCGTAATACATCAACGGTTGTTACAAAAGCTTCAGACTACAATTATCGCACACAAGAAATGAGAGCTGTTTGGGTACCGACCGTAACCGGTGATATCGCAGCTCAAAAAGATGCAAGCATCACAGAAATCAACGCATACAAAAATCGTATGTTGTTTATTTTTGATAAGATGGAACAACTAGGAATGAATACAATGATTTACCAAGTAAGACCAATGAACGATGCGACGTATCCTTCGGAATACTCACAATGGTCAAGTCACTTAATTCAAACAAGATCAAATCCTGGATGGGACCCACTTGAGTGGATTATTGAAGAAGCACATAAACGTGGAATTGAATTACATGCTTGGATTAATCCTTATCGTTTAACTGGAGCAACCACAACAGCGCACGGTCAAACTAGAGAACAGTTTGCTGCTACGATGCCAAGCTACAATATAGCAAGCGATCCTAATATGTTTTACAAATATTATGCATCCGCAACAACAAGTGGATTTGCTTTAAATCCAGGACTTCCACAAGTAAGACAATTTATTTATAATGTTGTTGAAGAATTAGTAACCAATTATAATTTAGATGCAGTTCATATGGATGATTATTTCTATTATAAATTTGACGCCGCAAGTGGCGGATCAAGTGACAACCGAATGGACGATGCGGATTATAGTACGTTTTTAGCGTATCAAGGATCGTTTCCAAATACGAGTGCAGGAATTGCGAATTGGCGAAGAGAACAAACAAGTTTATTGGTTCAAGGAATTAGCCAAGTTATCGCAAATTACAATGCCTCTAACAACAAAGCAGTTCAGTTTGGTATTAGTCCAACAGGGATTTACCGAAATGGAAATGGTACTGTAGAATCAGGATCTAATACAGCAGGGCAAGAACACTACCAATCCTATCTATATGCCGACTCAAAACGTTGGGTTGAAAGCAATTGGATTGATTATATTATGCCTCAAACATATTGGGGATTTGAACATACTGTGGCGGGTTATGCTGATGTAGTTGATTGGTGGGTAAAGGTTGTGAATCGTCCCGGGATTAACGTTAACTTAATCGCAGCTCATGGAATCTATAGAGCACTGCCTACTGCGGCGTCTGACTGGGAAAACAAATGGGATGAAGTTCAAAATGAACTATTATTTTTAAGTAAATATAATACCGTCAAAGGTAGTAGTTTCTATACCTTTGGAACATTTAGAAATACAACGAATCAAGTCGTTCAAAATGGAGTTTCAACACTACAAACTTATTGGGCAAAGAAAGTTCCTGCTGCGCCACTACAACGTTATCCAGATTTGGTAACCGATGCGGTTACAAACTTCCACGCAGTTAACGAAAACGGGGGAGTAAAACTAACCTGGAATGCCGTTAATGATGCAAGAGGGTATATGATTTATCGTGTACCTATGGCAGAAACCATTAACTTTTCAAATCAAACTCATTTGTTACAATATGTTACAAATACAACACAGTTTGTGGACAGTGGCGCACAAGTTGCGAATTACAAATACTATATAAAATCAGTGTCACAAGCAAACAACTTATCAACTGCGTCTCAGCCAGAAAACATCATATGGCCGATGCCAACATACTTGAATGCAGCATCGATTACCAATACACAAATAACACTAGAAACACAAGAAAATGCAGAGTATTCAATGAATGGTGTGAACTATCAAGATAGTCCAACATTCTATAATTTACAGCCAGGAACAACCTATGCATTTTATGTTCGAAAGAAAGCAACCGAAGGGGTTTTAGCAAGCGATTATTTTGTAAGAAATTTCACAACACTAAAAAATCCACAGGCTGCTCCAACACATGTAGATGTATTGGTATATGGAAATCAAATCACCATTACTCCACAGCCAAATGCAGAGTATAGTTTGAATGGTGTTACCTTTAATCAAACAACGTTTTATAACAACCTGGATGTTTTAGCAAACTATACTGTTTATATACGCTTTAGAGAAACAAGTAACCTTCAAGCATCTCCTCATTTTAGTCGCGTTGTTCAAACACAAAAATGGCCTACGGACGCGCCAGAAAACGTAACATTTGATACAACACACAATAGCATTATTCTTGAAGCGAATGCGGCATTTGAATATAGTTTAGATGGAGTTGATTATCAATCAAGTAATGTATTTACTGGGTTAGAAATCTTTACAGAATATACAGTTTATGTAAGATACAAAGAAACAGGATTAAGTCTTGCATCCGATGATTTTGTTGTGTTCGCAAAAACGAAAAAAATGAGTCAGGTTGCGCCAACCTCACTTGATGTTTTAGTAATCGATAATACAATCACAATTACTCCAATCGAAAATGGAGAATATTCGATCGATGGGATTAATTTTAGTGATACTATTTATTTTGATCAGTTATTACCGATGACAGAATATATCGTTTCTGTTCGCTTGAAAGAAACGGGGGTAACTTATTCATCGCCGGTATACCAAAAATCGATTACAACGCAAAAGATGACCTCTAGCAGCCCTATAAACATCAATTATCAAGTAGATGAGGATCGAGTAGTTTTCGTGAAGTTTGCCGAATATGAATATAGTATGGATGGAATCAATTATCAAGAAGGATCTAGCTTCTTGTCGCTGTCTCCAAACACATCATATACATTCTATATCCGCACAATGGAAACCGAACAAGCAAATCCATCTACTCCACTCGTTGTAACGATTGTTACATTAAAGACAAAGAATGTAACGCCGACAAGCGCATCTATTATCGTGTATGGTAATACCATCACGGTTGAAGCAAACGTTTCGTATGAATATAGTTTAAACGGAGTAACGTATCAATCATCAAATGTGTTTGTTGGATTAGAAACGATGGTTCGATATACTGTTTATGTTCGAACCAAAGAAACAGTAGAGTTTGCTCCATCAAATCCTCTAGTTCAACAAGTTAGAGTAGAGCGAAATTTCCAAGACGCTCCAGCTGCTCCAAATGTTGAAGTGACGCAAACAACGATTCGCATTATTGGTGTTCCGGGTTATGAGTATAGTTTTGATCAAGTTAATTGGTCAAGAGTAACTTACTATACAAAACTAGAACCAAATACCGTATACAGGATATATGTTCGAATCGCACAAAGCTCCATGTTTGAGGCATCAGATGCAACACTTTTAGAAGTAACAACACTGAAGGAACCAAACAACACAGGAATCATTATCGCTGCAAGTGTGGGTTCTCCAATATTGCTTGGTGGAATTGGATTTGGGTTGTTTAAATTATTCAAACGCAAACCATTTTAAAATTACTTTGACAAAATAAATTGTTATGGTATAATCTTACCAAAGACTTTGAAGGACATGAGTAAATAAATCCGCTATGGTAAAGTGACCTAAGGATAGTGAGAACTTGGGATATATGGTTTATTGAAGAACAGTCTGGAGTCGTTAGAAGAACCTTCATTTCCAAATGAATTAGTAGAACTAACCGCTACTTTAGCGTTAACAAAGATGAAAGTGCACAAAGACATTTGTGAACTAAGGTGGTACCGCGAATTTTCGTCCTTAGAGTGAACTCTAAGGACTTTTTCTTTAGGAGGAGAAGCATATGTTAGTAAATGTAAAACAATTATTCAGAACACCAAGTGGTCTTGATGGGCAACATGTCACAGTACAAGGGTGGATTCGAACCAATCGCGATCAAAAAGAATTCGGTTTCATCAATTTAAACGATGGATCATTCTTTGAAAATCTTCAGATTGTCTACGATACAAAGGTAGAAAACTTTGAAGAAATTAGAAAGTTTAGAGTAGGTGCAAGCATCACAGTGCAAGGAGTTGTCAAAGCAACTCCACACATGAAACAACCAGTAGAACTTCACGCAACAAAAATCGTTTTAGAAGGAGATAGTCCGGAAGATTATCCGATTCAACCAAAAAAACATTCGCGAGAGTTTTTAAGAGAAAAGGCTCATTTAAGACCAAGAACAAATTTATTTAGTGCAGTGTTCCGTGTTCGTAGTTTATTGGCATTTGCGATTCATGAATTTTTTAATAAAAGAGAGTTCATATATGTTCACGCACCAATCATTACAGCAAGCGATGCTGAAGGGGCAGGACAAATGTTCCAAGTTACCACACTTGATTTAGAGCGAATTGCGAAAAGTGGTGAAGTGGATTATTCAAAAGATTTCTTTGGAAAAATGACAAACCTCACGGTATCTGGTCAACTAGAAGCAGAAACATTTGCGCTAGCATTTAAAAATGTGTATACGTTTGGCCCAACATTTCGTGCAGAAAACTCAAACACAACAAGACATGCGTCTGAGTTTTGGATGATCGAACCAGAAATAAGTTTTGCGGATTTAAACGATGACATGCAACTTGCCGAAGACATGGTCAAATATGTCGTTACATATATATTAAATAACGCCAAAGAAGAGATGGAGTTTTTTGATAAGTTTGTAAGTCCTGGAAAACTCAAACAATTAGAAGACTTGATTCAATCAAAGGTTACAAAATGTGAATATGCTGATGCGATTAAAATCTTACAACAATCAAAAGTGAAGTTTGAGAATGAACCGAAAATGGGTGAGGACTTAGCAACAGAGCACGAAAAGTATTTAACGGACGTTCATTTTAAATCCCCTGTGTTTGTGATCAATTGGCCAAAAGAAATCAAGGCATTTTATATGAGATTAAACGACGACCAAAAAACAGTAGCAGCGATGGACTTACTTGTTCCTGGAGCAGGAGAGTTGGTCGGTGGATCCCAAAGAGAAGAACGTCTTGATGTGTTGATTGACCGTATGAAAGAATTCCACATCTCACCAGAAGATATGTATTGGTATTTAGATCTAAGAAGATATGGTGGATGTAAACATGCAGGGTTTGGTTTAGGATTTGAACGCCTCATTATGTATGTCACCGGAGTTGAAAACATTCGCGATGTCATCCCTTATGCAAGAACTCCAAAAAATTGTGAATTTTAACAAAAAAACGGGTAACAAAAATGTTACTCGTTTTCTTCATCTAATTCGATCTCTTTGTAAAAATCTAAATAATTATATTTTGTGTCTTTGTGTTTCCAACCAAGTACACAATTTAAGTTAACGTTTTTCGCAGAATTGAAAATTGATTTATCAACATCAGGAAACACACTCCTAAGGTTTGTAATTAAGTTTTTAATTTCTCTACGTTTGGAAGGTGTAACTTTACAAGCAATGGTACACCCACAGTTCATTGGAACAATTTCAGCATTCTCAATAAAACGGAATATATGCTCTTCTTTGATATATACCATTGGGCGTATGAGTTCCATTCCTTTGAAATTGGTTGATTTGAGTTTTGGTAGCATTGTTTTATAGTTTGATGCATAAAACACATTTAGAAGCGTTGTTTCAATTACATCATCCATATGGTGTCCAAGAGCAATTTTGTTACATCCTAATTGCTGTGCTGCGTTGTATAAAAATCCTCTTCTCATTCTAGCACATAGATAACAGGGATAATCTTTGCCTAATTTTTCAGCAACTTCAAACACGTTCGAGTTAAACACTTGAATAGGAATTCCCATCAACTCACAGTTTTTCGTTAATTCGGTTAGATTATAATCACTAAAACCTGGATTCATCGAAATAAAAGAAACATCAAATTTGACATCCGAGTGTCTATGGAGTTCTTGTACAAGTTTTGCTAAAAGCAAACTATCCTTCCCACCAGACACACAAACTGCTATGTGATCGCCTTCGTTGATTAATTCGTATTCTTTGATCGCTTTTACAAATGGACTCCACAGTTCGCGACGGTATTTTTTAATAATAGAACGTTCTATATCTTGTATATTCATATATATCCTTTCAAAAACAAAGGAATCGGATACATTGTATGCGATTCCCTCTTACTTTATCGTTTCGTTGTATATTTTTTTGTTGTTGGAGTAACGGTATCGACATTCCAAACTAAATAAAATAAATAACTTAATGCTCCACTCAACACAATACTGATCAATGCTTGCCACCAAATGTATTTTGAAATGACATATTGTGTATAACCACCAACTATGATATCTTGGCTGTATCCTTCAACGACAAGTGCACTATTTTCAAAGGTTACAGGATGATGAATAATTCCAGTTATTGTTCCTTGAGCAAATTCGTTTAGGTTCTCTGTTACCGTATCACCAGTAAAGATAGTGAAATCAACTTGTCCACCCATATCAACACTAGCTGCGAAAGTAATCTTATATGACATATATTGTGCATTCGCAGGAGCATTAACTGCGGGGATTGCTTCTTTGTCTTCGAAACGCGCCTCATACCCAAATGTTAATATAGATACCTCATCATCTCCATATTCTAATTTAATCTTAGGTTTTGGGGTTTCTGGGAGTTGAGCATAATCAATTGCATACATATATATTACGTAATCAACATAACGAGTGACTGCTTGGCTTTGTAACAAACGGCCATAGACTACAAGTTTAAACATATGATTTGGATCGGTGTATTCAAACACAGGATCAAGTGTATACGCAATGGAATCAAAGCGAACAACACGTTCTATTTTATCTTCAGTAGTCGTTGCTTGGTCGATATAATTTGGTAACCAAGTATTGCGATAACGATCATACGAGTAGAACCCTACGAACGTTGTAATGGTTAGTGGTATTAGGATTAAAATGATTAAACCTATTATTTTTGCTATTTTCATAATGATGACCTCCAAAGTTTTCTAAGGTATTATAACACCTCCAAGTATTTATTTCAACTATTTTTTATTTTGTAGAAAGAAAACAAAGTAGAATTGAGAAGAAGCAGCAAAAATTTAATCAATACAAAAATTCAAAATAATTCAAAAATATTTTACAAAACTCTTGCATATTCAAAAATTAGTGATATAATAGAATCGAAAGGGGTAATGGAAAATGAAAATAGATTGGATTTATCGAAAAGATGAAGGTGGTATGGTTACCTTCTATGACACAAACATCACATTGAACAAAGTCGCTTCGACATATTTCGTAGATGCTTATGCTGTTTTAGTGGGATTAGATAGGTCAAACAAACGACTTATCATCAAGAACATTAACAAAGAAGAAGCACTTCGTGGTGATATTGATAAAAATAGTATACATGATGTTGCAATTAAACCAAGTTATGGTAGAATAAATGGGAAGAAGGTTGTAAATGAAATTTCGCAATTTACGAAGTTTGATTTTACAAAGGAACCAAACTATAAGTTTAAAGCAACATGGCATCCAGCTGAAAAGATGCTTATAGTCGATTTGAAGGGAGACGATGCATAATGTCAACAATGCAAATATTAATGATCGTAATATGGTCACTTGTATTAATTGCAACAATTGTAATTGAATTTGAAACAGCAGATATGGTAACTATATGGTTTTCTGTCGGTGCAATCGGAGCTTTGATTGCAGCAGCACTAGATCAGAATGTAGTTATGCAGATAGGAATCTTTATTGCGGTATCATTGGTATTAATTGTATTAACTCGCCCAATGACCAAACGCTTTATGGATAAAACAGTTATTAAAACTAATGCCGACCGCTTCGTAGGAATGATAGGTACTATTACCGTTGATGTTCCTGTAGGTGGAAGAGGTGAAGTTTTGGTTGACAATTCAAAATGGATTGCATTTTCTTCATCAGAAGAAATCATTCCTGTTGGAACAAAAGTCGTGGTTCAAGACATTGTTGGAATCAAGTTATTGGTTTCAAAAGTGGATCAAGACGAAAAAATTTGGTTAAAAAAAGAATAAATAAATAGGAGGAGAGAAATTTATGAATTTATTTTTAGCTGCAGGAGAAATTATTGCTGTAATATTTATTATTCTATTAATATTAGCAGTAATCATCGCTCTATCAAGTATTCGTATTGTTAGACAAGCTCAAGCGTACATTATTGAACGATTGGGTAGATACCACCAAACATGGGGTACAGGAATTCATTGGTTAATTCCATTTATTGACAGAGAAGTCAAACGAGTATCTTTAAAGGAACAAGTACATGACTTTGACCCACAACCAGTTATCACAAAAGATAACGTAACAATGCAAATTGACACCGTTGTTTATTATCAAATCAGTGATCCAAAATTATATTTATATGGTGTTGAAAATCCAAACAGAGCTTTGGAAAACTTAACTGCAACCACATTACGTAACATTATAGGGGAAATTGATTTGGACCAAGCATTAACAAGCCGCGAACTTATCAATGGAAAAATGCGAATCATTCTAGATGAAGCAACAGATCCATGGGGATTAAGAGTTATTCGTGTTGAAGTTAAAAACATTATTCCGCCAAAAGATATTCGCGACGCAATGGAAAAACAAATGCGTGCAGAACGTGAAAAACGTCAAGCGATCTTAATTGCTGAAGGGGAAAAACAATCTCAAATTTTAAAAGCTGAAGGGTTTAAAGCAGCTCAAATTTTAGAGGCAGAAGCGAAGAAAGCTGTACAAGTATTGGTTGCCGAAGGGGAAGCTGAAGCAATTCTAAAAGTTCAACAAGCAACTGCTGATGGTATTCAAATGATTAATAAATCAGTACCAAGTAAAGCAGCTCTTCAAATCAAAGCACTAGATGCTTTAGCAGAAGTTTCTAAAGGACAAGCAACAAAAATTATTATCCCATCTGAAATTCAATCTCTTGCTGGATTAATCGTTTCCGCGAAAGAAATGATAGCAGATCCAACAGAAGTGACAAAAAAATAATAACGAATTGTGAGGGGTGAAATAACACCCCTCATTTTTATTTAAGGTTGTAAAAAGGAAGCATAACGTGTATAATCTAAGAAACTAAGGAGGCTTCTATGCTGACACTAAAAAACGTAAATAAAACATATTATGGACCAGTTGATTTTCACGCACTAAAAAACATAAACATGACAATCAAACCAGGAGAATTTGTAGCAGTTCTTGGTGAATCGGGTAGTGGGAAAAGTACACTACTTAATGTCATTAGTGGATTAGACAAAATCGATAGTGGTGAGATTATTATCGAAGAAACTTCAACAAAACATTTTACCAGCAAAGACTATGCTATTTATCGTAACTATTACATTGGATTTGTCTTTCAAGAATTTAACTTGATCAATCATCTTAACTTAGTAGAGAACGTTGAGTTACCACTTCTTCTTCAAGGAATGAAAAAATCAATAGCTCGCAAAAAAGCAATCGAACAATTAGAAATTGTTGGGCTGAAAAAACATCTTTATAAACGACCTGGTGAGATTAGTGGTGGGCAACAACAACGCGTGTCCATCGCAAGAAGTTTAGTCACTGATCCGTTAATTATAATGGCTGATGAACCAACGGGTGCTCTTGATTCCGAAACGAGCGAAATCATAATGCGAATCTTGAAAACATTAGCAAAAGACAAGATTGTCATTATGGTTACTCATGAAGAGGAAATTGCAAACACGTATGCGAACCGAATCATTCGATTACATGATGGAGAAATTGTGAGTGATTCAAATCAAGTTGTTCTAGTTGAAAAGCAAGGTTCAAGACATTTAGATCAAAAAAGACCAAAGATGAACTTAAGCATGGCAGCAAAATTTGCCGCTAACAATTTAAGAACTAGGGCTATGAGAACCCTATTTACAAGCATAACTATGTCAATTGGTATGATTACATTTTTCTTATTGTCCTTTATGTTGTTTGGCTTGGAAAATAATATTATAGGATCAATTTCTCAAGTTGTTCCACCGAATGAATATCAAGTCGTTAATATGCAAGAAATGACGGAAGAAAAAAGAAATACAATAAAACAAATTGATGGAATTGATGAAACACTAAATCAATTTGTGGTTCAAAATGTTGTTGTAAAACGTAGCGTTGGAGAAGAGGTGGAAACATCGATTACAACCATTCCAACAAAACGCAGTAATTTTTCTTTAAATGCGTTTTTAATTGGAGCATATCCAGCTCAACCAAACGAAATCATTGTTTCAGCTGGGCTTGCAAATAAGTTTTATGCAACAACTGGAACCATCCCAACGAGAGAGCTTTATAATCGCATTAGTGAAAATCCAAACATATCAATTACACTTCGAAACGTAACCTCTGTCAACCCAATTACAGGCGAACCCACATGGGGATTATCCGAAACCATTACATATAAAGTTGTTGGTGTTTTGGATATGCAAAGTGTAAGTGTTTTATCAACAGAACAAGATGTGTTAAATCACATTAACATACAAGATGATTATCAACAAATAGTTAGTGGAACTATTGTAATTTATTTGGATAACGATACGGATGAATTAAAATCTAGAATTCAAACAACCCTGCTAGATGATCATGGTATTGTAATATATAACATGTTCGAAAACACTGTTCGAGAAATCAAACAATTTTTATCCATTGCACAAACGGTATTAACTATTATTTCAAGCCTATCACTAATTGTATCAGGTATCTTAATTGGACTAATCATGTATATATCGGTCATTGAGCGCACGAAAGAAATTGGTATTTTAAATGCCCTAGGAGCAAGAAAAAGCAACATTCAAAGTTTGTTCATATTTGAATCTGGATTAATCGGATTTGTTAGCACAGTATTTGCATTCGCAGTATCGTTTATCATCGGGCAATTTGTCAACCGTTCTTTTTCTAACGGATTAGGCGGTATGGTATCTGATATGGTAGGACTTGGTTCAAATATGCAAATCATTCAAGTGAATGTTGTTGTAGTAGCTATCATTTTTGTAGTAGCAACCCTATATAGTATTCTATGTGGATTAATTCCAGCAATTCAAGCATCAAACTTAAAAGCGATTGATGCATTGAGAAATGAGTAGGTGATGATATGTTAATTAAACTTGTAGATATTCACAAAATATATCGTACCAACAACATTGGATTTCATGCGTTAAAAGGAATTAATTTAGAACTAGATCGTGGCGAGTTTGTTGCGATTCTTGGACCATCAGGATGCGGGAAAACAACACTTCTAAATATCATTGGTGGATTAGATGAACCATCAAGCGGTGATATGGTTATAGATGGCAAAATCACAACAAAATTCAAAGACGATGAGTGGGATTATTTTCGCAATCATAAAATCGGATTTGTATTTCAACAATATAATCTACTTGATAATTTAAATATTGTGGAAAACGTCGCACTTGCATCCAAACTTCAAGGAATCACGCAACACGAATGTATGCAAAAAGCAACGGACTTACTAGTTCAATTTGGATTAAAAGATCATTTACACAAAACACCTAAAAAACTATCAGGTGGGCAACGCCAAAGAGTTGCGATTGCACGAGCTTTAATCAATAACCCTGACATTATTATGGCAGACGAACCAACTGGTGCACTTGATTCAAAGACAAGTGATGAAGTGATGAATCTAATCAAAGAGATAAGCAAAGATAAGCTTGTAATCATCGTAACGCATAACAAAAAAATTGCTAACAGTTATGCGGATAGAGTAATACGATTAGATGATGGTGTGATTACATCTGATTCCAAAGGGGAATCATCTTCAAATCAAAAAGTAAAAGTAGAATTAAAATCAAAAATAGAAAAAACAAAATTCGGATTTATGGATAGTTTCCGACTAGCTTTTCGAAACATAATGAATCGAAAATGGAGAACACTACTGATTGCCCTAGGGTTATCAATCGGACTAACCGGATTATTAGCAATTGATACTGTTGGAAGTGGAATTCGTAGAGAAATTGATGCTGAACAAAATCAAATTTTGCGTTCTCCAGAACTATTTTTAGAAGTAGAGGAGACATCCACAAATTATTACAATCCAACTCCACAACAAGATATGAGTTCATCCTATCAAAAGATAAAACAACTGATTCCTGAAATCGATGAAATCTATCAATACAAACGAACATCATTTATTTATTCAAGCAAACCTCTAGAACAGTCTACAATGACGGATATTGCAATGGCCAATAATTATAAAGTTGTGCCGAGTAATATTGACTATCTAGGGCGAAGCAAGGAACTCATTGAAGATGGTCGTATGCCAATATCAGATACTGAGGTTGTGATAAGTCCAAATATGGCAAGACAACTAACCAAGCAATATACATTACCAGTTGAACAGTTGTGGCAAATTGTGAAAGATCAACCAATATATTTTGTAGATGAGTTGAAACCAGACTTTGATTATAGAAGTAATGATCCAATTCATTATAATAGTTGTAGTATTGTTTATGATATTGATAACATCGATGAAGTAAAGTATGGAACCAAAGAACAAAATATGCAATGGGCACTAGAAATCTTTGGCACACCGATTTTAATGACAAAAAATTATGAAATTGTTGTTTGTACATTGGAGGTTTATCAAAACGAAACATACCATGTGAAAGCAAACATAGATCGGTATGGTTGGTATGAAGCAGACAAAATTGTTTCGATGAAAGCATACACGATTGTAGGGGTTATAAGTTCTCCACAAAATGCAGAACTATATTTCACAGAAGAAGGCGTAGTTTATTTTAACAATAAAACTTTTGACTATAGTTCAAATTCATATGTAGCATATTTATTTCAAAACAAAATTAATCAAAAAACATCCATTATTACAAAACTTGAAAATGCTGGCATCGCAGTTAGAGAACAAGGAAATGTGAATGGAGAGTGGCAACTACTAATTAAAATTATTACACACATTATTCAGTTTGGTATTAGTTTAATTGTCGGAGTTGCTTTAATAACAGCAATTATCATGTTAATCATGGTACTTTATATTTCGATTTTGGAACGAAAGCGAGAAATCGGATTGTTAAGAAGCCTTGGTGCAACTAAAACAGATATCAAAAATATCTTTGTTTCTGAAACTGCAATGATTGGCCTTCTTGCTGGAATCATGAGTGTAATATTCACTCTTGTCTTAATGGCATTTGGTGACACACTGATTTATAAGCATTTTGGAGACGTTATCTCAAGTTCGTTCCCATACAACGATGGAACATTCTTATATTTAAAAGTATCATCAGTAATCAATGCAATTATTGGTAGTATTGTGATTGCGATACTAGGTGGATTAATTCCAGCTTCTAAAGCTGCTAAAAAACCACCAATTGATGCCTTAAGAAGATAATAAAAAAACCGACTCTTTATTAATAAGAGTCGGTTTTATATATATATTTTAGTCTTCTATGTCGTGAATGCTTTCGTTTAATACATTCTCTGCGATGTTTTCTGCGTGATCTCCGATTCGTTCGAGATTCGCTAAGATATCAACAAAGTGTAAATCTACTGTGCTAATGACACCATCACTAACGAGTTTTAAATGTGCTTTTCGATACTTCTTCTCCATCATATCAATGAGTGGTTCTTTTTCTAAAACAAACTCTGCTTTTCGTTTGTCAAATTCTTGGAAAGCTGTGATTGCATCAACAAGCATATCGGATAATGAATCAACCATGGTGTTTAAATCTTCTAACACATCTTTATTAACGACGACCTTATTTTCATAGCGGTCATTCATGAATTGTGCAATGTTTAAACAATGGTCTGCGATACGTTCAAAATCACGAATAGTATCAAAACAAATGGATTGCAAATGTTGTTCTTCCTTTGATAAAGATTGACCACTTAATTTTACAAGATAATCGTGACACTTATTATCGTAGGTATCTGTAATGTTTTCAAGAATAGTAATATCTTCGAAATACTTATGAACATCTGCATTGATATAATCTTTGGTAATCTTAAACATCTTAAGCACCGAGCATCCCATATCAGAAATCACTTTTTTGACATTTTCTAATGCAAGGATTGGAGCAGATTGAATTAAATTATGATTCAACTGATCGACCGATACAACAAATGTTTCAGACGGTGATTTTGGTATTGATTTTTCTACTATTAAAACAAGGTATTTAATCAAGAAAAACATAATAATGGTTGTTATAATGTTAAACCCCATATGTGCAAAGGCAATGGTTAATTTGTCTCCCGCCTCTAAATAGTTACGTTCAATCCAAATGAACAGTTGTGTATATGGTTTTAAGAACAATAAGAAGGCTAAAGTACCTATGGTATTAAAATACACATGGGCAAGAGCGGATCGTTTTGCATCTTTGGAAGAACCCATGGATGCAAGAATTGCAGTTATGGTTGTACCGATGTTTGATCCAAGAAGAATTGGTACTGCAGCAATCAGAGGAATCGTTTCGGTGGAGTATAGTTCTTGTAAAATACCAATAGATGCGCTTGATGATTGAACAAGTGCAGTTAAGGTGGTACCCACTAATACTCCTAATATAGGGTGGGTTGATAATGTAATCATTGTTGATTGAAAGAAATCCATTGTTGTCAACACCTTTAGCTGTTGACCCATCATTTCTAATCCAAAAAATAACATTCCAAATCCCATCAAAGCGCTTCCCATTAAGGATATTTTTTTTCGTTTTGAGAAGAAGATTGCAAACGCTCCAACCCCGATCATCGGGAGTGCATAATTTGCGATTTTTAGGCCGATTAAGAATGAGGTTACAGTTGTACCAATGTTAGCACCGATGATGACAGCGATTGCTTGAGGTAGTGTCATTAATCCTGCACCAATTAATCCAACGGTTAATGCGGTTGTTCCAGAGGAAGATTGAATTAATACGGTGATAGCAATCCCCATTAAAATTCCTTTTAAAGGGGTGTTAGTTGTTTTTTCAATAAGTATTTTTAATTTAGCACCAGCGAGATTTTTTAGTGATTCTCCCATTAGATGAAGGCCGTATAAGAAAATACCCAACCCACCTAAAATATAAAAGATCATTTTTTGTACATCAATCGTCGTTAGTAAGATCCCCATGGATACCTCCTACAGGTTCATAAATTCCAACGTAATTATACACGATATTAAGAATCAAGTAAATGATAGATTCACAATTAAAAACGTTTACTTGTTTTGCCTCTATCAAACTTCTATGAATAGATTGAAAAAACCCAATGATTATGATACTATATTCATTGTATTGAGGTGTCATATGTTTTTACCAATTTGTAAGCAAGATCTTATCAACCGAAACTGGGATTTTGTTGATTTTATATTAATCAGTGGGGATGCTTATATCGATCATCCCTCATTCGGTGCAGCCATTATATCACGAGTACTAGAAGCATTTGGTTATAAAGTAGCCATACTTGCACAACCAGACATCAATAATCCAAACGTATTTAAACAATTTGGAAAACCAAGGCTAGGATTTTTAATTACAGCCGGTAACATAGATTCGATGGTGAATCATTATACAGCTAGTAAAAGAAGACGTGAAAAAGATTATTATACTCCAGGTGGGGTTATGGGGAAGCGCCCTGATAAAACTACCATTACATATAGTAAGATTGTTCGTAACTTGTTTTCTGATTCTGCGATTATTATTGGTGGTATTGAATCGAGTTTGCGTAGGCTTGCTCATTATGACTATATTCAAAACAGTTTAAGAAGATCGATTCTACTTGATGCAAGTGCTGATTTGTTGGTTTATGGAATGGCCGAAAAGACAATTGTTGAGATTGCTGACTACTTAAACACTGGCATGAGCATCAAAGATTTGAATTTCATCAAAGGTACGGTATGGAAATCAAAGAATGAAACATTCTTGCCTAATTCCAAAGTGATGCTACCCAGTTATGATGAATTATTAGCAGATAAGTTAAATTATGCGAAAAGTTTCTATATTCAACACCAAAATAATGACTTCTTTACAAGCAAAATATTAGTAGAACCATACAAAGATATATATGTTATTCAAAATAAACCAAGTGAACCACTCAATCAAGAATACTTAGATTGGGTTTATAGCCTTCCGTATGAACGAAATTATCACTATAGTTATAAAGAACATATTCCTGCAATCGATGAAGTTAGACATAGCATAGTGGTGAATCGTGGATGCTATGGAAGTTGTAGTTTTTGTGCGATTACACAACATCAAGGAAGAATCATGCAATCTAGAAGCAAAGATTCTGTTGTTGAAGAAGCACAAAAAATCATCAATGACAAAGAGTTCAAAGGGTACATCCACGACATTGGTGGTCCAACGGCAAACTTTTACGATCCAGCATGTGATAAACAACTACAAAAAGGAGCATGCATTGGTAAAGAATGTTTGCATCCGGTTCGTTGTAAGAACTTAAAAGTGAGTCATGACAATTATTTAGATATATTAAGAGCAGTTCGTAAATTAGATAAAGTGAAAAAGGTATTTATTCGTAGCGGAATTCGATATGATTATTTGATGTATGATAAAAACGATACGTTTTTTCACGAACTTGTGGAACACCACATTTCGGGGCAACTAAAAGTCGCACCAGAACATGTAAGCAATCAGGTTTTGAAGTATATGCAAAAACCAAATTTTGAATTGTATGAATCGTTTGTCCAAAAGTATGAGAAAATCAACAAAGAACACAATAAAAATCAATTCTTAGTTCCATATTTGATGAGTTCTCATCCGGGGTCTACTTTAAAGGATGCGATCATGCTTGCAGAATACATCAAGAAACACAATCTATACATCGAACAGGTACAAGATTTCTATCCGACTCCATCTACACTTGCAACATGTATGTATTACACTAAAGTGGATCCAAGAACCCTAGAACCTGTGTATGTTGCAGACACAAAGGAAGAAAAAGCAATGCAACGAGCTTTGATGCAATTTAAAAATCCAAAAAATTATCAACTTGTTTATGATGCACTTGTGAAAGCAAATCGTAAAGATTTAATTGGGTATGGCCCAAACTGTTTAATTCGACCAATTACACCGAGTTCGCATCAACAACACACTAACTTTTCGAAAAAACCTATACAAAAGCAAAGAAAGCTATGATATAATTAATATAACTGGACCAATTATTTGAAATTTATGAAGGGTAGGCACGATTATGGCATATAAAGCATTATATAGAACATATAGACCATCCACGTTTTCCGAAGTAGCAGGACAAAACCACATTAAAAAAACATTACAAAACGCACTCAAGGCAAATAAGATTAGCCATGCGTATTTGTTTAGTGGTCCAAGAGGTATCGGAAAAACAACGATTGCCAGACTTCTAGCGAAAGCGGTCAATTGTGCGTCTGCTCCAACCAAAGAACCATGCAATCAATGTGCTAGTTGTTTGTCTATTATGTACAACCAATCCACAGATATCATTGAGCTCGATGCCGCAAGCAACAATGGGGTAGAAGAGATTCGTCAAATCTTAGAAAAGGTGAATTATCTACCATCCAATTCTAAGTTTAAAGTATATATTATTGATGAAGTACATATGTTATCAACTTCTGCATTTAATGCGTTGCTTAAAACATTAGAGGAACCGCCTGCACACGTCATATTTATTTTAGCAACCACCGAAGCCCATAAGATACCTATGACAATCATATCAAGATGCCAACGATTTGATTTCAAGGCACTATCTAGTCAAGAAATTAAAATAAAATTACAAGAAGTGACAAAACGAGAAGCCATTAAAGTGAAAGAAGATGCACTTGATGCTATCGCTGAAACAGCTGAAGGCGGTATGCGCGATGCGTTAAGTATTTTAGACCAATCGATTTCGTATAGTGATGATGTCATTTCAATTGATGATGTCAATAGCGTGACTGGTCGCATCTCAAATTATAAGTTAATTGATTTGGTAAATAGTTTTGAGGGAACCAATGTAGCAGAAGCAATAAAAATTGTGGATGAAATTTTAGAACTTGGAAAAGAAGTGAACCGTCTTGTTTCAGGGTTGCTTCAATTCTGTAGAGATATCTTACTATATCAAAATACAACAGGACAAACCGTCTTTAAATATATATTTGATAATCCAGAATTTAAAAAGTTAGCATCAAAGATTGACAAAAAGCGAGTATATTTTTACATCGATGTTATTATGGATATTCAAAACAAATTAAAATACTCAAATAACCCAAGAATCTATTTAGAAGTTGGTGTTATGAAGATTATTAATATGACCGATGACGATCTAGACATTCAACATAAAATACATCAAATCGAAGAACGTCTTCTCAATATGAAGGGAGTATCTCATCACGTTGAAAATGGGACTGTGGATAATTCTAAAATTGAGATGATTGATGCAAAAGTAAATAAACTCATCAGTGAAATTACAAAATTAGAACTTCCAAAATTAAAGCAAAAAATAGATGCGAACGAAATGATTTCACAACAAGGTGGTCATGATTATTCAGTTGAACTAGATGAAATTAAAAAACAACTAGCCAACTTAAAGTATAACGAACCAGTAATTGATTATTCAATAGAAATAGAAAACATAAGAACGGAACTAAACCAACTGAAAAACAGCGGTCAAGAATTATTCACATTAGACGAAGAAGAAAAACCAGTGTTTGATTTGGAAAACTCAACAATCAAGTTTGATGATTTATATCTAAAAGTGAATCAACTAGAAGAAGATAAAATCACACTTGAAAAGCAGTTGAAGCACCAACATGAAAAAGTTCAAAAGGAAATCAAAGAATTAAAACAAGTGATTGATTCGATAGATTTGACACAAGTAGCAGATAAGACAAGTAAGATAGATCAAACAAGTATAGATGCTCCCGATTTGTTCTCCTTAGAAAAAGAAGTCAATCTCGATTTGGTATATGATAAAATCGAACATATTGAAAACGATCACACCAAAATGCTTAATCTGATGACTGAACTAAGTGAGTCAATGACACAAAGCGACGAAAACTTAAAGTTGTCAATCGAAAAAGTGAATCTATCAATCGACGAAAATGAAAAAATGATTGCCGAACTCAATCTTAAATGGACGACCGAAAACAATGATTTGCTAAATTTAATTGAAGAATTAAAACAAACAATCAAAGAGATGTTGGTAAGTATAAATGCTAAGTTTGACCAAGTAGATGAAAAACAAGTGTTTGTAGACAAGATTGATATAAAACTTGCACAATTGAGCGAATTTGTAAAAAAACTTGGAAGTAAATTAAGTGAAGTAGAAGGAAAACTACAAATTGTAGAACACGAAAACCTATCCACACTTTCAATGTTTGAAAACATTTCAAAACAAGACAAGCAAGAAGCCCAGAAAATCCCTATAGAGATACAACCCGAAAAAACAGCACCAATAAAAGAAGTGCCAACAACAGTGATATCACCAAAGACAGAAAAGCAAGTTCGTGAAGAAAAGCCGATTATCATTGGGAAATCTGGTGCATCAGAACCACACAAAGAAAAAGAAGTGATCAAAGCTGAACCACCTGTTGTTGAAAAAGAAATCAAGGATCCGTATGATGTATCATACATAGAACAAATTTTACATGACTCAAGATCGGATGAGGCAAAAAGTGAACGTAGTCGTATTATTTCTGAGTGGAGAAATCTTGACAAAGGAATAAGCGTTTCTCTTGAAAACATTGCACGACTGTTAATGAATGCAACTGTTTCAGCAATTGGGATTAACTCCATTATTATAACCTATCCATCCATTAGTATGTGCAATCATGTTATGAGTAAGAAAATGAAAGATGAGGCAAACCTAATTTTTAAAACAAAACTAGGGAAACCATTATCGTACATTGCCTTACCAAATGATATATGGGTAGAAAAACGAAGCGAATACGTTGGTCAATACAATATGGGAGTTAAATTCCCAAAATTAAAACCAATTGACAATCCAGATTTAAGAGTAGCAGATGAGATAGAATCTCCACTAACAACTGAGAAAAATAAGACAGTAGAAAAGGCTAGATCCTTATTTGGAGAAGGTCTAATTAAAATCGAAGAATAAGAGGTACCGATACATGAATCAACAAGCTATGTTAAGACAACTTAAAAAAATGCAAGAAGATATGGAGCGCACACAAAAAGAAATCGAAGAAACGGTATTCACATCAAGTGCTGGTGGTGTGGTTACAATTGAAATGCTTGGAAACAAACAATTACAAAACGTTAAAGTCAGTGATGATTTTACTGTAGATGGAGCAGAAGATCTTGAAATGTTGGGGGAAATGGTTGTCGCTGCATGCAGCCAAGCATATACAGAGATCGATAAATTTACCAAAACTAAGATGGCGAAGTTCCAATCATTCTTGGGCGGAATGGGAAATCTATTTTAGGAGCAGACGTTGAATGATTTAAAATCGCTTCAAAAATTAATAGAGGCATTTCAAAAGTATCCAGGAGTTGGTCCAAAAACGGCAAGCAGGATGGCGTTTTTCACAATAGATAAATTCAGCAGTCAAGATGTTGTTGATTTTCAAGTAGCTTTAGCAGAGTCAACCACTAAAATTCGTAAGTGTAAGATATGTGGTATGCTAACAGAACAAGAAATTTGCTCGATATGTAGAGACATCACTCGTAATAAAAATAAAATAATGGTTGTAGAATCAGCAAAGAATGTTATAATATTAGAGGAAACCAAACAATATAATGGCGTATATCATGTGTTGTATGGTGTCATTTCTCCGCTAGATGGAATAGGTCCAGATGATATTAATATCAAAACACTAGAAGAACGTATTACAAAAGACCCGATTGAAGAAATCATTTTAGCAACCAGCTTAACAGCATTAGGAGACACAACTGCTTCCTATTTGGCTAAAATCCTAAAGAAAGATCACCTATTAATAACGCGGATTGGTTACGGGCTACCAGCAGGTGGCGATATAGATTATGCGGATGAGATTACTTTGAAAAAAGCAATTGAAGGACGCAAAGAATTTTAAATTGAGGTGAAATCAATGCAATTTTTATTTTCATTTTCTGAACTATGGGGTACCGTTCAAAGTACTCTGAACCAATGGGGAACCCAATTAATGAATTTAATTATGCCTTTTTTCAATAACTTAGCACCGTATCTCCAAGCCGCAATCGTGATTGCTGCAGGGTTGTTAAGTGTATTAGGAATCTTTGTCATTATTAAAAAGTTCATTAAGTTTTTTGTTACGCTAGCTATTATTGGTGGAATCGGGGCTGCAATATACTTCTTTGTCATTAAACCATAGTAGGAAATAATTTTTAAGTATCAAACGTGCAATTAAAATTAAAATGTGAAAAACCATCTTTTTAGGTGGTTTTTTTTGTTTTATATGTGGGTAAAATTCATGTAAAATTTCGAAAATGTATCGTTTTTACCTTTGCATGTTATTGTCAAATATGGTATAATTATTAAGCAAACGATTTCAATGCTACATAATTTATGTATGTATTGAGAAAATACGTATTGGAGGATTTATATGGAAATTACATTGAAAAAATTGACCAAGATTTTTTCGGAAAAAGATGCAGAGGTTCGTGCTGTAGATAATTTAGACATCACCATTCCATCAGGAAAACTAATTGGTCTACTCGGTCCTTCTGGCTGTGGTAAATCAACAACACTCTATATGATTGCTGGCTTACTACAACCCACAGAAGGAGAAATCTTCTTTGGGGATGAGGATGTTACAAAAACACCACCAGAAAAACGAGGAATTGGTCTTGTGTTTCAAAACTATGCGTTATACCCTCATATGACAGTAAAGCAAAACATTTTGTTTCCACTTGAAAACATGAAAATGCCAAAAGATGAAGCATTAAAAAAGGCGCAATATTACGCTGATTTAGTTGGTATTGGAAATCTAATGGGAAGAAAACCAAAACAGTTATCCGGTGGTCAACAACAACGTGTTGCAATCGCAAGAGCACTCGTAAAAGAACCAAGAGTGTTGTTACTTGATGAGCCCTTATCTAACCTAGATGCGAGACTTCGTTTACAAACACGTGAAGAAATTCGTCGTATCCAAAAAGAAACGGGAATCACAACCATCTTCGTTACACATGACCAAGAAGAAGCAATGAGTATTTCTGACAATATCGTAGTTATGAAACTCGGATTAATGCAACAAACAGGTCAACCACAACATGTATATGACGATCCTGATAATTTATTCGTTGCAAAGTTCTTAGGAACGCCACCGATCAACCTATTCAATGGTTCAATCAAAGACAATCAACTATACATTGGTGATGAAGCAATATTACCGTTTAAAGCAAAAGATCAAGATGTAACAATTGGAATTCGACCTGAAGGATTTGACGTTAAAAAAGACGGAAAACTTTCAATCGAAGTTGCATCTATTGAACATTTAGGACGTGACATTTCGATTATCGCAAAACATCCTAATTTTGATGGTCACACATTAAGAGGTATTGTTGATGCCGATACAGAAGTTCCAAATAGCGGGGTAATCAAAGTAAACATTCGTCCAAATAAATGCTTCGTATTTAACAAAGAAACCGAGGAGCGAATGAAGTAATGGTTGAGAGTAAAAACAACCTCAAGGCCTGGTTATATTTAGCACCCGCTCTAATATTAATGGCAATATTTATCTTCTATCCCCTCTTTAATACGATTCTAATCGCGTTTAAAGAAAAATACAATTATATGACAGGTGAGTTCACTCAATTCGGATTTGGTAACTTTGCCTTCATATTCCGAAATCAAATATTCTGGAGAACAGTATCCAACACATTCTTTATCGTGTTTGTATCTGTTCCAATATCTATAATGTTATCGTTGTTAATCGCTGTTGGACTAAACTCCATTAAGCCATTACAAAAAGTATTCCAAACTATTTTCTTCTTACCATACGTTACAAATACAATCGCGATTGGGATGGTATTTGCGGTTATGTTTAATCAAAGTTATGGACTTATCAATACCATTATTGGTTGGTTAGGACTTGACAATGCAATTAACTGGGTAGGATACGGAGCAGGTTGGGGTAGAGCAATGACAGTGTTGTTAATTTATTCCGTGTGGGAAGCACTTCCGTTTAAGATTCTAATTTTCTTAAGTGGTTTGCAAGGGATTGATAAACAATATTATCAAGCAGCTCAAATCGACTCAACACCAAGAGTTCGAGTATTCACAAGAATTACAGTTCCTCTTCTTTCTCCAATGATTGCCTATGTTGCTGTAACATCATTTATCGGAGCGTTTAAAGAGTATACATCAGTTGTTGCGTTATTCGGACTAGATACTAGCATTCGCGACAAAGGAATTGGTACCATAGTATGGTTCCTATATCGAAGTTTGAGTGACCCCCGTGTTGGAGAAGGGTCGGCAGGATGGGCAGCCGCAGCTGCGTTATTCCTCTTCGTGATCATCTTGATCTTCACCTTCATCAACTTGTACATCAGTAAAAAACGGGTACATTACTAGGAGGTGCGCTATGACAGAAAAAATGAATGTTAAAAATTTAGAAAAATCATATAAAGTAGAATTAATTTTAAAAAATATTCTAGTATATGGTTTCTTAGGTATTATGGCAATTATCGTTGTCGTTCCGTTTTATTGGATGATTATCTCTGCTTTAAAAACTCAAGCAGAAACAGAAATGATTCCACCTACACTATTCCCACAATTATTAAATTTCCAAAATTTCCCAAATGCAATGATGCAAGCCGATTTTGCACGATATATCTACAACACAATTTTTGTAGGTGTGGTCTCTACGGTTGGTACCGTTGTTACAACAATTTTTGCAGCATTCGCGTTTGCTCGACTTGAGTTCAAAGGTAAAAACATATTATTTACTTTGTTCTTAGCAACGATGATGATTCCAGGGGAAATGATGGTTATTACAAACTACATTACAGTTGCTAGATTGGGATGGATTGATACCTATCAAGCCCTCATTATTCCATTCGTTGTCAGTGTATTTTATATCTACTTATTAAGACAAAACTTCAAGCAAATACCAAATGAATTATATTTAGCAGCGAAAGTCGATGGCACAGGAGACTTCAAGTATCTACTACGTGTTATGGTTCCAATCGCAATGCCAACCATTATATCAATTACCATTCTAAAATTAATTGGTTCATGGAATGCATACATTTGGCCAAATCTAGTAGCAGATAGCGATTCGATGCGTTTGATTACAAACGGATTGAGAAAAGCATTCACTGACGATCAAGGTCGTTCACAAATTCATTTACAAATGGCTGCAACCACAGTGGTTACAGTTCCATTATTACTCGTATTCTTGTTCTTGCGTAAATACATTATGCAAGGGGTATCAAGAAGCGGTATTAAAGGCTAAAACTAAGTTTTTAGTGAATATAGATTTATATACAAACGGAGGATTGAAAAGTATATGAAAAAACTGTTAAGTTTATTAGTCGTTCTAGTTGCAATGTTTGTAGTAGCAGGTTGCGGAAACACAAATTTAAAAGACCGCGAAATTGTTATTCCAGACCAACTTACAACTGACCCGATTACCATCACGTTCTGGCATGCGATGGGTCAAGCAAACCAAGGATATATCCAAGACATTATTGACAGATTTAATGTAATTTATCCAAATGTTACAGTAATCCAAGCAGGACAAGGTGGATACACAGACTTACGTGACAAGATTACAAAAGCAATTTCTGCAGGAACAGAGCCGAACATTGCTCAAACATATCCAGACCATGTGGCTGTATATTTACAAGGTAGAGCAGTATTACCTTTAGATAAATATATGGAAAATGCAACTCATGGGTTTACACAAGCGGATTTAGATGATTTTGTTCCATCATTCTTAGCTGAAGGAACCATCTATGATGAAGCGGGTACCTATTATTCATTACCATTTAACAAATCAACTGAAGTAATGTTTTATAACAAAACGTTCTTTGATCAAAATTCTTTGACAGTTCCAACAACTTGGGCTGAGGTTAGAACCGTTTCTCAACAAATCAAAACATTAAACGGAAAAGTAGGTTTTGCATACGATTCAGAAGCGAACCTTTTCATTACATTGACACAACAATGGGGCGGACAATACACAAATGTGAATGGAGAAATTTTATTTAACAACGCTCAATCAAAAGCAGCTGTTACTTATTTTAAAGATTTATACACAGACCGCTTAGCTGCAACACCAACTCATTTTGATGGTGCAAACTATGCATCTGACGTATTCAAAGCAGAAACAATCTATATGACTGTTGGATCAAGTGCAGGAGCACAACACAATAATACAACTGCATTCGAAGTAGGAGTAGCACCAATCCCTCAATATGATGGAGCAGGAGCAGTTCCAGCTGTTATTCAACAAGGGACAAACGTTACTATTTTCTCTAATGCAACAGATGATCAACGCTTAGCTTCTTGGTTGTTTGTTAAGTTCTTAACTTCAACTGCAGAAACAGCATACTTCTCAGCATCAACAGCATACTTCCCAGTACGCGAAAGCGCATATACTCATCCAACTTATGCAACATTCTTAGCAAATCCGGATAGTATTTTTGTTAAGAGTGCTACCATCGGTTACGGACAAAGAGACAAGTTCTTTACATCAGCAGCATTCCCAGGATCTTCACTTGCACGTGATGAATCACAATCATTAATCAGAGCTGTTCTATATGGTGGAAAAACTATCGATCAAGCTTACGCTGATGCAATCAACGAATTGGTTTGGTAATCAATGAAACTTAAAAAATTCATACTTCTACTTCTACTAGGTATATTCTCATTTAGTTTAACTGCTTGTGATAATAAACCAGGGGAAGAAGAATGGGAGATCCATTATTATACCAATCGAACAACTCTTGAAAGAGATTATACTGGGAAAGATTTCTTTTTACATGGTATTGGTGAGGTTACACTTGTAAGTGTCGCAGATGGTGATACAGCAATGTTCAAAACAGCAACCAGTCAACCATTCCGTGTAAGATTCTTAGGTATTGATACCCCAGAATCAACATACCGTATTGACCCGTGGGGAAAAGCAGCCTCAGATTATACAGCTAACCGATTAAACAATGCGACTAAAATCGTATTAGAAGCAGAGGGAAATCAACCAGTTCTTGATTCTACAGGAACAAGATACCTTGCATGGGTATGGGTTGATGGAAAGTTGTTAAATTTAGAACTGATTGAAGAATCGTTTACAACCTCAAAAGGTGCGAGTGGATCTAAATACGCAGAAGTTATCTTCAATGCGGATATGAGAACTCAAACCAAAGGAAAACGCATTTGGGGAGAACAAGACCCTGGATTTAATTATTCAATTGAAGGGACTCAAGTCACACTTGAAGAACTAAGAACAAACGAGGCCGAGTATGCAAATAAAAAAGTTGCAGTCGTAGGTATTGTGACTAGAGTCTTAGGATTTAGTGCATATGTTGAAGATTGTTCTGGAGAAACCGGATGCTATGGTATCTATGTATACGCAGGATTTACACAATTACAAAAACTTGTAGTTGGGTTTGAACTTCGTATCGAAGGAACTATGGTATACCATCCAGATCAAGAAACAGGTGCACCACAAATTACAGATACTCGTGATTCAAAAATTACTGTCTTATCAACAGGAAATGAAGTCGTTCCAACGGTTATGACAATTAGTGAATTGAATCGCACAACAAACCCAACGATATCGGGAAGATTTGTAAAATTAGAAAATGTTACTGTTTATAGCGGATATGATTCTGCAAACAATGCATTTACGTTCCGAATTCGTGATTCACAAAACAATACAATTGAAGTGCGTGTTGCTTCTGATATTGCGATTCGCGATTTAAGCATACCAGCACCACAAGACAATAGAATAAGAACTTGGGAATACTTTAATGGGAAAAATATTGATATTGTAGCTCCGATTGGGGTTTATAGTGGTCAATACCAACTATTATTAGGATCGTTTAACGATATCACTTTTCATAACTAATTTTTGATAACAATTAGAATTGTTATATAGGAGGAAAAAAACATGGTATTATCCAAACTCAATCTGAAAAGATTGTTTAGTCTAGTTGCTATTTTCTTCTTTGGAATCGCATTAACTGCATGTACAGATAAAGCGGCAGAAGAACAAGCAAGAGCATTACTTGAAGAAGCAAAGACATCACTTATTATTGCTGATATGAGCAATATTGTTAACAACATTGAATTCCTTGCAGAAGGAAGACATGATGTTACCATTACTTGGGAAACTGACAGCCCTGCATATATTTCTAATACAGGTGTTGTTACAAGACCAGTGTTCGCTGAAGGAGACAAAACTGTCAAAATTACAGCAACGTTAACCATTCAATACATGGATGGAAAAACAACAAAGACAATTACTGACACGAAAGAATTTACAGTACGTGTTAGAGCATTACCAGATGTAACAACACAAACAATTGCAGAAGTGAAAGCAGCTGCTCTTAATGCGGATGTGGAAACTGAAGGTGTTGTATTTGCAAAATTCAACAGCGGATTCTCAGGATTCTTTATTTCTGACTCAACTGGTGGAATCTTTGTGTTCGCAGCACATACTACAGTTGCACTAGGTGACTTAGTAAGAGTTACTGGTAAACGTGCTGTTTATTTTGGAGCACCTCAAATTGGTGGTACAGTTGGTATTGTTAAAGTATCAAGTGGAAACACACTTCCGACTCCAACTCCAAAAACAGTCGATGCAATAGCAAGTGAAGCACCAACAAGTGCTGCTATTCAAGGTGACTTAAATGTAGTTGAAGGTAAGCTAATCCAAAAAGTATCAGGATCAAATAAAGACTACTTTATTCAAGATCCATTTACAGCAAAAGAAATTCAAATTTATTACAGAACATATGAACCAGACACAACTGCAAATCCAAATGCATCAGGATTAAATGCATTTATCGATAAGTTTGTACGTATTCGTATTTCAGTTTACTACTATGATACTCGTATTCCTGGTTGGTCAGTAGATTATACACCAACAGAAGGTTCTATCGTTGAAATTGATGCTCCAGAACTTTCAGATCAACAAAAAGCAGATGCAGTTGCTACATTGTTAACATCTCAATTTAACAATATCAACCGTGTATCTGGTGCAACATTAACACTTCCGACAGAAAACACATCATTCAACGCAACAATCGCGTGGGCAGCAACAGGAGATAACGCAAGTGTTATTAACTTAACAAACGGTAAATTAGGAAACGTATCTGCTGATACAAATGTTACTTTAGTAGCAACCGTTACTGTTGGTGAAATAAGCGAAGAAGTTACAGTAACAATCACGGTTAAACCAGTTGAATTAAGTACAATCAACGCGGTAAAATCAACAGCAGTTGGAACATTCGTAATGGTTGAAGGTGTTGTAACAAACGTTGTAGGACGTAATATTTATATCCAAGATAATACTGGTGGAATCGTAGTATATTATGGTTTATCAGGAACAGACTTAGCAAATGCAGTAGCTGATTATGTAGTTGGTGCGAAAGTTCAAGTTGTTGGACAATACAACGCATTTAATGGATTACATCAAATTGAATTTGTTGTTTCAAAAACAGTTATTTCTCAAAACAATGTAGTAGCTGCTGAAACAATTACAGCCGTAGATGCAACAACTTTACTTCCACTACAAGCTAAGAAAATTAATCTTTACGGATTTACTATTAAAGATGCATTTACTGTTTCTACATCAGGGTATAACGTAGTATTAACAAATGGTACTGCAGACATTACATTAAGAGTAGATTCAAGATTAGCTAACTTAACCGAAATCAATACTAAGATGGGAACATTATCTGCTGGTAATGAAGTTACAATTGAAGGAGCAACCATTGGATGGTTTAATGGACCTCAAATCGCTCTTGGACATCCAGATCAAATTAATTTAGTTGAAATGACTGATGCTGAAAAAGCAGAAGCAGTTCAAGATGAGTTAGTAGCAGCATTTGATAACAAAGAATACAATATGGGATCAACAGTTGTATTACCAACAACTAGCGCAGTTTATGGTGGTACAATTAGCTGGGCAGCAAGTGGAGATAATGCAGGTTTAATTACATTACCTGAAGGAACTCTAGCAACTGTAACAGAAAACAAATCAATCACTTTAACAGCAACAATCACTGTTGGAACAGCAGAAGCTGTAACTCAAGTTGTAACAATCGTTGTTATTCCTGAAGAAGCTCCAACATATGCAACTGATTTGTTTATTTCTTACTATATTGAGGGTTCATCTAACAATAAAGTAATCGCGATCTACAATAATACAGGTGCAACTGTTACATTAACAGGATATCGTTTAGGATCATTTAATAATGCCGCTGTAGAATCAAATGGTATTACAGGCGTTACTGACTTAACAAAATTCTGGGGTGTTGCATTAACTGGTGAATTAGCTCATGGTAAGTCATTAATTCTCCATAGTTCACAAGCAGCTGACACAGCAATTTTAGCAAGATTAGCAGAAGCTACTGCAGCAGGTCACACTGTCATTTCTATCGTTTATAACTCAACTACACAAGAAGCCATTGCATTCAATGGTCAAGGTGGAGACGTTGTTACTTTATTAAAAGATGGTGCTTTGATTGATGTTATTGGTATCTTCGGTGAACCATATGTCGCAGCATCAGGTACTTCAACAGCTTGGGAATCATTATATACATTTGATAAAACATTAATAAGAAAACCAGAGTTCATGGGACCAAGTGCAACAAACAATTGGGATCAATGGATTGTGAATGCTCAAAACTTCTCAGATGCTAGACTTTATACTTGGAAATAACAAGTTAGCATAACAAAAAATTAATTAAAAATGCACTTGAAAGGAGCAATCCAATCAAGTGCATTTTTATATTATCGTTTTTATGGAATATCTCTAAAAAAAAGATATAATCAAGGTGTAAATAGATGTAGGAGGTGTTGGATATGTATCCAAACATTGTTACAGAAATTTTGACAGTTATCGTGTTTATCTTTGTGGGTGGTCTTATTGGATTTGGTGTTACGAAAATATTGTTAAAGATAAGCAAGAAGTTAACATTCTTTGTTCCTATAGTTTCTGGTGTTGCATCCGCAATCTTTTGGGGGTTGGCCTTTATAACAGATGGTTGGGGTGCACTTGGATATTTTTTGTATGGTTCATTGACGGGGTTGTTTTTTATTGGAACACTTGTTTCCTCACTTCTTATTTGGGCGAAAGAAAAGCAGAAGAACAAATAATGCCATACGAAAGAAAGAACAAATATATGTTCTTTCTTTTTTGATTGTCAAACATAATATGTTATAATGAACGAAAGGTGATTAACTATTATGAATGAACTACGTAAAACATATATATATGATGGACCAAGACTAGCAAATAAATTTAAGAGTAGACCGTTTTGGTCTGATCGACAAGGGAAACCATTAGGTGGTGCACTAAAGGTAAGTTTTGAATTTCCTGTTGATGGAGACACAGCTGCTTTTTTAGTAGATGGAATTATCGAACACGTTCGGTTCTTTAATATTGATACACCGGAACATAATAGATTTTCAGTCCAATTTGGTGGGAAAGAAGCAACCGAATATACAAAAAAGATTTTATCAAACGCAAAAGATATATATTTGCAAACCGATCCATTTGATAAGTTAAGAGACTTTTCTGGATTTAAACGTCTGCTTGCTTGGATATGGGTTGATGGTGAACTACTCAATTATAATTTAGTAAGATTAGGTTATGCTAGAGTTGGACCAATTTACGCAGATAATATGTTATACACCAATGATTTATACAAAGCAGAACGGTTATGTAAGGGCCAAATGGATGATTAAAATGATTTGAGAAATTTTCATAATTATGCTATAATCAAATAATCGTAGGAGGAAACTCATGTTTAAAGAAATATTACAAAAAATTAAAGAATTTGATACGATTATTATTCATAGACACAGTCGTCCTGATGGAGATGCGCTTGGTTGTCAACTAGGATTAAAGTATGGATTAATTGAAAATTTTAAAGATAAATTGATTGTTGCTGTTGGTGATATGAATGAACGATTAAAGTTCATGGGAGAAATGGATATTGTAGAGGATTCCATTTATCCAAATGCACTGGCAATTGTCCTTGATGTTGCGGAAGAATTTATGATTAGTGATGAACGATATAAGCTTGCTAAGTTTGTGATTAAAATGGATCATCATATTGAAAAAACAGGTTTTGGAAATATAAAATTTGTCGATACATCGTATGAATCGTGTGCGGGGCTCATTGCTGATTTCTTTTATCAAACAGGGCTCAAACTAAATCAACAAGCAGCTTCGTCTTTGTTCACAGGAATAGTAACGGATTCTGGGCGATTCCGATATGCTTCTACAACCGACCGAACATTTTCTTTGGTAAGTTATTTATTAAAAGAAAAAATTGATTTGGAAAGTATATATATGAATTTATATTCAGAAGACTTAGAAATTGTTAAACTAAGAGCCGCATTAACGCAAAAATTTATTGTCACATCAAGTGGTGTTGGAGTATTAAAAAATACCAAAGAAGAAGTAAAAACCTATGGCATTGATATCTTCACTATTTCAAGAGGCATGGTGAATATTATGGCAGGGATTAAAGGAATCAATATTTGGGCAAATTTCACAGAAGATAGTGAAGCCGGTAAGATATGGGTAGAGCTAAGATCAAATGGTGCAAACATCAATGAAATTGCAACCAAATATGGTGGCGGTGGTCATAAGTTAGCAAGTGGAGCAAATGTAGAAAGTTGGGAAGTTGTTGACGCTATGATTGAAGATCTAAATCAATTAGCAAAAGGGGTGTAACAAATGACACAAGAAATATTAAATAAAATAAAAGAATTTCAAACCATTATTATCCACAGACACGTAAGACCAGATGGTGATTGCATTGGAAGTCAAATGGGATTAAAACATATGCTTCAAGCATCGTTTCCAGAAAAGAAAATTTACGCTGTTGGTGGAGATGAAATTCCAGAATACTTAAGAGGATTCGCAACGATGGATGAGGTGGAAGAATCGGTTTATGAAGATGCTTTGGTGATTGTAGTCGATACATCAAACGCAAAGCGCATTCAAAACGATAATTGGCAAAAAGGAAAGTTTGTCATTAAGATTGATCACCACGATGATTCAGAGGATTTTGGAAACATTAATTTTGTTGATAATAAGAGTCCATCTTGTAGTGCGTTACTCGCAAGATTTTACAATGATTTTGATGAAGACTTAAAATTGCCATATGAAGCTGCTTATGCATTATATTTTGGAATTGTAACAGACACGGGGCGTTTCCGTTACCGCGGAGTAAGTGGCGATGTATTACGTAATGCGAGTGTATTATTAGACAAAGAAATAGACTTAGAAAAACTATATTCATCTTTGTATTTAAAAGACAAAGAATCGTTAAAATTACAAGGGTTTGTTTATAAAAATTTCAAGATGACTCCAAATGGAGTTGTCTATATTCGGTTTACAAAAAGAACACAAAAGAAATTTGGTGTAACACCAGACGAAGCAGGAAATATGGTAAATACGATTGATTCCATCAAAGGATCACTCATTTGGATTGCGTTTATTGATCAGCCAAATGGAGAGATTAGGGGTCGTCTTCGTTCCCGCTTTTTAGCAATCAATGACATTGCTTCACAATTTAGAGGTGGAGGTCACCTACAAGCAGCAGGAGCTACGATGTATAACAACAAAGAAGTCAAAGAATTGTTACAATTAGCAGATGAAAAATTAAAAGAATTCAAACAAAAAAATCCGGAGTTGTTATGAGAAAAAAAGTATTAGTGACAAATGATGATTCCGTCCACTCAAAAGGAATCAAAGCACTCGTTGAATGCTTAACAGACTATGAAGTTGATTTATTGGTTGTCGCACCAAGCAGTGAAAAATCTGCCGTATCACATTCGATTACAATTCGTCATGGTCTTAAATTACAACAACTTGAAGATATTGTTCCAGGAGTAAAAACTTATAGTTTAGATGGAACACCAGCTGACTGTGTAAAGGTGGCGAAAGTTGCATTAAAATATGACTTTGATTTGGTATTCTCTGGAGCAAACGATGGATTAAATATGGCAGATGACGTCATGTATTCTGGAACGGTTGCCGGCGCTGCAGAAGGTGTGATGCTTGGAGCTGTTGGAGTTGCATTGTCAGTTGCAAAAGGCAACATAGAAGCGCTCAAACAAAACTTCACAACCATTATGGATTATATGCAAAAAAATCACATGTTGCATTCCAATCAGTTTTACAATATCAACATACCTTCAAATCCAACCGGTATCAAAATAACACATCAGACGAAAAATGCAACACAAACGATTTTCAAGCTCGTGGACGGATTACATTACATGGTTGGTGAACCAGATCGCAAAACCAAATTAGACGATCTAGAAGGTGATGTTATGAGTTATTTGAATGGATACATTTCCATTACTCCACTCACAAACGACCGAACAGATTATAAAAAGATAAAAGAACTATCCACAAGAAAATAATCGATATTGAAGAGGTGACTATGAAACAGGCAGTTGAAGTACACTTTAAAATGGATATCAGCGATGGCACGGAAATTGAATACTATTCCTTAGGTGACTATCACGTTTATGAAGATCACAAAGAACTCGAATTTACTGAAGAGCTTGAAGCAAAAGTACGAACAAACATATATATATATCCAAACCGTGTGTTTGTAAAACGCAGTGGTGATATAACGATGGAACAAGAGTTTATCGAAGGTCAAATCACAAACATGCATTTGACAACAAACTTTGGTTTAGAAGTCTCGATGTCAACTTCAACAAATTTGATTCAATTCGAAGACCACACCTTAACGATTATCTATGAAACCGAAGTCGGTGAAACGAACAAACGATATCACAAACTTGTAGTAAAGTATACATTTGTACAAAACCAATAAGCTTGTCGATTTTACTTGCAAAAAAAACAAAAATCATATACAATGTAGGATATTATTTTAGGAGGCTTATTCAATGGCTATAAAAGATGGATCACTGCTAGAACGAGCAGTAGAACTATTTAAAAAACAACGAAAACACGAACCACTTTCAATCGACTCGATTTTGAAAGAACTTTTGAAAAACAAAAAATATACGGATTCAGAATACGTAGAAATTGTTTCTCAATTTTATTTGGATTTTATGATGAGCGGACACTTTGTTTTTTGTGGAGATTCGCTTTGGGACTTAAAAGAAAGACAACCAGTAGCGATGCTTGATAAAGATGGTGGTGACTTTGATGACATTTATTCCGATGACGAAGATGTATTAAAGAATGAGTTGCGCGATGGTGTTACTTATCCAACGTTTGAAACAGTCGATGAAGATGATGTCGATGAAGATGATACCGAAGAAGAAGAAACCGACGACATCGCATTAGAACTTGGATTAACGGATGATACCGACGAAGATGAAGATAGCGATGAGATTCGAGAAGTCGTCCTAGACTTAGAAGAAGATGAAGTTGAAGAAGACTCTGACGACATTGAAGAAGAATTATCAAAACGATAAAAGCCTAGAAATAGGCTTTTTCTTTTCATGTATGGTCTAATATGATATAATTATTGGCAGAAAGAGAGGAATTAGATATGTATCAAGCAAATCCCAATCGTTACGAAAAAATGTTATATAGAAGACTCGGTAAAAGTGGATTAAAACTTCCTGTGATATCGCTTGGAATGTGGTGGAATTTTGGTGCAGTGGATGATTATCAAACATGCAAACAAATTGTACTAGAAGCATTTAACAACGGAATTACCCACTTTGATTTAGCGAATAATTATGGACCACCTCCAGGATCGGCTGAAATCACATTTGGAAACATTTTAAAAGAAGAATTAATGGCATATCGTGATGAAATTATCATATCAACCAAGGCTGGGTATTTGATGTGGCCAGGACCATATGGAGATTATGGTTCTCGTAAATATTTAATGGCAAGCATTGATCAATCACTTGCAAGACTTGGAATTCCTTATGTTGATATCTTTTATCATCATCGCTTTGACGCAGAAACTTCTTTAGAAGAAACTATGACCGCACTTGCTGATATTGTTAGAAGCGGAAAAGCCCTTTATGTTGGTTTGTCCAACTATAAATCACATCAAATCAAAGAAGCAGTGGCTTACTTAAAAGCAATGCATGTTCCTTATGTGATTACTCAACCAAGTTATAATATGTTAAATCGTTGGATTGAAGACGATCACTTACTAGATACCCAATATGAAGTCGGTGGAGGTACCATTTGCTTTGTTGCGCTTGCACAAGGACTATTATCAAACAAATATATAGATGGAATTCCAGATGATTCAAGATTGATGAAAGAACACATCAAACACATCAACAAATCGGCTGTGACAGAACCGCTCATTCAAAAATTATTAGCACTAAACAGTGTTGCCAAACAAAGAAACCAAACCATTTCACAAATGGCAATTGCTTGGGTATTGAGAAATCCAAAAATGACATCGACTGTTCTTGGAGTAAGTAAAGTAGAACAACTTTATGAAAACATCAAAGCAATTGATAACTTGTCATTTACACAAGAAGAATTAGATCGAATCGATGAGATATTAAAATCATGATGTCAAAGCTTTGGAAGTTTATTACCCCAGTTGAACGAAGACTCTTGTTGTTTGCTATCCTTTATGGATTCCTATCGATTCCAGTCTTTATCATAACAAAACAGTTCTTACATATATTTTTTGCTTGGAATATGATATTAGCAGTGATTCCACTTCTTGTTACGCTACTCTTAAGAAACAAAACAATCAAACACAAGTGGATGAAGTGGATTATTGTTGTAATCTGGCTTGTTATGTTACCAAATGCATTTTATATTATTACGGATTTTATTCACTTAACGAACTATCCATTTTACACATTTGAACATCCGTATGCACCAATGGAATATGTAAGACAAATTGAGGCATATGTTGCTTTGATACATATCTTCCTAGGAGCACTCATTGGATTGTTTCTAGCGTGTAAATCCATTGATAATGCATTAACATTTTTGTGCGAAACATTTCCAAAATGGAAGCACCATATGATTCTAGACATTAGTTTGTTATCGAGTATTGGAATCTATATTGGACGATTTTTAAGATTTAATTCTTGGGATGTATTTCGTCCAATTAATCTTATTACAAATGTGATAACATCACTTGACATCTTTGCCTTCTATTTTATTGTTTTACTTGTAATTACACACATTTTGTTAATATATTTGGTTATGCCATTTTTGCGAGATACAAAAAAAGATTGATTTAACAACAATCTTTTGATATAATAAGAAAGAGCCAAAAAAGAAATGTTAGCTCTCTTCGTTGAAGAGGGCTTTTTATTTTTTAGAAAGAAGGAAGATTATGGGGAAACAGACAAAATTTATATTCGTTACTGGTGGAGTTGTATCGAGTTTAGGAAAAGGAATTTCAGCAGCAAGCATTGGAAGGTTATTAAAAAATAGAGGATTAAAAGTATTTATGCTTAAATTTGATCCGTATTTGAATTATGATCCAGGCACAATGTCACCATATCAACATGGTGAAGTATTTGTGACCAACGATGGTGCGGAAACCGATCTCGACTTAGGTCACTATGAACGTTTTATCGATGAAAACTTAAGCAAATATTCTAACGTAACCACTGGAAAAATATATTCAAAAATCATCGAAAAAGAACGTCGTGGTGAATATTTAGGGTCTACCGTCCAAGTTGTTCCCCATGTCACAAATCAAATCAAACGATATTTACAAAAAGCTGCGATTTCAAGTGAAGCTGATGTTGTCATTACTGAAATTGGTGGAACCGTAGGAGACATCGAAAGTTTACCGTTTTTAGAAGCAATTCGCCAAACAAGACGTGATTATGGTTTCCACAATACGATGTATATTCATACAACACTTGTTCCCTTCTTAAAGGCTGCTGGAGAAATAAAAACCAAACCAACACAACACTCAGTCAAAGAATTAAGAAGTTTAGGAATTCAACCAGATGTGATTATTTTAAGAACCGAAGTTGAAGTTCCTCAAGATCAAAAAGATAAGATTGCACTTCTATGTGATGTCAACGAAAAAGCGATCATTGAAGCAAGAGATGTAGATGTTATCTATGAAGTTGCAAGTGGATTTGCTCGACAAGGACTAGACGAATATATATGTAACCACTTTGAATTAGAAACCGCTCCACTTGAAATGAGTGAATGGAATGATTTGATCAAACGAATCAAAGCAATTAAAAAACAAGTTAAGGTTGCGATTGTTGGAAAATATGTGGAATTACCAGATGCTTATTTATCGGTTTCGGAATCACTCAAACACGCAGGAATTTATCACAATCATAAGGTTCATATCAAGTTTGTAGATGCAGAAACATTGACATTAAATAACATATCCGAAGAACTAGATGATGTAAGTGGTATCTTAGTGCCTGGTGGATTTGGACCGCGTGCGATTGAGGGGAAAATCTTAGCAGCAGAATATGCAAGAACCAAGCTCGTTCCATACTTAGGATTGTGTTTAGGGATGCAAATAGCGATGATAGAATATGCAAGAAATGTATTAGGTTTAGACCACGCAAGTTCGACTGAATTTGATCCAAATACTCCATATCCAATCTTCGATTACTTACCTGATCAATACGAAGGAATTAACATTGGTGGGACACTGCGTTTAGGTCTCTATGATTGCATCATCAAACCAGGAACAAAAGCGTATGAAGCTTACGGAGTCGATGAGATCAAGGAACGACATAGACATCGTTACGAGTTTAACAATCAGTTTAAAGAACAATTTGAAAACGCTGGTATGGTGGTTAGTGGAATTAACCCACAAACTAGTCTTGTTGAGATGATGGAATTAAGCAATCACCCATGGTTTGTTGGATGTCAATTTCATCCAGAATTCTTATCTAGACCGAATAAGCCACATCCATTATTCAAAGATTTTATCAAACACGCGATTGAAGGGAAAAAGTAGAGTTCTACTTTTTCTTTTTTTCTATGAAAAACAGCTCTGCTATGATATAATTACCAATATGGAGGGATGAAATTGAGCCGCTTTGCTAAAGTTAAAAACGCAGAAATATTACTTCTAGTCGTTGCGATTATATGGGGAAGTGGATTCCCAATTAACAAGATCGCAAATGATTTAGGCTTTCAAACCTTTACGATTCTTGCTGGTAGATTTTTACTAGCATCGTTTGTATTAAGTATAATCTTTTTTCGATATCTAAAACAAATCAAAGGGCGTACGCTTTCAAAGGGAATTTGGATCGGAATCTTGTTACTTGTTGCCTTTGGATTACAAACCTTTGGGTTAGTGTATACAACAGCTTCGAAAAATGCATTCATTGTTCAATTGATTGTTGTTGTGGTTCCGGTGATTAGTTTTGTAGTTTATAAGAAACATCTATCAAAATATATCTATATTGCATCAGTGATTGCGCTTCTTGGTGTCTATATGTTGTCACTGAATGATCAACTATTAATCGAATTTAATTTTGGAGATTTGTTAACATTTATCTCTGTGGTGTTTTCGAGTATGTATTTGATTGAAAGTAGCAGAGTGATGGACAAACATCCGATTGACCCAATTCCGTTTAGCATTGTTCAATTTGCAACTGTGGGGTTATTATCACTTGTCTTAGCATTTGTATTTGATACCATACCACAAGTTGGAGTAGTCTCGTGGTGGCCTATTGTATTCTTAGGATTATTCAATACAGGATTTGGTTACCTTGGGCAAAACATTGCATTAAAATATGTCGAACCATCAAAGATAAGCATTATTGTTAGTTTAGAAGCCGTATTTGCGAGCATATTAGAAATCATAATGTTATCAATTGCATTCAAACCGTTTGTGTTTCTTGGCGGATCACTGATTATTGTTGCGGTTGTTGTTTCACAAATGAAACAAGAAGAATCAAAGGGGAAAAACAAATATGGAAAAGAAGGTATTTAGAGATCCAATTTACGGGTATATCACCGTAAGTGATGAACTTGTTTGGAATATCATTAATACAAAAGAATTTCAACGATTAAAACGAATTCATCAACTTGGTGGAGTCAGTGCAGTATTTCACACCGCTGAACATTCAAGATTTTCTCATAGTTTGGGGGTTTATCAAAATGCTGTACGTCTTATAAGAGAGGTAGAAGGATTACAAGAAGCATTAAGCGAATATGAAGTTAAGTTGCTTTACGCAGCAAGCTTGCTTCACGACATCGGTCATGGTCCATTTTCTCATGCATTTGAAGATGCGTTTGAATTTGATCATGAAGAGTTTTCAACTAGAGTTATCTTAGAGAAAACAGATGTTTCTAAAGTACTAAAAGAAGCCAATCCGGACCTACCTGCTGATTTGGTTTCTATCATAAAAAAAGATGGTAAGTTTCCTTTGCTTGAAGGAATTGTTTCAAGTCAATTGGACATTGATAGACTTGATTATTTAGCAAGAGATGCTTATTTTACAGGAGCAACCTATGGTGAGATTGATGTTGATCGCATCATTCGAACGATGAGAATAAAAAACAAAGAAATTGTACACAAAGCATCTAGTGTTCATGCGATTGAAGACTATTTAATGAGTAGATATAACATGTATTGGCAAGTGTACTTTCATCCAGTCGGGCGCAGTTTTGAAATCGTGTTAGACAAGATATACAAACGGATCAAAGTACTCTATCATCAAGGGTATGTATTTGATGGAGTAGCAAAGTATCTAGTCAAAATTATGCAAGAAGGTAGTGTTGTGCTGGATGATTATTTGATGCTAGATGATTACTTAATTACAACAATGATTTCAGAGTTTCGCTTTAGTGATGATTTCATTCTAAAGGATTTATCTAATCGGTTGTTATCTAGAAAACTATTTAAAGATAAGCTACTAGTTGGTAATGTAGAAACACAATACCAACAAATCAAAGAGTTAATGAAAAAGGCCGGGATTAGCACAACATACTATTTAAAAAGTGATAACTTAGCACAAATTGTTTATAACTCAAATTTCGCAATTGAAAAGGCAAGTGGGATTAAGATTTTACTAGAAGATGGTACAATCAAGGAACTAAAAGACTATTCCAAAATTGTCAATGCCTTGATCGATGCAGCTCGCAAAGAAGAGGTTCGCGTGTACTATCCAAAAGATTTAATCGAAGCAGTAGAAGATTCTGTTTTGAAAGAACAATTAAGAAAGTTATTGGGGTAACAACAAATGGAAAAACGAACATTTGACAAATTAGGAGTAACGACAAGTTTGCTTGGATTTGGCGGGATGAGATTCCCACTAAAGAATGGTGAAATTGATACCGTAAAAGCAACGGAATTATTAGAAGTTGCGTATCAAAATGGAATTAATTATTACGATACTGCGATTGTCTATCACAACGGAAAAAGTGAAGAGTTTATGGGTAGTGTTATTTCCAAATGGGATCGTAGCACATTTTATTTAGCAACAAAATTAACATTAGGAGTTTATCAATCAAGAGATGAAGTGTTAAAAGCAATTGACATTCAACTAGCACATTTACAAACCGATTATATTGATTTTTATTTGGTTCATGCGATGAATCAAGCAAGACTCGATCAGTTAAAAGAGTGGGGAATTATAGAGATTTTAGAAACATGGAAAAAAGAAGGAAAAATTAGATACATCGGATTTTCTTTTCACGATTCTTATGAAGTATTTATCAATATATTAAACTATTACAATTGGGATTTTTGTCAAATCCAATTAAACTATATTGACAAGTCGATTCAACAAGGAATCAAAGGATATTATGAATGCGTTGCACGCAACATTCCAGTCATTGTGATGGAACCAGTTAAAGGTGGAAAACTTGCTAGCTTTCATCCGGATGCAGAAGCCATTTTGAAAGAGTATAATAAAAATCGATCAATTGCTTCTTGGGCTATGCGATGGGTCGGTAGTTTGGAACAAGTAAAAGTGATTTTAAGTGGAATGACAGAATTACCACAACTGTTAGACAACTTACACACTTTTCAAACATTCGAACCATTAAATAAGGATGAGTATGAATTAATCGAACAAGTAGAGACAAGACTAAGTACGTTAACAAAAGTGGGTTGTACAAGTTGCTTGTACTGTATGCCTTGTCCTGCTGGAGTTGATATTCCTGGAAACTTTCATATATATAATCAAGATGCTATGTTTAAAAATGTTGGAGCAGGTAAGTGGAGTTATGGGATGCTAGTAAAACGCAATGCCGATGCAAGTGTATGTGTGGAATGTGGAGAATGTATTCCAAAATGCCCACAACACATTAACATACCACTTGAGTTACAAAACATGCGAGAAGAACTGGAGTTTGTGAAAGAATATGAAAAATAGTATTTTAATCAAAAAGATGACGATTGGTGGAGTGTTGCTTGCGATTGGAATAGTCATTACCTTTTCACTCCATTTATCCGGATTAGGAATAGGTCCATATATATTACCGATGCATTTTGTTGTTATCTTGGGTGTTCTAACCACAGGATACTTTGGAGTTATACTTGGGTTTACGATACCATTATTTAACTTAATGGTTGGTTTGATGCCACCGCACATTGCAGCATTTTTAACAATTGAACTCGTCTTTTTAGCAATCATCTTAGCTTCTCTTCAAGCGATTTTTGCCAAACGCCTTGGAAATGTAAAATTCTTCTATCATATATTAGTGTTTTTATCGATTATTTTTACAAAAGTATTTTTAATTCTTGGTATTATGCTTGCATTAGAATTATCCATTGTAACCTTTGGTGGAACAGCTCTGGCTTATGTAACATCAAGCACATTAGTTGGAATTGGCGGATTGAGCTTATCTTTTATTGTAACGCCAATTATATATGATCGAATTAAAATAAAAAGTTCAATTCATGATCGAGAGTTATCTGATGAAATCTAATCTAATAGAGTTAATTCAAGCAAACAAACATTCGATTGTGATTGAACAAAAAGGAAACGTTATTTATCAATCCAATGGATTTGGGTTATGGCCACTTTATCACTACTATAAGAAGAACAATCCATACTATCCAATTGATATTTATGATAAAGTAACAGGTACTGGAGCAGCAAGACTGATACTTGCGATGGAAAATGTTCACTTTGTTTATTCGAATGTCATTACCAAAGAAGCTTACGAATTGTTAAGCCGTCGAAACATTGAACTAAAATATGAAAAAATGGTAGATCATATTTTAAACAAACAAAAAGATGATTTGTGTCCTGTGGAAAAAATATCTAAAAATTATGTTGAGTTTACTGATTTTATGAATGAGTTAGATCTCTTTTATGTCAGAGTAAAAGAAGTCTACGAAAAGAACTTTCTAAATGAATGACAATCCAATTTTTCAAACGATTGGATACATCATCTCAGCACTGATATTTACCATTCCACTTGTGATAAACGGGATTCATAAAAAACAATATGTATTAACTGCGATATTTGGTCTAATTTGTATGGTAGTTGGATATTTACTTGGTTTTGTTGGAGCAATGTTTGTCTTCTTTGTCTTTTTAGGAATCATTGCAGTCATTGAAAATCAAAAGAGAAAATCAATCAAGTAGAGTGACAAAGCACACTCTACTTTTTTATTTTGAATTTTAACCAACTATGTTATAATAGCATATGGTGAAGTTATGAAAGAATATATATATGTCGTTGAAGGCAAACATGATATTGATAAAGTCCGCAAGGTAATACCTCATGCGATTTGTGTTGCGACCAACGGAACACACATTGAAGAAGACACCCTTGCATTGATCAAAGAATATAAAAAAACAAAAGAGATTGTACTCGTGCTTGATCCTGATTTCGCAGGAGAAAAGATTCGTAAAATTGTCGAAAAAGAGGTGGGTCCTTGTACCCATGTGTATGCGGATCAAACCAAATCCTATTCGAAAAATAGACGCAAGATTGGGATTGAACATATATCACCAACAGAACTATCAAACATATTAAAAAACCACATTAGTTACAATCAAGAAATAACGAACTTAAGTTTGGCTGATATGATTGAACTAGGACTGTCTGCTTCGCCAAACAGTTTAAGAAATCGAATAAAAGTAGGGAGTCACTTTCATATAGGTTATGCGAACACAAAAGAATTAATGAGAAGGCTTAGTGCGCTAGGTATAACCTACGAACAAATCAAAAAAGTATTGGATGTGAAACAAGATGACTGAACAACAAAACGTGTATCAATTGTTACAAAAATATGAATTAAGAGCGAAGAAAAAGTTTGGTCAAAACTTTCTTGTTTCAGAAGACATCTTACACGCAATTGTAACTCAATCCAACATAACAAAACATACAGTTGTGATTGAAATAGGACCAGGACTAGGAAACTTAACCAAACGACTCGCAAGTGTTGCCAAACATGTGATTGCTTATGAGATTGATTCCGATATGATAGCAATACTAAAAGAAGAGTTAACTCCATTTTTAAATGTTACATTAAAACATCAAGACATCTTAAAAGCAAATATCAAAAATGATGTGGAGAGATGGGTTCTAGAAGGTTATGAAATTGTAGTGGTCGCGAATTTGCCATACTATATTACCTCTCCAATTATTACAGCACTTCTAGCTGAAAAAGAAACCATCAAGCACATAACCATTATGATGCAAAAAGAAGTGGGGTTACGTTTAGCAGCAAAACCAAAAACAAAAGACTATGGATTTTTAAGCGTAATGGTACAAACGTATGCGAATATATCTAAAATAATAGATGTTAATCGTACTTGTTTTTACCCAAGTCCTAATGTAGATAGTGTCGTGTTACAATTATCATTATATCAACCACCAAAATACAGTATAAATGACGAATCCCAATTTCGAGAATTTATTCAAGGAATATTTGCCCAAAAACGAAAAACAATTTTAAATAATCTATTAAACTATTCTAATAAACCAAAGGAAGAGTTGATTCAGATAATCGAAAAATGTGGGTTACTCACAAACACAAGAGCAGAGGAATTGACGATAGATCAGATGATTGCTTTATCATCTTTGATTCATAGTTAAAGGATAATCATATGATAAAAAGTTATGCAAAATTAAATTTGTATTTAGAAGTCGTTGGAAAACGTGAAGATGGTTACCATAGCTTAAGATCGATTATGACATCGGTGAACCTTCATGATAAAATATATGTTACATCACGCAAAGATTCTAATATTGTGATCACATCCAATCATAAAGATGTTCCAACCAATGAACACAATTTGGTTTATCGGATTGCATCATATTTACAAGACACATACCATATTAAAAAGGGACTTACCATTCATATCGAAAAACATATCCCAATTGGTGGGGGATTAGCTGGTGGATCAAGCAATGGTGCAGCCATCTTAACACACTTGAATAAACGATGGAAGTTAGGGTTAAATGATAGTGAGTTGTCAAAAATAGCGCTTCAATTTGGAAGCGATATCCCATACTGCTTGCATCACGTAACCTCATTAGCAACCTCAAGAGGAGAAGTGTTATATTCATTACAGACCAAATACAAGGGGTATGTACTGATTGTAAATCCAAACAGATCCGTATCGACCAAACAAGTCTTTACCAATTATGTTGTAAAAAGCGAACCAATTCATCAATTTCACGTGAATGATTTTAAAAATTGTGATATTATATATGTGCGCAAGTTTTTTTACAACGAATTAGAAGAAAAAGTGTTTGAACTGTATCCAGAAGTGTTAGAAGTAGTTGTTACATTATTAAAACTAGGCGTTAACAAACCATTGATGAGTGGTAGTGGAGCAAGTGTGTTCGCGGTTTTTAAAACTAGAAAAGAAGCAAAAAATGCAGAGAAAGAATATAAGAAACAACACCCAACCCAGTATTCCATCATCACAAAATTTAGATAAGAAAGAAGGAAAGAACATGGAATTAGAAGTATTAGAAACGTTAACGAAAGAAGATTATTACGAACAGTACATGTATCACATTAACAAAAAAAGCAAAATGATGTATTTCCCATATATTACGGGAGCTGTCATTTTAGCATTAGGAGCTTTTGTGTTCGCTACTACACAAGATTATTTACTTGGTGGTTTTGTTATATTGTTCGCTGTTTATAATTTCTTTATCTATCCAAAAAACATCAAACGAAAAGTTAAAAACAACATTATGAACAACCCTAGCATGAAAGATCCTCACCAATTAAAATTAACCTTAAACGAAGAAGGGGTAAAAATCTTAGTAGAGCAATTTGAATCTGAACACCTCTTTCCTTGGAGTCAAATATATGACGTAACAGAAGGGGATATTCACTATTATATCTACAATGGCAAAAATCAGTCCATCATTTTAAATAAGAGTGTTTTGGATGACGAAAAACTAGAAACGTTCAAACAAATCGTGACAAATGCACTTCCTCAAGAAAAAATAAAGTTCAAAAAACCACAAGAAAACGTAAAATAAAATAAAATAACCGGTTGCAATAATAAACAATCAATGATACAATGAAAGGGACATATACTCAGAAAGGGTGAGTTGAGTGGAAATTACAGATGTTAGACTACGAAAAGTCGATGACCAAAATCGCTTAAAGGCAATCGCTTCAATTACAATTGACAATGCATTCGCTATTCATGAATTGCGAGTAATTGAAGGAAGCAAAGGTCTTTTCGTTGCCATGCCGAGTCGCAAAACTAAAGCAAACGTATTTAGAGATATTGCGCACCCGATTAATGCAGACGCTAGAGAAAAAGTCGAAAAAGCCGTTTTAGCCAAATACGCCGAAGAAGATTTCTCAGAAGCAGAAAAGTAAGCCTAAAAGATGCTAGGAAACTAGCATTTTTCAATGAGTATAATTGATAATATCAAAGCAAGTTTTTTTAACTTGCTTTTATTTATGAAAAAACATTTTGAAATAAATAGTTCAGTGGTATAATTTGATATAGAAAAGGTAGTGTGTAATATGGAAGTAACAAGAACATTAAAAAACATGTCAACCATCTTTAAATTTGTTGGGATTATTCCTTTTTTCATTGTAGTGATTCTTGGAGTTCGTTTGATATGGATAGTAACAATGGTAACACCGGTTACAGGGACTGTGTTTGACATTATAGAAAGTTTTGATCCTGATGATGATATGATCACAGTGTCGGTTAGTTATCAAGTTGGTGGTATCACGTATTTTGCTGATTTAGATATATTAGATTCAAATATATTCTTTGGTGATAGAATTTCGGTATATCCAAAAACGAATAGCCCTGCAGAACTGTATCAACTAGCTCATTATGTGTTTCTAACAATTCCAGGATTTTTCTCGTTGATTTTTTTGGCTATTGGATTTAGTATTTATCCAAATCAAATGAGAAATGAGCGATTGTTACAAAACATGAGATTAAACGGGAAAAAGTTATCAGCAACCATCATAAAAGTAGATCACCAACGATGGATGAGTGTAAACACATTGTCAAAGTCGTATCACCCTATTGTCATAAGTTGTAGACACAAAGATTCTGCAACCGGAAATGAAACCATCTATAAAACACAACGACTTTGGGGATTTGATGATAGCAAAATTGTCCCAGGTGAATCCAAAATCACGGTTTGGGTAAATCAAAACAAACCAAAGCAATACATTGTTGATTTGGAAACGATTAAGAATATTATGGAAGATCCATTTGAGTAAGTAAAGTAAGGCTAAGACAAGCCTTACTTTTTCATTGAAAAAGAAATGAATCGTAGAGATTGAAAAAAATACGAAAATCAAGTATAATACTGATGTATGAAAGGATGGGCAAAAATGAATTCTTTATTAATTGAAAAAAGCAAAGAAATAAGACGCTACACACTTGAAAGCATTGCACACTTAGGGGTTGGCCACATTGGTGGATCACTTTCGATTGTAGAAGTACTTACAGTATTATATTATAAACATATGAGAGTAGACCCAAAAAATCCGAAATTAGAAGGAAGAGATCGGCTCGTGGTGTCAAAAGGTCATGCAGGACCAGGAGTATATGCAGCTCTTGCAAGCAAAGGATATTTCCCGGTTGAACTATTGTTTACGCTAAATCAATTTGGAACAAACTTACCAAGTCATTGTGATATGAACAAAACTCCAGGAATCGATATGACAACAGGGTCGCTTGGACAAGGGTTTTCCGCATCCGTTGGCGTAGCAATTGGTTCAAAAATCAAAAAAGACGGAGCATATATCTATGCAATCATTGGAGATGGGGAATCACAAGAAGGCCAAATTTGGGAAGCTGCGATGTTAGCTGCTCACAAAAAATTAGATAATCTAATCGCATTCACCGATTTTAATAAAATGCAAATTGATGGTAACGTAGAAGACATCAACGAAGCAGGAGATATCGTTGGGAAATGGGTTAGTTTTGGGTGGCACACACAACGCATTGATGGACACGATATGGATGCGATTGACCAAGCAATTATCAAAGCTAAAAACAATCCAGGAAAACCACATATGATTATTTTAGACACGATCAAAGGTAAGGGAGCAAAATTCGCAGAAGATGCTGGATCTGCTTGTCACAATATGCCTGTTACCAAAGACATGATCAAAGATGTTATAGAAGGGTTAAAGTAGGTGATGCACATGGAAATGAGACAAGTGTTTGCAAAAACATTAGAAGAAATGATGCGGAAAGATGAACGCATTTGTGTATTAGACGCTGATCTTTCAAAAGCAAATGGTACCGCAAAATTTAAAGATATGTTTCCAGATCGTGCATTCAATGTTGGGGTTGCCGAACAAAATATGGCTAGCGTTGCTGCTGGGATGTCAACGTATGGATTAATTCCATTTATTACAACGTTTACACCATTTGCAAGCCGTCGTATAGCAGACCAATTAATGATATCAATCGCCTATGCAAAACAAAACGTAAAAATTATCGCAACGGATCCAGGAATTACAGCTGAATACAATGGTGGAACTCATATGAGTTTTGAAGACATTGGAATTGTAAGAAGTATGCCATCGTTTGTTATCTTTGAACCAGTTGATAATCGTCAATTAGAACAAGCACTTCCTCAAATTGTAAACCACTATGGTCCTGTTTGGGTAAGAATGGGTAGAAAAGTATTCCCTGATGTGTTTAAAGAAGATTATAAGTTTGATTTATTCAAAGCAGATGTTATCCAAGAAGGAACCGATGTTACCATTTATGCAACTGGTATTATGGTAGCCGAGGCGATCAAAGCAATTGAAGTATTAAAACAACAAAACATCAGTGTTGAACTGATTAACGTTCATACGATTAAACCAATAGATCGTGAAACCGTCGTAGCATCTGCTAAGAAGACCAAACGTGCGGTTGTGTGTGAAAATCATAACATCATTGGTGGGTTATTCTCAGCGGTATCTGAGGTGTTAAGCGAAGAACATCCAATCTACTTAAAACCAGTTGGGATTAAGGATCGCTTCGGTCAAGTTGGGAAAGTAAAAGATTTAATCGTTGACTATGAAATGACATCAGATCACATTGTTAAAGCTGTGTTAGAAGTAATGAAAAAATAATATATCTAAAAAGAACCCACTCATAATAGAGTGGGTTCTTTTTATATGATTGAAAAAATGTATATATAAATGATTCTTTTTATGTTATAATTTTTTTGTAAAACACTAAGGAGGTCGCACATGGAAGACATTATTGTTGTAAAAAACCTACTAAAAAAATATGATGAGTTTGTTGCTGTTAACCACATTGATTTTACAGTAAGAAAAGGTCAGTTTTTTGCATTCTTAGGACCAAATGGTGCTGGAAAATCAACTACAATTAACATTCTTTGCACGCTACTGAAAAAAGATGCAGGAGAAGTTATCATTTCAAATCACATAGTTGATCAAGAAGATGAATTGATTCGACATAAAATCGGTGTGGTTTTTCAAGAAAATGTGCTTGATGAGTTTTTAACTGTAAAAGAAAACTTGCTATATCGAGGGAGACTGTATTTTCATGAAGATACTGCTGGTTTAATGGAGAGATATCGGTTTGTAATTGAATTTTTAGACCTGAAAGAAATCGAACATAAGCGTTATAAACACTTATCTGGAGGATTAAAACGTCGTGTTGAGATTGGTAGAGCCTTGATAAGCAATCCTGAGGTATTAATCTTAGATGAACCAACGACTGGCTTAGACCCAGAAACCAGACAAAATGTGTGGAGAGTCATTCATCGATTGAAAAACGAGTATCAAATGACAATCTTCTTAACGACTCATTATATGGAAGAAGCATCAACTGCTGATTATGTGATTGTGATTAATCGTGGTAACATTGTCGCAACAGGTACACCTAATGAAATCAAAGAACAATATAGTAAAGATCATTTTAAATGTTATCCAATCAATATGACTGAAGCAATTGAATATTTAAAAGAACATAATTATATATATGTTGTGAATAAAAAAGAACTTATAATTGACATTGATCAAACACTAGATGCAATTAAATTGATAGATGCATTAAAAAATAATCTACATTCATTTGAAGTATTAAAGGGAACGATGGATGATGCATTTGTTAATATTATAAGAGGGTAATGTTATGCAAGATGTAATTAGTTTAGTAAAACGTAATTTAAAGGTTTATATTAGAGATCGATCTGCTGTCTTTTTTTCCTTTTTAAGTGTGATCATTTTAATTGGTGTATATATATTATTCCTAGGAAATAACATGAGATCTTGGTTGGGCGGAATTCCTGTTGATGTTGCATGGATTGGTTATTTGATTGATTCCAATGTTATGGCAGGAGTACTAGTAGTCAATTCCATCACAATCACACTGGCGATGTTTGGAAATATGATATTTGACCAACAATATGGAAAAATTAAGGGGATTATAGTTGCACCAGTAAACCGGTTTAAAGTAATATTAGGGTATCTTATTTCTGCTTGGATTGCTGGATTTGTGCTAACTGTCTTTATGTTTATATTAGCAGAGGTATATATTGTAGTAAATGGTGGTAGACTTTTATCGTTTGAAACAATACTACAAGTACTAGGATTAATTGTATTTAATGTCATTACCTCAAGTTCTATTATGTTTTTTTCCGTTTCTTTGATCAAATCAAGCGGAGGTTTCTCAACGCTTTCCACCATTGTTGGAACCGTAATTGGATTCATCTGCGGGATTTATATTCCGATCGCAGCGATTGGTGGATTTATGGGAACCGTTTCAAAATTTATCCCGTTTACTTATAGTGCAATTCTGATGAGACAAGTGTTTATGAAAGAGGCTATGGGGCTAGTATTTGGATCAAATTTAGAGCCATTTGCTGAATCACTGAAATACTTAGGTGTGACAAACATTGAAGTGTTTGGTATCGAAATGACACCACTTCTTATGATGATATTTTTATCGTTTTGTGCTGTGTTGTTTTTATTCTTATCCTATGTCGTTATTAAAAGACAAAAAGCTAAATAAGGAAGGTGTTTTATGAAAACATGGATATATAAAAGCAAAGGGAATGCGATGATAGCAATTGCTTTCATATATATAGTTGCCGCAGTTGTTGCATTCATCCTTTTTAATCCTATTCTAGATGTTGTAAGACCATTTGGGTTTTACCCGTTAATTGTTACGATGTTTATCGTAGATGTTATTGCGACAATTATCATATATGTGTTTGGGGTAATATTTAATAATTCATCCATCTATGATCCATACTGGAGTGTTGCACCACCGGTGATGTTTGCTGCTTGGATCTTTATTACTGGTCAAACAGATTTGTTTATTATCATAACAATGATTGCAATACTCGTATGGGCGTTTAGATTAACTTACAACTGGGCTATTAATTTTAATGGAATGCATCATCAAGATTGGCGATATACAATGTATAAACAAAACCATCCAAAACTTTGGCAAGTTATTAACTTTTTCGGAATTCATTTTATGCCTACACTAGTTGTGTTTTTGGGCTTAATACCAGCTTCGTTTGTGATTTTAGAACGTCAAGGAACGATTCTGTTTGGGTGGGTTATCATTGGGTTTGTGATTTGTCTATTGGCAGCGACCATTCAATTTATATCAGATAAAGCGATGAAAGAGTTTCGTGATCGAAACAAGGGTATCAAATCAAGAACTCATATTGATGAAGGACTATGGAAATATTCAAGACATCCGAATTATTTTGGAGAAGTTGCATTTTGGTGGGGGTTATTCATCATCCAATATGGAACAAGTCAAAACATATATGTGATTTTTGGTCCAATTGTGGTGACCCTACTATTTCTATTCATAAGCATACCTCTAATGGAAAAGCATGTGTTAAAATCAACGCCGAGTTATGTAACATATCAAAATCAAGTATCAGCCTTAATTCCATGGTTTAGAAAACAAAAGAAGGAAGGAATGTAAGATGGCGAACAAAACGCTAAAAGAATTATTTGAGGAGAATCGAGAAAAGCAAGCGAGATTTAGACAAGAACGAATCGACAAACAAAATGAGGCGAAAGCAAAAAAAGAAAAACAAAAATTAGATTTAATCAAACAAGAGGAAGCATTTGTTGAAAAACGAGAACGCGATGCGAAAAAGAACCGCTTCTTTTGGTACTCTATTTCGATTGGAGTATTGATTGTATTTTTATTAATGTTATTATCAAGTGTACTAGATGTTGGGGAACGATTAGGGGGAATTTCTAGTTACGTTGAAATTGCATTCTATGTAATAGTTGGGCTATTGGTATACTTTCTTATTTTAAACCCGATTCGTATCATTGTGTTTGCCCCGAGTTTTTCAGTCCAAAGCATATTAGATGATGAAGAAACAAAGCCAAGAGCAGTATATAAAAAAGTAGCACGTAATTTGATTCGTAGTGGTAATCTATTACCCGATGATATTGCTTTAATCAAAGAGAAAGAAAACAATGCTCAAGACTTACGAGAAGCACTTACATTGATCTTTAATCGCACGATAAAAAAGCAGTTAAACAAGATTATAATCAATAACGCTAAGACAGTCATGATCTCAACAGCCATCTCACAAAATGGTCGTTTAGATATGATAACAGTGATGGTTGTGAACATAAAAATGATTAAAGAGCTTGTTGTGAAATGTGGATTCCGACCATCGTTTAAGAACTTGAGTAAATTAACAATCAATGTTTTTGCAACCGCGTTAATAGCGGAGGGTCTTGAAGGACTTGATTTTAATGAATTATTTCCTAATACAACAACCGGAATTTTTGCTGATATTCCGTTCATAAAACCAATCACTTCTTCGATCATTCAAGGGATTTCAAATGCTCTTTTGACAGCTCGTATTGGGATTGTCGCAAGGAAATATTTGTTAGCAGACGGTCGTGAAATCACAAAAACTGAAATCAGAAAAGAATCTTTAAAAGAATCAATTGGACTGATGCCACAAGTAGTAACCGAAGGTATGACGAATTTCCCAGAAAGAATTCGCAAAATGTTTACGAAAGAAGCAAGTTCTACTGAACACTTATAAATTAAAGGCCGAAGATTTCTTCGGCTTTTGTGTTTAATGCTAGTTATAGATTATTTTGATAGTGTTTACATTGTATTGAAAAATAATAATTTTATAGTATAATAGGTATGGAAATGGAAGTGACAAAATTGAAATTGCTCATTTTTGTATTAAATCGTGTCGAATATTTAGAACGATTGTTAAGCACGTTACAAACCGCAGGTATTCGCGGCGGAACAATTTTAAATAGTACAGGTATGGCACGAGAATTACTTGACAGCGAGGAGATTAACTTTTTAGGTTCTCTTCGTCAGTTTTTAGATCCATCTAGAGTACAAAGCAAAACACTACTCTTTGTTTTAAAAGATGAAATGGTTCAAAAAGCAATCGACACCATCACAAGTGTTGTCGGAGACTTGACACAACCCGATTCTGGAATTATGTTTACAGTACCGGTTGATTTTACTAAAGGGATTAAAAATCAGTAGGTGTAGCATAAAATGGAATATGGTACAATTTTCTATTTGGCAATCATTGTATTGTCAGGACTCATCTTTGGTAAATTTGCAAAATATGCAAGACTCCCTAATGTGACAGGATATTTGGTCGCAGGACTTTTAATTGGGCCGATCTTGCGAATTGTGCCACACAATATTGTTTCTGAACTAAAAATAGTCAGTGAAATGGCGTTAGGATTTGTGGCGTTTTCAATTGGTTCAGAGTTTAAACTATCCTATTTAAAGCGAGTTGGAAAAAGTCCAATTATTATCGCTTTGTTTGAAGCCGTGTTTGCGGTTGTGTTTGTGTTTGCAGCCTTGATGGTCTTAGGAAATGATTTTTCGTTTTCTTTGGTACTAGCATCCATCGCAGCAGCAACAGCACCTGCAGCAACCATTATGGTTATTAGACAATATAAAGCAAAAGGACCGGTAACCGATACGTTAATGAGTGTTGTTGCGCTCGATGATGCGGTTGCTATTATATTGTTTGGGTTTAATATTACAATTGCAAATAGTATTCTAAACCCTGTCGAAGGACAAACCTTACTTTTATCGATTCTATACCCAATCATTGAAATTGTTGTTTCTTTGGGGATAGGTGTTGTTATGGGTATTTTGTTAACACTTCTTTGTCGATGGTTTAGTGGACCAGGAACAAGAATCAATGCAACCTTTGGAATTGCAATGTTAACAATTGGAATTGTTCAAATCATCAACTTAAATACAAACTTTAACACATCAACACTTCTTGCTGCGATGATGCTTGGAGCCGTGTTTGTGAATATCAGTCAACACTATATTGATGTTATGAATCTAACAGAACGAATCACACCACCAATATTTACAATGTTCTTTGTGATATCAGGAGCGGAGATTGATTTGAGTGTCGTGGTTACGGTTGGATTAATTGGAATCATATATATATTATTTCGAGTATTTGGTAAGGTGTTTGGTTCTTACCTTGGAGCGAAACTATCGAAAGCCGAACCTTTGGTTCAAAAATATCTGGGATGGAGTTTAGTTCCTCAAGCAGGGGTAGCAATTGGACTTAGTTTAATTGCACAAGATTTGTTTGCAAATCCAACAACAGGTCAAGCCATTAGAACCGTCATCTTATTTGCAACGTTTATATATGAACTTGTTGGACCACTCATTACAAAAATGTCACTTCAAAAAGCTGGCGAAATCGCCAAACACATTTAACATTGGGAACCATTAAAAAAATAAAAAATCATTTAGGAGGACCAAATGGCCATTATTCACGGGAAAAAGATTAAAATCTTTGCCTTAAATTCAAACAAGGAACTTGCGAAAGAAATTGCTGATTATGTCGGTATCGAATTATCAGAGTGTGCTGTCAGTCGTTTTGCTGATGGAGAAGTTTCGATTAACATTGATGAGACAGTGAGAGGACACACCGTATTTGTTGTACAATCAACTCATAAGCCTGTAAACGAAAACTACATGGAGTTACTTATTATGATTGATGCATTGAAGCGTGCATCAGCATCTAGTATTAACGTGATTATGCCATATTATGGTTATTCAAGACAAGATCGTAAGGTTTCTGCAAGACAACCGATTTCAGCAAAACTAATTGCTGATTTACTTCAAGCAGCAGGAGCTCATCGTGTATTGTGTTTGGATTTGCACGCCGACCAAATTCAAGGATTTTTCAATATCCCAATTGATAACTTTTTAGCAATGCCAATTTTAGCCGAATACTTTGTGAAACAAAACATCAAAGATATTGTAGTGGTATCCCCAGATCATGGTGGTACAACTCGCGCAAGACGCCTTGCAGTGATATTAGATGCTCCAATTGCGATTATGGACAAGCGTCGTCCAAAACCAAATGTGGCAGAAGTGATGAACATCATTGGGGACGTAAACGGGAAAAATTGTGTACTAATTGATGACATTATTGATACTGCAGGAACCATTTCGGCAGCCGCAGAGGCACTAAAGAAAAATGGTGCGCTTGATGTTTATGCAGCATGTACACATGCTATTTTATCTCATCCAGCAAAAGAGAGAATTGATTCATCTTGTATCAAAGAAGTGATCACAACAAACACAATCAAATTAACAGAAGATAAATGCTCTCCAAAAATCAAACAACTAACGGTGGCAAAATTACTTGGTCAAGGGATTTTAAATATCGTTGATGATAAGTCGGTATCGGATTTATTCTATTATAAGAAAAACGGACAAACCTCTGTATAGGGGTTTTTCTTTTTTATACAATTAAATTCAAATTAATTCAAAAAATATATTGCACTCATAAATGAAGTGTTGTATAATGTTTTACGAGGTGAATTATATGTTAGAAATCAAACATTTATCAAAAACCTATAAAGGTGGAAAAAAAGCAGTTGACGATTTGTCGTTAACCATTGAAGCAGGTGACATCTATGGATTTATTGGTCACAATGGTGCTGGAAAAACAACAACAATCAAATCCGTTGTTGGTATTTTAAATTTTGAAGAAGGAGAGATTACAATTGATGGTCATTCGATTGTAACAGAACCTTTGTTATGCAAACAAAAAATAGCCTACATTCCAGACAGTTCTGAACTTTATGAAGCATTGACAGGAATTCAATATTTAAACTTTGTTGCTGATATTTATCAAGTAAGTAAAGATGATCGCACCGCACGTATCCAAAAATACGCAGATAGTTTGGAACTAACCAAATACTTAGGAGATGTAATTTCAAGCTACTCTCATGGGATGAAGCAAAAGTTGGCAATCATCTCAGCATTGATACACGAACCCAAATTATTGATTTTAGATGAACCATTTGTTGGACTTGATCCAAGATCAAGTTTCACACTAAAAGAAATCTTCAAAGAAATGTGTAAAAATGGAAATGCTATTTTCTTTTCCACACATATCTTAGAGGTTGCTGAAAAATTATGTAACAAAATCGCAATTATCAAAAAAGGAAAACTGATTGCTAGTGGGAAAACAGAAACCATCAAAGGAGATAGTTCATTAGAAGAACTATTTATGGAGTTGACAAACCATGAGTAATGCATTCCGAATATTTAAGATGAATGTCATATCCACATTTAAATTAAATTTCATCACAAAAAACACAAGTAAGAAAGAACGAGCAAAAGCGATTCTTATGCTTGCACTTATCCTTTATGCACTTGGTGCGTTTGGATTTACTTCTGCTTTAAATTATCAGTTTATGGCAGAAGCACTAAAGCCTCTTGGATTGATGATTTTTATACCGGTTATGGCAATGATCTCCAGTGTTATGATTAGTTTTATTACCACAATTTATAAAGCCAATGGCTATTTGTTTTCTCCAAAAGATTATGACTTATTAACATCAATGCCAATCAAAAGCAAAGACATTTTAATTGCGAAAATGTTAATGTTATTGTTAACCAACTATTTATTTATTTTTATCGCTTATATTCCGGGCGTGATTGTTTATGCAATGCACGAAACAGTCAGTGTTTGGTATTACTTAGCTAATTTTATAATTATGATTTTCATACCTTTGATCCCGATGGTGCTAGGATCCATTCTTTCATATTTCATTACAAGAATTTCAACAAAGTTTAAACGCAATCAATTGGTATTAACCATATTAGTACTTGCGATGTTTGTTTTGATCATGATTGGAAGTTTTGCTTACACTCAATTCTTAGAGATTATTACACAAAACAGTGGAACGATTTTAGACCAAATCAAATGGATTTACTTTCCTGCCTTCTTGCTTGTTAAAACGCTACTAGAGGCCGATATTTTCGCTTTCCTTGCGTTTTTAGCTCTTTCCCTTATAATATTCGCAGCTGCTGTTTGGATTATCAACCAGAAATATCAATCCATCAACGCAAAACTCAAAGAGCGCTTCCAATCAAGCAACTATAAACTAGAAGAATTGCATGTCACATCTACGCTAAAAGCAATCTTTAAAAAAGATGTAAAACGATATTTTGGTTCTACCATCTACTTTATCAACACCGCATTTGGTATGGTGATATTACTCATTGTAACCATTGCTTCGATGTTTACTGGGTTAGATGTATTATCGACGATGATTGGGATGGATTTATCAAACTTACCAATCTATGAGATTATTGTTATTATGTTTGTTATGATCAACTCACTATCCTCTACTACAAGCCCATCTATTTCACTAGAAGGAAAATACATGTGGATTATGAAGTCAATGCCAATTGATCCAAAAACAATCTATAAAAGTAAACTCTTATTAAACTTACTCGTTTTAGTTCCAATCGAAATTGTTTGTGCGATTGTTTTAGGTATTGTGTTTTCTTTCACATTACCACAAACTCTACTTTTAATGTTTATTACTGTTGTTTACGCATTTGCGATTAGTGTGGGAGGACTATTAATCAACATCTTAAAACCTGTGTTTCAGTGGGAACAAGAAGTAACCGTAGTGAAACAAAGCATGAGTGTTTTGTTTGCGATGTTATATGGTGTTGCGATGGCTGTTGTTCCGATCTTGATTTACAACGAAGCAAACATTACCAATACCCCAATATATATATTAGTCGTTGGGTTAATGGTTGCAATGCTTACAGCTGTTATGTATGGGTGGATCATGACTAGAGGAGTAAAACGATTCTACGAGTTCTCCTAATCATAAATAACAAATTGCATAACTTACGAAAAAGTGGTAAACTATGGAGTAGGGGGGCGAATCTATGTTATGTCCAAACTGTAAAGAAACCATTCAAGATCATTTGTTGATATGCCCACTATGCAAAGAAACGATTAGCGAGCCAGTCACCTTTAAAAAGCGTAGTGTCCAAATAAACAAAGAAGCACTTCAGATATATGACGAACTAACCCGAGAAGAGAAAAAAGAACACGACTATTTGAAGACGTATAAGAAAGACATGTACAAACAAGCAAAATCTCTCAATCTGAACAACGATCAAAAGGAAGATGTGCTTGATATCCTAGGGCGTGATGCTCCAGTAAAACCAAACTTGTTTTTCGAAGTGGGTTTAACCATTTTAACATCTATCGTTGTGCTAATGTTAGTTGCAAGTCAAATAGTATCATTTGTGATTCCATATGGAGTTACAACATTACATTTGATTTATGCTACACTTGGTTTGTCCGCTCTCACATTACTGATTATTATTGTTAAAATATTGAAACATAAAAAAGCAAAAACACTCCTCTTAATAGGGTTGTTGCATCTAATATATTTATCAGCAATTACCTATTTGCATTTTTTTGCGAAAACACTTTAAAACGTTTTCAAAAAATTAATCTTGAGATACTAGTGTAAATTATAGTATAATGAAACCCGAAGTTAATACTAGTCGTATATATTCGATAATATGGATCGAACGTCTCTACCTTATCACCGTAAATGATAAGACTACGGCTATGCTACACAAATACGCTGTAAGAAGCTGGTTTTGTGATGCCATGGCCTTAGAGTGATCTAAGGCTATTTTTTATGACTATTATTAACTATTCATAAAAAAGGGAGGAAAACACTTTATGAAGGTTCTAGCATCACGTCTAGAAGCGTTCTTTAAAATCAAAGAACGAGGTTCAACAATTACCAAAGAGTTACTAGGTGGTTTGACAATTTTCCTTGCAATGGTATACGTATTACCAGTCAATGCGGATATGTTAAGCAAAACCGGTATGAGCTTCGCAGCAGTCTTCGCAGCTACTGCAATCGCAGCAGCAATTGCTTCCATTATTATGGGGATGTTAGCAAATTATCCAGTCGGACTTGCATCAGGTATGGGAGTCAACGCATTCTTTACTTACACTGTATGTTTCGGATTGGGATTTAGTTGGCAAGAAGCATTGGCGGCCGTATTAATCAGTGGTATTTTATTCTTAATCATTTCGATTACAGGATTAAGAAGAATTGTTATCAATGCCATTCCTAAAAATTTAAAACTTGCTGTTGGAGCAGGGATTGGGTTCTTCATTGCATTTATCGGTTTGAAAAATGCAGGGATCATCGTTGGTACAGAAGCAACATTAGTACATTTAGGAGACTTTACTCATCCTACAGTACTACTTGGATTATTTGGAATTATTTTAGTATTTATTCTATTTGCCTTAAATAAAAAAATTAGTCGCTTCGCAATCATTATTTCTATTGTTGTTACTGGTGTATTAGGAGCAATCTTAGGATTGATTTTCCCAAGTATTGCAGATTTCATGCCAGTATTTGGTGGAGTAAATCTTGGTAGCGTTGGTGATATTAAAGATACATTTGGAGCAGCATTTGGTGCAATTCCAACCTTACTTGCGAATCCGTTAGCATATGCTGTTATTTTTACATTCCTATTCGTTGACTTCTTTGATACAGCAGGAACTCTAGTAGCGGTTGGTCATGATGCAGGATTATTAGATCAAAACGGAGAATTAGTAGACGGTGACAAAGCATTATTAGCGGATGCAACTGGAACTATCGTTGGTGCTATATTAGGTACATCTACTGTTACATCATATATTGAATCTACTACAGGTATTCAAACCGGGGCTAGAACAGGATTATCTGCTGTTGTAGTTGGTTTGTTATTTATTGTTTCGTTGCTATTCTACCCATTATTCTCTATCGTTGGTGGTATTGATTCAGGGTTAACCAATAGCTTTGGCGAAATTATTTGGTATTCGCCAGTTACTGCCATGGCACTTGTGTTTGTAGGTGCGTTGATGGTAACTTCATTAAAAGATATTGATTGGAAAGATAACATTGTTGTTTCTTCAACATTCATTACCATCATTATGATGTTATTGTCATTCTCAATCGCAGAAGGAATCGCATTTGGATTTATTTTCTATGTTGTTATGATGTTAGCAACTACACGTAGAAAAGAAGTTAGCCCAGTAATGTATGCTTTGGCTATCTTATTTGTGATTAATTTCATTATCAAATTTTTGTTTTTCAATTAAGATAATTTAGGTTTGAATAATTTATTCAAACCTTTTTTATAAATACAAATATTTTAAGGAGGGCTCTATGAAAGAGAATCAAAAAATGGTCTTAGACGTGAATGAAAAACCGTCAACAGGTAAGTGGTTCGCACTTAGCTTCCAACATGTATTTGCCATGTTTGGTGCAACAATTCTAGTACCAATGTTAACTGGACTTCCAATTTCAGTTGCATTATTCACATCAGGTGTTGGAACACTAATTTACATCCTTTGTACAAAAGCCAAAGTTCCCGTTTATTTGGGTAGTTCTTTTGCCTATATTGGTGTTGTAGCAGCGGTATCAGGCTACACAGAAACAACTCCAGGTCATTACGGATCCGCACTGACTGGTTTATTAACTGTCGGGATTGTATATGTGATTTTCGCAGCAATTATAAAACTTGCCGGTAAAAAATGGTTAGAGACAATTTTACCACCGGTTGTTATTGGTCCAATGATTGCCATCATCGGATTAGGTTTATCAGGGGTTGCGATTAATTCAAGTGGACTTGCTGGTGGGGCATTTATTGATAATTGGAAACAAATATTAACTGCATTCATCGCAGTAGGAACAGTCATTACCGTTTCTATGGTAGGAAAAGGATTTTGGAAGATTATTCCATTCTTGATGGGTATCGTTGTTGGATATGGATTTGCAGCAACAGTAGGAATCGTTGATTTCACTCAATTTGTAGCTGTAATCAAAGATCCATTACAATGGTTTAGAATTCCATCATTTATGTTCTTAGGATTTGTTGAAGGTAATGCCAATGTATTAGGTACCAATATCACATTCTATCAAATCAACTTAACAGCAGTATTAACCATTGCGCCTCTTGCATTTGTAACAGCGGCAGAACACATTGGAGATCATGCTGTACTGGGTAAGATTTGTGGTAGAGACTTCTTAAAAGATCCAGGTCTTGATAAAACATTAATGGGAGATGGGCTTGCGACTGCATTTGCAGCACTTGTTGGTGGACCAGCCAATACAACATATGGAGAAAATACAAGTGTTGTTGGGATGACAAAAGTAGCATCTGTTTGGGTAACAGGTGGAGCAGCAGTGATTGCAATCTGCTTAAGCTTCCTCAATATATTCACAACATTAATCGCAACCATTCCTGCAGCTGTTATGGGTGGTATTTCTATCATCCTTTATGGATTCATAGCAGCGAACGGTTTAAAAGTACTATATGATGCAAAAGTAGATATGACACAAACTCGTAACTTAATCGTTGTTTCGGCAATGTTAGTCATCGGATTAGGTGGATCCATTATTAGCTTTGGCGCATTCTCAATTTATGGTATGAGCTTAGCAGCAATCATCGGAATTATTCTTAATTTAGTACTACCAAAAGCTAAAAATTCGCAACCTATTGAAAATTAATCTATGTAATTTATTGGTTTTGAAATTAAAATTGTAGATTGTAATTTGAAATGCAACATTTGTCAATTCATAAAAGACATAGAAT
>ERZ795032.226-NODE-226-length-77584-cov-516.847502_pt1 | contig 77584 bp, 60 predicted proteins | sample MGYA00375124_ERZ795032 | MGnify/ENA primary metagenome ERZ795032 (study PRJEB30167, sample SAMN05720154) | activated sludge metagenome | isolation source: Anaerobic digester | place: China | collected 2015-12-16 ... | reverse complement strand
CGGTGCTCGACCTCCGTTCCTGGCGGAGCGTCGCAACTCGCACCTTACGGTGCTCGACCTCCGTTCCTGGCGGAGCGTCGCAAGTCGCACCTTACGGTGCTCGACCTCCGTTCCTGGCGGAGCGTCGCAAGTCGCACCTTACGGTGCTCCTGCTCCGGCCGCTCGCTTCGCTCCCGCCCGTCGCACCTTACGTTTAAGTAATCCTGAAAGATACCTTTACAGGCAAGCCGGACGCATATCCGGACAGATTACCGGTCTGGTGGTTTCATGGAGTCAGGAGATTTAAAAATTGCGTGGGCGCGGCAATATATGCCGGTACTCTCGTCCATTCGGAAACGGTTTGTTGAGGAGAAGCCTTTCTCCGGCATGACTATCGGCATGGCACTGCATGTCGAGGCAAAGACTGCGGTGCTGGTCGAGACCCTGGCGGCAGGCGGTGCACAGGTGCATATCACGGGGTGCAACCCCCTCTCGACCCAGGACGACGTCTCTGCGGCGCTCAACACCCGTAAGGGGATTCACTCCTACGCCCGCCGGGGAGCCGATGTCGAGGAGTATTACGCGGCCATCGACCGGGTGCTCGACGCCCGGCCGGCAATCACCATCGACGACGGCATGGACCTGATCTACCGCATCCACACCGAACGGCAGGATGTGCTTGATGGTGTCATCGGCGGGTGCGAAGAGACCACGACCGGCATCCACCGGCTCCGCGCGATGGCGCGCGACGGGGCGCTCAAGTTCCCGGTCATGGCCGTCAACGACACCCCGATGAAACACTTCTTCGACAACGTCCACGGGACCGGGGAGAGTTCGCTTGCATCGATCATGATCACGACGAATATCCTCATCGCCGGTAAAAGGCTCGTCGTCGCCGGCTACGGCTACTGCGGCAGGGGACTTGCGCAGAAGGCGCGGAGCCTCGGTGCCCGCGTCATCGTGACCGAAGTGGATCCCCGGCGGGCGCTCCAGGCGTATATGGACGGATTCGACGTCATGACGATGGACGATGCGGTACCCCTCGGCGAGATCTTCGTCACCACCACCGGGAATGCGAGCATCATCACGGAGCGGCACTTCCCGAACCTGAAGGACGGCGCGATCCTCGCGAACGCCGGCCACTTCAACGTCGAGATCGACGTCGAGTGGCTCGCATCGCATGCAGATTCCACTCTCCACCGTGACGGCATCGACACCTACCTCCTCGGCGGGAAAGCCATCCACGTCCTCGCTGAAGGGAGGCTCGTGAACCTCGCGACGCCGAAGGGGATGGGCCACCCCGTCGAGGTGATGGACCTGAGTTTCGCCGTCCAGGCTCTCTCTGCGGAGTTCATCGCAAAGCATGGCTGCGAGCTCGCTCCGGGAGTCCACGATGTCCCGTCCGCCATCGATGAAGGGATAGCACGGCTGAAACTTGCCACACTCGGCATCTCGATCGACCGGCTGACGCCCGAGCAGGAAACATATATGAGCAGCTGGACGATCGGGACGTAATTCCCCCTCCTTTTTCTCATCGTCGCGGGAGCCCCGGCACAAGACCTGGGGTAGATGGTCCCGGGCCCAATACGCCGTCAGGTCGGGTGGGCGTCGTCATCACCATTCATTCGCACCATAAACCCGTGGCCGCATTCACAGCACCGGTATTGTGCATAAAGGCCGTGATCGGGGGCGTCGACATCGCCGAGGAGCTCTCCGGGAGAACCGCACCGGGGACATGCCGGCCCTACGTCGTCAAACCAGCGGCCGCACCTGAGACACTGGTGGATAGTATGGATCCGCGGAATTGCAGCGACGATGTCTTCGATGTGGTGCCGGCACCCGCAGAAGGGGCAGGGAGTAGATGCGTCGTCTCCGGCGTCATCCGACGGGTGCGCTGACTTCCGGTTCCCATCTAACACGCGCACGCACCAATCCCCCTCCATCCGGTGAGGTTGCTCCTCTTCGTGATGGTGCTATTCCGCCCTTTTCGTGCCTGCTGAACGCCTCCCGGCAGGCACAGGCCGACCGACCTGCTCTGTCTCATACACCTTTATGGGGGCTCCGATTGCTTAATGATACCTGTTGGTATCTTATGGTATCCGGCTGGAAGAATAATAACAGTGCAATATAATTGTTCTGCCGGGATACCTGAATGGGAAGATGGAGTCTCCCGATAACGTTTCAAGCAAGCAGGTGGGTGTGCGGCTGCCGGGCCACCTCTACCGGTGGCTGAAGAATAAGGTCGACAACGGCGAGTACTCGAATATGGCCCAGTCCGTCATCGGGGAACTTACGAAGGCCAGGACGCTCGAAGAATCTCGGTGCCGGGAGACCACACTATACAATACCTGCGAGGACGAATCCCTTGCCCGGATGGTGAACGAGCGCATCGAGGGAGTCCGCCGTGAGCTTCTGGACGAGATGAAGCGGCGGCGTACCTGATCGGACCTATCATCGTTCTACGTGTGCACGATCGTCGCATGCCGGATAGAGGTGTCCTCGCCAATGCACCTCCTATGGCCGCACCGGCCGTGCGGTACTCCTGCGCCGGTGCGTGCGAGGCGGGGAACCTTCTTACTCCGGGCCGATGGGCATGAAAAACTCCCCTGAACCCTTCTTTTCATTCGCTCCGGCACCGGCCGCCTGCCTGTGGACCGGACCACTCACCCGACTGATGCCCCGGCATTTCGCCCATGTTCCGCGCGTCGGATCTCCAGAGGCACCGCACACTTTTAATACTCTCCCGGGTTGTAAATAAAATTCGCTTTATATTGGTCAGGAATCAACGAAATTAAATATATTGAGCCGCAATTGTCATGTGAGAAAGGTATCAGTATGAAAACGTCAACCTCGGCAACCCTTGTTGCCATATGTCTTCTGGTGATCGCCGGTCTCCTGGTCGCGGGGTGCACGACCACCACCGAGACCCCCGAGCAGACGACTCTGACCGTCTTTACGGCCGCATCGCTCACGGGAGCCTTCACGGATATCGGCAAAGCCTACGAGGCACAGAATGAGAACGTCAAGGTCGACTTCGTCTTTGACGGATCACAGACCCTTCGCACCCAGATCGAGCAGGGCGCGAATGTGGATATCTTCGTCTCGGCGAGTACAAAGCACATGAAGGCGCTCCAGGACGGCGGGTTCATGGACAACAGCACCGTGGCTCCGTTCCTCGGGAACAGTCTGGCTCTGGTAGTCCCGGTCGATAACCCGGCAACCATCAATGGTCTTGCCGACCTGAACAGATCGGGGGTGAAACTCGTCATCGGCACCAAGGATGTTCCCTTCGGCGACTACACCCGGCAGATGTTCGAGAAGATGGCCGCCGATCCTGCCTATGGTCCGGCCTACAAGGACGCCGTGATGAAGAACGTCGTCTCCGAGGAGACGGCGGTGAGCTCGGTGGTGCCCAAGTTGGCGCTCGGTGAGGCGGATGCGGCGATCGTCTACAAGTCGGATGTCTCAAAAGACGACCTGACCAAAGTGACCCGGATCGAGATCCCGGCCCAGTACAACGTCGTGGCCACCTACCCGCTCGGTATCCTTGCGGAGTCACCGAGCAAGGCCGAAGCAGAGTCGTTCATAGCATTCGTCCGGGGTCCGGACGGCAGTGCCATCCTGACGGAATATGGTTTTGACCCGATCCCTGCCTGAGCGTGGGATACCCCTGCTCGGCAGCCGGACGGTATTGAGGAGGGTGATGCTCTCCCTCTTCACCACCGTCCTTCTTGTAATCTTCCTCCTCTTCATCACGCTGCCGGTCGTCTCGCTCTTCCTGCGCATATCGCCGGAGGCGTTCTTCCACTCGCTCACCGAACCGGTGGTACTTGATGCGCTCTCTCTCTCCTTCGTCACCGCGACGGTGAGCACGGTGATCGTCGTCCTCTTCGGGACACCGCTTGCCCTGGTGAACGCCCGACGCGACTACACGGGGAGGGAACTCGTCGACACTCTCACCGACCTCCCTATCGTCCTCCCGCCGGCGGTGGCGGGACTCGCGTTACTGATGGCCTTCGGCCGTCGGGGCGTGATCGGGCAGTACCTCGATATCTTCGGCATCCATATCGGCTTCACTACGACCGCGGTGATCCTCGCGCAGGTCTTCGTCGCCTCGCCGTTCTACATCCGGCAGGCGCGGGCGAGTTTCGAGGCGGTCGACCGCCTCTACGAGGATGCGGCGCGGACCCTCGGGGCCTCACCCGGAGCTGTCGCTCTCCGGATCACCATCCCGCTTGCGTGGGGCGGACTCGTCTCCGGGGCGATCCTCTCGTTCGCCCGGGCTCTCGGGGAGTTCGGCGCCACGATCATGTTTGCCGGGAACTTTCAGGGCAGGACCCAGACGATGCCGCTTGCGATTTATACGACCATGCAAGGAGACATGAACGCCGCGATCAGCCTCTCCATCATTCTTGTCGTGATATCGTTTGCGGTGATCTCTGCCGTGAAGGTCGTCACCCGGAGGAGGTACTGATGCTCTCCGTCCATGTCGTGCGGCAACTGCGGGACTTTGTCCTCGACGTCGCGCTCTCGGCCCGGTCAGGCGAGACCCTCGTCCTCATCGGTGAGAACGGATCGGGCAAGTCCACGGTGCTGAACCTGATCTCCGGCATCCTCACCCCTGACCGCGGCGAGATCACCCTCGAGGACCGGACGCTCTTTTCGTCCGAAAAAAAGGTCGCTATTCCTCCCGAGAACCGGAACATCGGCCACCTCTTCCAGTCCTATGCCCTCTTCCCGCACATGACCGTCTTTGAGAACGTGGCGTTCGGCCTCCGGAGCAGGAAGGTCCCGAAAGCCGAAATAGCCGATGCCGTGGCCGAGCAGCTCGCGACGATGCACCTCTCCGACCTCGCGGACGTCAACGTCGGCCGGCTCTCGGGAGGCCAGCGGCAGCGAGTGGGCCTCGCACGGGCCCTGATCCTCGACCCCGCACTCCTCCTCCTCGACGAACCGCTTGCGGCCGTCGATATGCGGGCTCAGGCGCCGATGCGGAGTGAGCTCCACGACCAGATCCGGAACGCCGGCATCCCCTGCATCGTCGTCACCCACAACCTCCGCGACGCCCTGGAACTGGGGGATCGCCTCTGCCTCATCGAGGAGGGGAAGGTGGTGGTCGACGGTGCGCCGGAGGAGGTGCTCGGGATGCGGGAGAATGGGTTTATCGAGAGCTTTGCCGGAGAATGAGTGAGAGAAGGCATGAGGGGTGGAGGTTCCCCCCAAAAAAGATTTCGTCACGTTCTTACGTCTCGGGTGCCCACCACCCGGTCAATGGTACATGACCGCCGGGCCTCTCTCCTGCTCCTGGCACTGGTCGCGGTTCTTACTCTCGTCCCGGCATCGGATCCGCAACAGGAAAGAATGAGCCTCACCCGGGCCGACTCGCCGGGCCCCGTGCACAATAGAGGTACTCCTGTGCGTACCCCGCGTACTCCCCGAAGTAGTCCCGGCTAAATCGCCGGATCCGCTCATACTCCGCCGGGGTGCACCCCTTCCCGGAGAGGTCCGGGAGGTAGGTCTCCGCCACGATCCGGCGTATCCAGACGTCGACCGGGAACGCCTCGAAGAACCCGAACGCAAAGAGCAGCACGCAGTCCGCCGCCTTCGGCCCGACGCCCGTAAATTGCATCAGCGCCCGCCGCGCCTCTTCGAAAGGAAGGGCGGCGACTCGCTCTGCCCAGTCCGGGTGTTCTGCCACGTAAGCAGCAGCCTCGCAGACGTAATCCGTCCGGTAACCGAGTTTGCAGTCCCACAGGTCCGCGTGGGAGGTTTCTGCAAGCACCTCCGGCTCCGGGAACGCATGCGCCGTTCCAGAATGTCCGTCGATCGGCTTTCCATAGCGCTCCGCCATCAGCGCGACCCGCCGCTTCACCGCCGGGATGTTCGTGTTCGTGGCGCAGATGTAGGAGATCAGGCACTCCCAGGGCTGTTGTCTGACAAGCCGGAGGCCGCGGCACTCCTGGATGGCAGCGCCGATGATGGGATCGCGGTCGATGGATGCGAGGATCGCGGGGAGGTCCTGGTCCAGCTGGAAGTAGGCGCGGACGAACCCCGCATCCGCCCCCTCAAACGTGAGCCGGTTTGCATCCTGCCGTATCCGGACAGCCCGGCCGCAGGAGACCCCCTGCCACCACCCGTCCGCCTTCTCCCAGCGGAAGGCCTGGCCGCAGGAGAGCGTCCGGTCGAGGTCAAACGACCGGTCGTCGTGAAGCGTGATCGTCGTCATGGCCGGCGAGCCCGGCAGGTGAAAAAGAGTTGGTTATTGTGCCTTCTGCTCATCCTTCATCTGTTGGTAGACACAGGACTGCACATCCTGCCCGAGTTTCCCGATCGCGTCCGCCCGACAGCGTGCGCAATGCCGCATCTGCTTGATGAACGGGGCGCACCGGTCCTGCATCTCCCGCTTATCCTTCGGCGTCGGGGGGGTGATCCCGGCGAACTTGTACTGCGGGATGAGGGGAATGACGTTGAAGGTGAACGCTCCCATCTCACCGACCTTCTTTGCTATCTCGGGTATGTGCTCGTCGTTGATCCCGGGGATGTAGACGGTGTTTATCTTCACAAACATCTTCTTTGCAACCGCCATCTCGATCCCCTTCATCTGCTGGGAGAGGAGGAGTTCCGCCGCCTCACGCCCATGATACTTCTTCCCGTTGTACTCGACCCAGGAGTAGATCTTCTCCCCGATCGCAGGGTCGATGGCGTTGAGCGTGACCGTAACGTTCCCGACATCGTACTTCGCCAGTTCCTCGATCGACTCCGGGAGCATGAGGCCGTTCGTGCTGATGCACATGATCAGGTGCGGGAACTCCTCGTGGACCAGCCGGAGCGCCTCAAACGTCTCGGGGTTTGCAAGCGGTTCGCCCGGCCCCGCGATGCCGATCACCTTCACGTAGGGGTGCTCCTGCATGACTTTCCGGACAAGGTCGAGCGCCTCCTCCGGCGGGAGGACCCTGCTCGTCACACCCGGCCGGCTCTCGTTTACGCAGTCAAAATCCCGCACGCAGTAGTTGCACTGGATATTGCACCTCGGGGCGACGGGGAGGTGGCATCGCCCAAAGGAGTGACACGCTTTATCGGAGTAGCAGGGGTGCTCGCTGATCTTGCGTAGCTGCTCCGGATCGTAGGGGACCTCCCTGCCCTGGACCGTCGCGGTCCGATACGATTCATCGGCCATATAACATGATCTATGCGCCAGAGGATATTATATACTGATGGGTGCCGGCGGGCTTGCGGCACTCGTATCCTGCAGTCCGATCGGCCGGCTCCGTATGCACCAGGCCTTCGGGTTCCGGTGTGGGTTTTGGGGGCGCGCCGTGGCTCCTGTCAAGGATAACGGGGATCTCGGGGAGAACGAGATAAACCGGAAAGAAGCCGAAGATGCTATGATACTCCGCTGTGTACATCTGCATTCGCCTGTAGTCGCTCTGCATCCGCGATAGTTCCGCCACGAGGTCCGCAAGATGCCCCGTGCTCTGGATCTCCTCCGGAACTCTTGGGACTGTAGTGAGACGGTTCAGGATCTCGTCTCGCAAGACATGGACCTTGTAGCCGCCTACTTGCAGGAAGAGTTCGCGGCTGTAGGTCCCCTGCAGGTACCGGACGATCACGACCTGCGAGGCAAATATGGCAAAGAGCGGCAGGAGGCCCCACCCAAGAGCGAGGTTGACTGAGGCGAGAAACGTGGAGAGTGTCATCCCCGGGAGGAAGATCGCCGATACGGCGAGGATCCCGCTCGCTGCCCCCAGGGCGGTGACGAGGAGGATGACCCGCATTGCCGCCCGCCAGCCTGCCCTGATCTTCTCCTGCAGGTTCGTCCGCATTCCATCGAGTGAGAGAAAGAAGTCTGTTGTATATGGCTTGACATGCCAGATGCCGGCATAGAAGAGGATGATTGCAAGGGACTGGAGCGTGATCAGTGCTGCCGCTCCCGGCTTGAGGGATCCCGCAACCCAACCGCTGAAGAACGCAAAGAGTATATTGATGCCGAATAGCAGCCCGAACCCGGCGGCGAGAGGCTGACTGTTGATGAAGAAGGTGTCCCAGAAGACCTTCCCGAACGTCCTCCCCTCGCGGCCCAGGAGATAGGAGACCCCTCCTGCTTCCCGGATCGATCGGACGATCTCTCCGGCGGTCTCCCTGCCCCGGAAGGCCATCTTCCCGCTACCGGTCGGGATCATCAGGATGAAGGGATTCACCATATAGAGGATGAAACTCGAGACGATCCAGTAGAGCATGAAGCGGGGGAAGACGAGCAGGAAGAAGAGGTTCGCGAGGACAGCGACGAGGATGAAGGGGCCTGTGGCGTGGAGCCGGTCGTCGCGGGCGAGGAGGGACGAGTGCCGCTCCTCCTCACGCGCGATCTCATCCTTCACGTCTCTTGCGAGCGCCCCGGCCTCCCGGGCGTACCTTCCAGCGTGAATGTTGTTCTCCGGTAACACCATCTGCGGGAAGACAGTGGTCTCTCCAGGATAAATGCGTTCGCAAGATCTGGACCGTTCCCACTCCGGCGAAAGATTGGGTAGGTCAGGCTGTCTGCCGGGTGAGATCGAGCGAGGAAGACCCGGCTTCGGCCTCCCGCGCTGACCTTTCCTGCTCCATACCTAACCGCTCCTCCGCAGATTTGAGAATCAGGCCGAGCATCTCAGGATACGTCAGGCCCGCATACTTTGCCATCTTTGCGAGGTGGCCGTCCCAGCACCAGCCGGGGTTCGGATTGACCTCGAGGAGTTTCGGGCTGCCGTGCTCGTCCAGGCGCCAGTCGAACCGACAGTAGTCGCGGCACTCCAGGCGCTCAAAAAGGGCGAGACAGCACCGCACGACCAGTCTTTCGGTCTCCTCGGGGAGATCCGCCGGCCTTGATACGATCTTCCAGTACGGCGAGTCTGGAAGCCACTTCGCTTCGTAGCCGCAGAGCCGGGGAAGGTCCGGGGGCAGCGCGGAGTAGTCTTCCTCGGTGATGGGAAGCACCGTGCAATATCCCGATGGATTCCCGATGATGCCGACGCTGATATCCTTTCCCGTAAGGAACTCTTCGACAAGGAGCGACTGGTTGTATCCGAGCGTCGTCCGCAGGGAATTGATGACGTCGGAGAGTTCTTCGATGGTATGGGCGATGCTCCGTTGCGTAATGCCGTATGAGGAGTCGCCTGCGTTCGGCTTGACGATCACCGGGAGATTCATCCCGACATCGTAGGTACGGTCGCCAGGAGTGATGAAGCAGGCGTCCGGCACCGGAATTCCCATCTCTTTCGCGACTCCGCGCACGAGCGACTTGTCATAGCAGAACGCGAGTGATTGTGGTCCGGATCCCGTGTACGCGATATCGAGGATCTCAAGGAGCGCCGGCACGTGGAGTTCTTTTCGTGGATCGTTGTTGAATCCCTCGTCGCAGAGGTTGAAGGCATAATCCACCTTTCCTTTTAGTTTCGGGAGGTCCTGCATCAGAGTCTCGTGTTTACACAGGTAGGTGAACCGGTATCTTTTCAGTTCCCGGAGGGCCGCCTTCATCTGGTCGATGGTGTAGAAGTCGTCGTCGTCGAAGGTACAGGAGGGTTTCAAGGCATCGGGTTTGGCGGGGTCGCCGAGAATCACCGCGACATGTTTTGTCCTCTCCTGCCCTCTTGCCTTCGTCGTCGCCCACTCCTTCTTGAGAACCGCGGTGACGATGTGGCGGCGCTCCATCATGCCGAGGTCCTGGTTCCGTTGTGACTCCGTGGCGATGCCGTGGAAAGTGATGCCGGAGAAGCCCGCCCGTTCCAGGAGTTTTCTGAGCGCCTCGGGGGTGTAGAGACGTTCGGCATAGAACTGGTCGGCGACGACGCCCTTATTGACGTCGGTGATCACTTCCCTTGAGATCAGGCGCTGCGAATCAAGCGAGAGGGACCGCTCCCGGCAGACAAACATCGTATCGTCGATCCACTCCCACGACCTCGCCTGAAAGTGCTCCTTCAGGTACTCGCCGTCGGCCACATCCAGGAGCACCCGCCCCCAGGGCTTGAGGATGCGCCGGAGTTCGGTGAGGACCCGCAGGTCTTCCTCGACGGAATCAAAGTAACCGAAACTGTTCCCGAGGACGAGGACGACATCGTAGGTGTCGGTGCGATAGGGCAACCGGCGTGCGTCTCCTTCCCGGAACCGGATCGAGAACCCCTCTTTCTTCGCGGTCGACCGGGCACGCTGGATCAGGTAATGCGACTGGTCGAGCCCTTCGGCGTTGTAGCCCCTGCGCACAAGTTCAAGGGTGTGCCTTCCCTGGCCGCAGCAGAGGTCGAGGATCTTCGCGTCGGGCCCCAGGTTCAGGACCTGGGCGATCCGGTCGATCTCGTTTCTGGTTATCTGCTGGTCGTCGACGACGTCGCCGTCGGTCTTCAGGTAGAGACGGTTGAAGATACCTTTCCACCAGTCGGATTTCACATGCTCTTCAAGGTTCGGGACCGGACCGAACGTCCTCCTGTCCCGGTGTTTTCCCTTCAATTTGCTATCAGGGGGTTCGTCTGTGTGGATCTCATCGGTCATGCTGAGCCTCTCATCCTAATCCCATCTCCGGGATAGAATCGGCGTTTTGCCAGGTTGCAAAAGAGAGCGGTTGACACGTGCCATAGTTGGATAATCATTGAGTAGGATGGCATCGATAAAAGCGTTATGTCATCGTTCTCTCTGTCAGAGTAAACAATCACGTGATAAGAGGGTTTCACCCCCCCTGAAGCCCCCCTCACGCGCCGGAGGATGTGGGACCTGTGCTTCCCGGTGCGTGGTGGGAACCGGGTGGAGTGAGCAGATCAGGGCCGGTTTTGGTCTCCGGGATCCCGGAGAAACACCTATATGCAGGCAGGTTATTGTATATGTGCAGACTATCTGCATGGTTGAAGTATATGGATGAGAGATATCCGAGCAGGGGTCCCCGCTCGTTTGAGGGCCGCCCCCGCGAGTTCCACAAGGCAGTCTGTTCCGACTGCGGCAAAGAGTGCGAAGTTCCTTTCAAGCCCACGGAGGGTAGACCCGTCTATTGCCGCGACTGCCTCCCGAAGTACAGGAAACCCCGGTACTGAGTCGTTTGTGTGAATACAGTTTCCCACATGTGAGTGAAATCCCAATGAATGAGAGATATCCGAGCAGGGGTCCCCGCTCGTTTGAGGGCCGCCCCCGCGAGTTCCACAAGGCAGTCTGTTCCGACTGCGGCAAAGAGTGCGAAGTTCCTTTCAAGCCCACGGAGGGTAGACCCGTCTATTGCCGCGACTGCCTCCCGAAGCACAGAAAACCCCGATTCTAACTTTTTTTGGCGCGCACACGTGAGGATCCGCTCCTCGGAGTTGCCGGCCATGCGTCCGCCCCGCGCATGCAGCCCTGAAGGGTTTGCCCATTGTATTCTCCTGCCGCTCACACGATAAGCCGCCTCCTCATCAACCTGATGGCGAGGACGAAGAAGAATACTGTCGCCAATACGATCCAGACAAGGCTGAGGAGATTGATTGGTGAAAAGTTCGAGAGCGTTATCGCCCGGTTGATGCCGACGATGTGCGTCAGCGGGAGAACGGCGAGGGCAAAGTACTGGATCGGTTGCGGAAGCAGGTCAAGGGGGAAGAACGTCCCCGAGAAGAGGAACATCGGGGTGATGAAGAGGAACGAGGGATAGTTGAGCGCATCAATACTCGGCGTGATCGCCGTGAAGCACATCGCAATACCTGCAAAGAGAAGGCCGGCAAGGTAGGCGAAGGGGATGAGCAGCAGGGATGACGGCATGGCCACGACGCCGAAGAGGAGGAGCACCGGGAGCATCAGGGTTGCATAGATCATCCCACGGGTAGCGCCCCAGAGCATCTCCCCGGCGATCACTTCGTCGATGCTGACCGGCGTTGCGATGACGGCATCAAACGTTTTCTGGTAGTACATCCGGACAAACGACGAGTATGTGCACTCAAAGAATGCCGAATACATCACCGATATCGAGACGAGGGCCGGTGCGATGAAGACCGGGTATGGTATACCGTCGATAGCCTCGACATACGTGCCGAGGCCGAATCCCAGGGCCAGGAGGTAGAGGACCGGTTCAACGAAGGGCGGGATGAAGTTTACCCGGTAGGTCCTGAGGAAGGCGTCCCAGTTCCTCCGCCAGACACTCCATACCCTGCCGGTGATGTCGATCATCGCTCGCTCACTCTCGCAGGCTCCGGCCGGTCAACCGCAGGAAGACGTCCTCAAGGGTTGCCGGGCGAACCGTCACCGCCGCCTCGTGCCGGCAGACCTCGAGCAGGTTGCGTGCCACGTCGTGGGGACGATCCGTGAAGACCTGGATTACGTCGCCAGCAGGGTCATAGTTCACGCCAAGTCCGGTCAGGCAGGAGATCACCTTCTCTGTCTGCTCGACCTCGACGATATCGCTCCCGGCATGCTCCCGGATGAGGTCTGCCGGGGCGCCCTCGACGAGGATCTGTCCGTGATCCATGATTACCAGTCGATCGCAGAGACGTTCCGCTTCGTCGAGATAGTGCGTGGTGAGGACAAGGGTGTTCCCTGCCGCCTGGAGGCTCCGGAGTTTCTCCCAGATCAGGTGCCGCGCCTGTGGGTCGAGCCCGATGGTGGGCTCGTCGAGGATGAGCAGTTCCGGTGCGTTGATCAGGGCCCGGGCGATGATCAGACGCCGTTTCATTCCGCCCGAGAGTTTGTCGATCAGGACATCCCGTTTCTCCTCAAGTTGCATGAATGCGAGGAGTTCTTCCGCCCGCTGCTCTGCCTCCCGCTTCGGGATGCCGAAGTAGCGGGCGTAGACCAGCAGGTTTCGGTAGGCTGAAAAATCCGGGTCGAGGTTGGTCTCCTGCGGCACCACGCCGATGTGATTTTTTATCTCCCGCTGGTGGGTATCCACATCCATATCGAAGACCTGCAGGGTGCCCCCGGTCTTAGGGGAGACGCACTGGATCATCTTCATGGTCGTCGTCTTTCCCGCGCCGTTCGGCCCGAGGAACCCGAATATTTCCCCTTCTTGAACCCGGAAGGCTATACGGTCGACTGCGATGAGATCCTCAAACCGCTTTTCCAGGTCGCGCGCTACGATGACGTCGCCGATGATCGTTCCTCCTGATCTGTCAGTGAGGTCGTGCGAATAGAACACTCTTTCGCTTGCCCATCCCTCTCTCCGGCGAAGGCGGTCTCTGGCTGTCTTCCTGTATTCATCGGGAAGAAACAGCCGTAATTCTCTCTGGCCCGGCCCGGAGGCCGCATCCTTTTTGTCCGGACAGGGTCTACTAGTATAACTCATACGTATGGAGAAGCGACGATACCATGATTGATGGTGCTGGAGGGCGGGGTGCGGATCCGGACGAGGCCATCTTCCCTTCCGATCTTGTCTATGTCTCTTCGTCGGATTGTCGTGGCCGTGGAGTATTCGCCCGCCGGGATCTCGTGGCCGGCGATCTGATCGAGGTCTGCCCGGTGATCGTGCTCGGGGGATTGGATGAGCAGGAACTCCTCGATAAGACGCGCCTCTTCAACTACTACTTTGCGTGGGGGGAGCACCAGGAACTGGCCGCCGTGGCGCTGGGCTATGGGTCACTCTACAATCACTCCTACCACGCGAACGCAGACCATGTCTGTGACGTCCTCCGGGGCGAGATCCGTATCTACGCCCATCATGCCGTCCGGAAGGGCGAGGAGATCACCATCAACTACGGCGGCCGGCCTGACTGTCCGGATCCCGTCTGGTTCGATGTGGTGGAGAATTGAGTTCTCTTTATCATCTCCGTGTTCGCACTGGTTCGCTCCCGCGGAGGCGCCGGAGCACGGTTGCTGCCGGAGGAGCAGCGGTGTTTTACCGGCACCGGGAACCGGGGGTGGAGGCAACGTCCCGGTCCTCCCGGGCCGCTCCGGGTTGCGCGCCTGGATCTCCAGTGGAAATCAGGGGGTTTGCCATAATCTCCCCAGATCGTAGAGATTATCTCGATCGCCCGTAATGTCCGCCGACCCCTGTAACCGTCCCGCCGGCCCTGCAGGTGGCTCAGAAATGCCCGTCATTTTTAAGGATTTTATGGGATTAAAGGACAATTTAAGGATATCATGCCTGGCCATCTGCAACGCGGGGGCATGATCGCGGCGATATTGCCCGGAACTTCCCGGGATTTCCCTGTAAAGGCCGTGCCGGCCGATATACCGTACCGGCGTTCTAGCGTCGGATGACCAGTTGCACCTGCTCCGTCCGCACGGTCTCCCCTCCGGTCGCCGTCACCATGGCGTCCACGGTTGCGGTGGAGACAAGGGGCGGGAGGTCGGGCGCCACGACGTCGTACGTGAGCGGGGGGTAGGGCGGGGAGACCGTGCCGAGGTCGTGGTTGTCGCGGAAAACGCCCCCGAGCGCCGTAGCGGAGACAACGACATGCACGGGTGCGGAAAAGCCGCCTTTGGGGTGCACTCTGAGCGTGAACCTGACGGTATCGCCGGGCCGAACCGTGGCGGCTCCGGGGGTGACGCTGACGGAGAACGAACGGGAAACGACCTGCACCGGGGCTCCCGTCGCCACCGGCGTCCCCTGCGTTGCTGTCGGGGCCGGGAGAGGTGCGGGCTGTCCTGGAGGGGATGCGTCCTCGTCCGCGAAGAGGCCGTAGGCGATGACGATGCCGGTGAGCACGACGCAGATGAGGACCGCGATCAGCATGGGGGAATATTCTCGTACCATGGTGCCGGTACTCCCTCGATGGGTATGCTGCCAACGGTTGCTGGCGTATTTATGCGTTGCTGCCCTGCCGTTTCGGGAACTGCAGGCCGGGGAAAAAAGGGTGGGGTTGTTCAGTCGGTAGCGACCATGACATCTGTCGACTTGACCCCGGCGTAGACCTTCTTGCCGACGGCAAGCCCAAGGTTCTCCACGGACTTTTTCGTGATGACTGCGATGAGTTCGCCGTCCCCGCTAGGTTTTGATCCCTGAAACCCTGGTGCGGTCGTGCGTATTCTTCCCGTGCAGGCGGGGGTTCCACGATGCCCCCTGTCGCCAGGGATGAGGAAGAGCGCTGCTGCCTGCTCTGTCCCCGGAGTGAAAAAAAGGCTTCCCGATCAGGGTGCCGTATCGACCCTGCGCAGGAACTCCCGCACGGCCGCGAGGTACGCCTCGGTCTCTTCGAGGTGGTGGCTGTGCGAAGCGCCTTCAAAGACCTCGAGGTCCGATCCCGGCACCAGGCTCTGGTAGTATATCATGGTCGCGGGCGATGCCTCGTCGTACTCCCCGCAGGTGAAGAGCACCGGGACCGAGAGTTCGGCGAGCCGGTCGGCGACGCTGAACTCCCGGAGGATCCCCGTGCAGGTGAACTCGCTCGGCCCCCACATCTGCAGATAGATCGGCATGGCGAGCCGTTCAAGCGACCTGTTCAGGCACTCTGGCCAGGGGTCCGTCCGGCAGACGTGCCGGGCGTAATACGCCTCCATGGCGTCCTGGTATTCCGGCGAGTCGAAGTTCCCGCTCGCCTCCCCCTCCCGGACGGCCTCCTGCATCCCGTCGGGGAACGCCGCAAGGTTCGCCCTCTGATCCGCCACCCACCGATCGGCGTCCAGCAGCGGCCCGGAGAGGATCAGGCTCTCGACGCCGCCGGGGTTTGTGGAAAGCACGTATTCGGCCGCGAGGCCGCCCCCCCACGACTGGCCGAGGAGGTGCACCCGACGAAGTCCGAGCGCGTCGCGGACCTCGCCGACCTCTCCGACGTAGCGCTCCACCGTCCAGAGGGCGGGGTCGTCCGGAGCACCGGAGTTCCCGCACCCGAACTGGTCGTAGAAGACGACCGGCCGCTCGTCCGCGAGGGCCTCGAGCGGCTCGAGGTAGTCGTGCGTCATCCCCGGACCCCCGTGGAGGACCAGGAGGGGCGTTCCCGCGCTGTCCGCGCCGACGACCCGGAACCAGACCCGGCCGCCGGCGACGTCGACATAGCCTTCGCGGGTGTCGCCGTCGGTTTCTGTTATGGTGACGCTTGATGCGTCGCCTGTCCGGTCAGTCGTGATGCAGAGCGCGAGCAGCAGCGCTGCAGCTGTGAGAAAGATCAGTAACATGAGATATCCCCCGTGACCTGTTGCCCGGCATGGTTGAATCCTGAATGCACCATCAAGGAAGGTTGTCGGTCGCCTCCCCGATGTATGTGCTCTGCGGAACTGTTTGTCAGGATGTATTTAGAACGTTGCGGAATGAAATCTGAAGCGCATCCCGGTAGCGTCCGTGTTGTTCCTTCTTTCCGGATGTCATCGTCCGGTGTGAAGCAGGCCGCTCCTGAATGCTGCGTCGCGCATTGCGCTGAGTCTGTCTAATTTTCTTTCATAAACGTTTAAATTCCCTGTATCTTTGTTCTCCGTCGCCTTACCTCTTCGATATCTTTAATCCTCCAGGTGATCTTTCTTCAACCATGCATGTTATGCCCTCGCCGAAGACCGCTATAGCCCTCTTCGTTCTGGTGATGCTGGTCATACCTCCCGTGACTGCTATGTCCGCCGGGACCCTCGTCATTACGGAGCCCTCCCAAAATGAGACCACCTTTGCCGAGATGCGGGACTTTTATGTTTACGGGATCTTTCCGACACCGCTCACGCACCCCGGGAACATCCGCATCGTCCTCAAAGACGATAGCGGCGCTGTTCTCCGCACGGTCATGAGCAGCGTCGATGAGACCGGTGTTACAGCGGAGAGTTCGGTGGATATGAGTCTTGTTCCGGAAAAGTGGGGAGGGCTGTTAGCCCCGGACGTGATCATCTGGCCGGGAGGTATTACAAACGGCAGCAACAAGGTACTGGTGACCGATACCTACTACCTTGCCCTGGTACAGGGCGGCGTAACCAGGGGGATGGGAAGTTACACCGATGTCAGCGGCGGGAGACTGGAGCCGATTACGCGGGATCTGACCGCCGGAACCTACACGCTGGTCGTGGAAGGACTGGACGGGGATCTTGCCGGAGAGAGGGTGGAGAAGGAGATCGCCTTCGGCACGACCCATGCGTCCCTTGGTGTCTTCCGCCCCGATGAGAACAAGCAGAACGTAATCGGCTGGGCGGAGGAGAGAACGCCGCCGCTCCGGGTCTACCTCGGCTGGCTCCCGGGATACTTCCGGAGCGGCGACGGCGGGTATGAGATCCCGGATCGGTGGCAGGCGAATAACGCCATTGAGGTGGTAAACGACCTGCCGGGGACAACGGTCGATAGCGTTGCAACTGCAGAGAACGACTGCCTCATCTACAACATCGGCAACACCTCTGCGACCTTGCAGGTCGAACTTGCCGCGATCCTCAGGAACGGTCTTGAGGATTCCGACCATACGACGTTCACGCACTACGATGTCGGTGAGGCGTCGATGGCCTGGACGGATAGAGCGAGCGGTGCGGTCATGTCGGTAACCGGACGGTTGGTGGCGCACCCTGCCGGGACCCGGGTCGTGTACACCCGTGCGGAGATCACGGATGAGCCGGTGCGGGATAACCACTTCGCCACGGTCGTGAACGACAGCCGGAAAACGGTCGATATAACGCCGATGCAGGTGAGGATCGTGCAGGGGGAGAACCTGACGTTCTATGGGGTGACGCGGCCGAGTGCAACGACGCTGACGGATGCCGGCAGCGCCTACCGCTACATCCCTGACGACCAGATTGTCACATACGTCTATGAGAACGCAACGCTGGGGCGGTTCACGTTCACCGGCTGCCTGCATCGCGAGTTTGAAGGCGGGTACATCGGGAGTGCCAACTACGAGTTCGGGCACGCGTTTGCAAACACCTCAACGATGCCGGCAGGAACGTGGCTGCTCGCGGTGAACGCCTACAACACGACCGGGGCTCTCGTAGAAGAGACGAACCGGACGATCGAACTGGAGGTGACGGCACCGTCGCCGGCAACGACTCAGTCCACGGCGGCGGCTGTTGCTGTTGCGGCACCTGCGCCGACGGGGGCAGCGGAGGTACCCGGGTTCGGGGTTGTTTACGTGGTGGTGGGGCTTCTGGTGACGGTTGCGCTTCGCCGCAGGTGACTGTCCGTTCAGGCCCTTTTTGTTTTTCCTCGTCGGGGCTCTCCCGGGGGCTCTGGAGCAGCCCTGGATAAGTTAGACCAAAAACTGAAACCAGAAATACATAACCTGTCGGTATATACGGTTTGTCCGGTGGCAGAATGCTGCATACGGTGAAGCTGTTAGAGTTTACAACAGTGGGGAAGAAGGTTCCGAAATCCCACATGGTCTATCCTATCGTGTGTCTCCCCGAGGAGTATTCCGACCTGATTGGAGAGCGCGTGAGTATCTACGGGACTGATCACCTGGGGCAGCGGGCATTCCTCATCGTGCCGGAGAACGGTGTTGCACAACCCGGTAACGTCAGCACACAGATCTGCAGTGAAGAGCGGCTTCAGGCGCTCGAACTGCGCATCAAGAATCTGGAAGGCCGGGTGGAGAATCAAATGCGAGATAAACAGCGCTACGCTGGCAGTGCCGTGCCGCAATGGGCCTGGCCGGATTCGAACCGGCGATCTTCGCCGTGTAAGGGCGACGTCATGACCAGCTAGACCACAAGCCCTGTGGATGCCTTATAGTGTTTTGCACCGTGACGGATAAACGTGTTGCCTGCCGAGAATCCAGTGGGTCCGGTTTCCTCCTCGAAAAGGGGCTCTGGAGAACTATCCCGTATCCGTGTCACCGAAACCGGCGAACCTGCCGCTCCACCGCTGCAAACCGGACCCCGACACTCTTCCAGGTTCGTGGTTGCTCGCAAGGACGCTCATCGGAGTTTTGGGGAGAGATCCTGCCGGGAGAGAGGAGCTCACCAAAAAATGGGTTAGATGAACCCGAAGGACTTCAGCGTCACCTCGGGGTTGACGGCTCCCACGTGGTAGACCTTGCCCTCGGAGAGCTCGTTGATGACGACCTCGGCTGGAGAGAAGAGCGAGGTGTCGATCTGGTAGAAGTCGAAGTTGGCTTCCTTGAAGATATCGTAGAACGGTTTTCCGTATCCCTTGGACTTGTTGCTCGGGATCCGATCCAGGTAGTCCTTGATCTCGGGAGCGTTCATCGTCAGCATGATGCTGCCGTGGTAGATCGTAGCATCGTTGGTACTGCCCATCGCCTTCATGCCGTCCTTCTTGACGGGGGCGATCGGGGCGTGGCCGATGCCGGCGGTGATCTTCTTCGTGTCAAAGCCAAGCTCGTTCAGCTTGTAGACCGCGGTCTCGACACAGCGACCGGCGACCTGGACCGACCCGACGATCGATGCCGTGGGGGCGACAACCGCGCAGGTGTTCGCCACGTCCACGTTGCACTCTTCGGCGACCTTCTCCATCACCCCGGCGTTCGGGAGGTGGTCGCTTTCGAGACAGATGACCGCGTAATCGAACTCATCCTCGTAGTCGATGACCTCGTAGGTGTGCTTTGGCTTCAGGGAGAGTGCCCGTGCCGGCCCGCTGCCCATGGCGAAGTACTTGTTGACGTTGATTGTCCAGCCCGCTTTCTGAGCGCCGAGGCACGCGATGGCCGGGAAATCGGTGCTGACCTCGATGAACGGGATCGGGACGTCCCTGATCCGGCCCATCGTTATGTCGACCTCCCCGAGGCCGCCCATGCAGATCTCGGTGAACCGTCTTCCTGCCAGGTACCCCCCGGTGGTGCTGACGCCGCAGTCTACGATACGTGCCCCGTTGTCGAGTTCGTATGGGACGGCATGGAACTCCTCGGCATATTCGAAGAGTTCCTCAAAAATATCCAGTGCCAGTTCGTTCACGCTGAGCATGTGGAAAACCTCATCAGAATACAAACGGCGGCGAAATAGATAATTCTTATCAAACAATCCGCTCCTACCGCAGGTACTCCAGCACCCGCCTGGGATCGTAACGGAGGCTGATCAGCCTGGTCCGCCCCTTTCCCTGACCCTTTCCCTGGCGGTAGTGGAGGTTTATGAGCCGCATCGCGTCGAACTTCCGAAGTATCTCATAATACTTGGTGTAGCCGACCCGCACTTCCTCTTTGACGAAACGGTAGACGTCGCCGGCGTTCATCTCCCGATCGTCGCGCGCCGACATCTCCGCAATCCTGCCGAGCACCCCCCTCTCCTCAGCTTTGAGCGCCCGGAGCGAGTACGTAAGATGCAGGTATCGGGAGACCTCGTATGCTTTGCAGATGTCCTCCCGCTCGACGGAGCGGCGCGCCTCTTTCTCAGCGTTCAGGGTCGCCCGCTTGAGGAGGTCGATGCCCACCCTGAGGTCGCCGCTTTTCATCGTCTGTTCGACCACAAGATCCAGCATGTCGGACCGGAGGACGTTCAGGTAGAGCCCTTGCAGGATCCGCTCTTCCAGGATGCCGCGGACCTCTTCTTCCGAGTAGGGGGGAAAGTATATCTCGGTGGGCCGGAAGACCGATGCCACCCGGGCATCTACCTCGTTCTGCAGGCTGACGGACATATCGCTGACAATGGCGATGACACCGATCCGGACGCCGGGGTAGGCTTCATGGGAGCGGAGCAGAGGATAGAGGACGTGGTTGATCTCGTTCTCGTAGAGAAGGTAGTTTGCATCGTCGAGCGCCACCAGGAGCACCTGTTCTTCCCGGAGGAGTGCCCGGGCTATGGCGTCAAAGACCTGCTTGAACGACGTGCCCGATGCAGGTGGCGAGCGTCCGGTGACCTTCCTGTAAATCTGCGAGAAGACGGCGAATTTGGTGTTGTCGATCTGGCAGTTGATATACACGGGGGCCAGTTTCTTCGTGGCCTCCTCAATCTCGGCGAAGACCTTCTTGACGCTCGTCGTCTTCCCGGTCCCCGGTGGACCTCGACAGACAGTGTTGAGGGGACGAGCTCCCCGCAGGCCCGGCCGGACCTGGAAGGCAAGTTCCCTGATCTGGGCATCACGATGGTTGAACTGCTCAGGGACGTGATCGATCTCGAAGACCTCGGGATCTCGAAAAAGTGTCTCGTCCCACATAAGCAGGTTCTTCTTCATTATACAATCCTCGGGTATTGTAGTATATATAACCCCCTGGTTGTTATTTCCTCATCGAGCGGATCTAACAGGACCTACGGCTGTTCCATGCACTTCTTGCAGAGCGTTTTACTCATGAAGAGTTGAGAAAGTTTCGCCTGTGATTTCGTTACTTCTGCTCCGCACATCTCGCAGACACCCTCTCCCGGGGTGGCAGGCGGCTTTGCCGCGACCGGTTCCTGGTGCGGCGGCACCTGTACGGGTGGCGCCTGTTCGGGTTCTGGCTCTGGAACTATCTCCGGTTTTGCGGGTGGTTCGGGGGTCCGGGGCGGCTCGGTGTGTTCCGGCGCCGGGGGGATTGCGGTTTCGATGGTCCCGGGGGAGGGACAGGCATTCTCTTTCTGCCGGTGAGCCGGTTCCGTTCCAGGGGTTGCCGGTGCCGCTGGCCCGGTAGCCTTCTCGTCCGGCACCGATCCCGCGGTCGGTGTCTGCGGCCCTGCAGGTCTGGCTGCGAGAACGCGCCGCCGGTATGCATCCACCCGCTCGGCGGTCGCCGGATCACCGCGCCCGAATCTGGCAAGCATCCCGTCGAGGAACGTGATAAGGTCGTCCACATCCTCACGGGTCTCTACATCGCCCTCGACTTCGAGGCGGAGGTTTTCATAGTTCTCGAGGTTGACGGTGATCCCGATGGTGACTTCCTTCTTACTGGTCATATTTCAAGAATAATATTGTATTTCTTTATATACAATTCCTCCGGCGACCCCCACCGCCTCTCAATTCCGTCAGCCTGGTCCCGAATTCCCTCTTGCGTCTCCCGGTGGCGGTTCCGGCCGTGAACCGGAATCCGGTATCCGTAAACGCCCCAATTTTCTATCGGCGCCATTTCCTGCTCAGAACGGGACAGGCATCTCTGGCAGGAAAATATGGGCCCGCGGCAACTCGCAGGATTTGGTTGTGTGCAAGACTGGAAATACCCTGATCTCAGGGCTATATGAGAACGTTGCACCATCTGACTTTTATAGTTCTGTGCTTATGGTAAGTCGTGGTTCGCCGGATGCCGGGACGGCACCCGGGTTGCCCGGACAGGGGCGTTGTTCCCGAAGCCCGCCTTAACCGACATGCACGAACATACAACAGTGACGGAGCGCCGATCTCCCTGATGTGGCTGTGTGAAATAACCTATGCAGGTATTCGATGAGTGGTGGTGACAGTATGCCCGGTTCCGTGGCTGATGAGTACAGTCGGGGCGCTCCACACCGGGAGGCCCCGTTCAGCCTTCTTCTCTTCGGTCTCGTTCTCGGCCTCCTCTTCGTCCAGAGTGCTGCTGCAGCACCGGGAACCCCGCTCGTTGTGGCGGCAGCCGATAGCGATCCTGTATCGAAGGCATGGGCAGGCTACACCTGTGACGGCTTCGACGATCAGGTGGAGATCCAGGCGGCGCTTGATGCACTGCCGGACGGCGGTATGGTCGTCCTGAGCGGGGGTACGTTCAACTGCTCGGGGAGCATCGTTCCGGCGGCGGGGACGACGCTCCTCGGCGGGGGCCCGGAAGCAACGTCCCTTGAGTTCAGCCGGAACGGGATGCTCAACGTCTCGGAGGAGCACGTTACCCTGGACGGGTTTCATATAGCGGGGTTCGGCTACGTGAACGCGAGTACGAACACGACCCTTGACCTCGGCCAGTGGCTTGGCGTGCTCACGATCTATGCGAGCGGCGCCCGGGTCTACAACGTCACGGGAACAGCAGATGCAAGCATCCAGGCGGTCTTCCTCCTGCTTCACAACCCGAACGTCTACGCCCCCGTCCTCGAGGATATTGAGTTCGTCAATTGCCGGGCGATCGACACCGGGACCTACGGGTTCCTCCACAATGCCTGGGGATCGGAGAATACAACGATCCAAAACGTTCGCTACGAGAACTGTGCCGCAATCAACTGCGGCAGGTATGGGGCGTTCAATCCCTGGGTGACCGGGTTCGATTTTGCGGAGTTAAACGACATCGAAGGCCTCCGGGTGAGCAACTCTTCTGCCGAGGGGAGCCTGGAGTCCGGGTTCCACTTCGAGTGGGACCCGGCGAAGCGTGACTGCATATTCATCAACTGCTCGAGCAGGAACAACGGACAGAAACCCCGTCCTGACGGCTACCTGGTGGGCGACCCGGACTTCTTCGGGTCCGGTTTCTACCTCCCGGGAGGTCAGGTCTCCCTGATAAACTGCCGGGCCGAAGGGAACAGTGCATTCGGGTTCTTCATCATCAACCCGGACGGTATGCTCCTCTACAACTGTACCGAGAGCGGCACCGGTCGCGTCCCGGCCAGCGGCTCCTCCTCAAAACCCGTCTCCTACTGCATCCTCCAGTCCCTGCCCATCCCGACGAATCCATCTATCGTGATGGATCACTGCCGGAGCCTTGATTCGAATGGTTGGGGTCTTTTCGTCTGCGGCACGAAGAACGCCCTCATCAGGAACTTCACCATGACCAATCCGGCAGGCATTGACGGCATTGGGGCGGTATTGGGGTGCCCTTCCGGAGAATTTCCGGTAAACTCGACGATCGATGCAGGCATCTCCAACTCGGTCATCGATCTTGCCGCGTCGGGAGACGGGCCGCAGACGCTCTTGTACATCGTGAATAATAGAAACGTCACGTATTCCGGCAGGGTCATCTCCGATGCTGCTCAGCCGGTACTGGTCGAGTGGACCCTTGCGGGAGGTCCGGACCTCGCCGGCCTCGAGGTGCTGCGGATCAACAGCACGGCGTAGGGATCGGGACCGGCTCCATCGCGATCGGGGATGCTCCCATCCTGATAACTTCGCGTGTAGATCTTTAAGCCCCTGCATGGCCGGAAAACCTGCCATTGGTCTGCCGGGCTTCTGCACCAATCCCCTCGATTGGTGCGGGTCGGCTAAACCCTTAAATGGTACTTCTGCATCATAGGGGTATTGACCGGGTAGGAGACGTTGCGGGCTCTCCCGATCCCGTCTCCGGACGGTTCGGTTCAACCCGGGATGGTGAACTCTCACGGTCGCGGCACATCAGGACACCACGGCGACAAACATAGACGGGTCGTAATTTTATGTCAGCAAGACCATCTCTGGGGACCAGACGCATCCTCATCGCCATCGCGATCGTACTGTCGGTGATCGGCGCCGTTGTGCTGATCATGCACGTTTATCCACCGGGCCCGGTCCCGCCGCCTCCGCCTCCCCCGTTGATAACTCCGATTCCCACGACGCCAGCGGTGCCCCCGAAGGTTTCCGGGCCGACGGTCATCGTCGCGGCAAGTGACAGCAGCCCCACGTCGAAGGCCCGGGCCGACATTCTGTGCGACGGCACGGATGACCAACGCGACATCCAGTCCGCGTTTGATGCCCTGCCATTGTCGGGCGGCACGGTCTGCCTGACCGAGGGCACGTTCTCCTGCACCGGGAGCGTCTACCCCCGCGCTGATTCCATGCTTCGCGGGGAGGGGCCGAATGCGACATTCATTGAGTTCAGCCGGAACGGGCGGCTCAACATCTCCACGGAGTCCGTCACGCTCTATAATTTTCACGTCAGGGGCACCGGCTATCCCCGTATCGAGCCCGACCTCTGGCTCGGCGTGGTCACGATCTATGCAAGCCACGTGAAGATTATGGAGGTCGAGGGGACTGCCGATGCGAGCACCCAGGCGGTCTTCCTTCTGCTCCACAACCCGAACGTCTACGTCCCCGTCCTCGAGGATATCGAGTTCGTCAACTGCAGGGTCGTGGACACCGGGACCTACGGGTTCCTCCACAACGCCTGGGGGACGGAGAACACGGTGATCCGGGATGTCAGGTACCAGAACTGTCAGGCTATCAACTGCGGCAGATATGGGGCGTTCAATCCCTGGATCACCGGATTCGACTTTGCGGAGTTAAACGACATCGAGGGCCTCCGGGTGAGCAACTGCCTCGCGGAAGGCAACCTGGAGTCCGGGTTCCATTTCGAGTGGGACCCCGAGAAGCGTGACTGCATCCTTGAGAACTGCGTGAGCAGGAATAACGGGCAGAAAGCCTACCCGACAAAGGCCTACAACCTGGACGATATGTCGACGCACTACTTCGGGTGCGGTTACTACGCCCCCCGGGGAGACATCACCTTCATCAGTTGTTACTCTGAGGGAAACAGCCGGCACGGATTCTACGCCACCAGCGGTGGCAAACTCTACAACTGCGTCGACCGCAACGTCGGCGCCGGGAAGACCGATTACCGGATCATACAGCCGGCATCGTTCTACGCCGCCCCGACCCGATCAATTACTCCGTCTCTGGTGCTTGAGAACTGTTCAAGCATCGATTCAAACGGTTATGGTATTCAGATAGACTTTGCAAGCGATGTCTGGATTAAAAACTTCCGCCTGGAGAACCCGGCCGGGATCGACGGAAAGGCGACGGACCTTGGTGGATCACAGGGAGGACCGATGGCCAACTCCATAGTGAACATCTATGCATCGGGAGACCGGGCTGAGACGCTGATCTGGGCCCGGAATAACGAGAATGTCGAGTACTCGGGCCGGATTGTCTCGGATGCGGCAAAACCGTTTGTGATCGAGGGCGATCGCACCAGGAATGTCCGGATCAAGGATATGGAGATCGTCTCGGCGGACCTCGCACTGTTCACGAACGGCGTGGTCCTCGCAAATACGGTGCCTTCCGGGGCGGTAAAGTTTGAGAACGTGGTGGTCACCTCGAGCGTGCCGTGATGCCCCGTGGCGTCGATTAGGGGTGCGGTATCCGCAGGCGTGAAGCCGTGGTGTCCTCTTTCCGAATGAGGGTGAGAGGTCGGCGGGGTCCTGTCGATGCGTCGGTAACGATGCATCTTTCGGCAAATTCTGTTCCGGCCCGGGTGTCGCGTGGCATGGTGTCGCAGGTATCCCTCCCACTCCGGGGTGCGGCAGGGGATGGCTGCCGTCCTGATTGATCCGGCACGGATCTCGTTAAGCTCACGAATTTTTTTCATAAGATTGTTGGATGATCTTCTGCATCCGATGTCCGCTCACCGGTCCGGGGTCCCTCCTGGGTTCTCCGGTTTTGCCGGGGGATCGGTGTTGCGCCTGCGCTAAAGTTTAATTTATTATATATAGTTTTCTATTATAAGTTGAACTTATGAAACAGTGGAAATATGTGATTTTAATGATATCTGGCAGTTTTTTTAACATTCGGAATTATATATTTCGTTGAATTAAATTAAAAAAGATTTTAAAACATTGCTATCAGATAATGCAGTATCTCCCAAGAGGTGAGATAGTGAGAGATAGACGGACAACGAAGCTTCTAATCGCAGTGTTTCTGATTATCGGGCTCATCCCGATCGTCGGGGCACTCGAGACGACCCCCACCACGATTGTCGCGGCAAGCGACAGCAGTGCGGCCGCGAAAGCGGCGGCTGCCTATGTCTGTGATGGGGTCAATGATCATGTGGAGATTCAGGCAGCACTGAATGCCCTGCCATCATCCGGCGGTGTTGTCCTCCTTTCCAGTGGCACATACAACTGTGCGGGGATCATTGCTCCCAAAGCAGGCTCCACTCTCATGGGGGAAGGTGAATCTGAGACATTCCTGAAATTTACCCGCGATGGGCGCATCAACGTCGACCGTGAGTCTATCACGCTTGACGGGTTCCATGTCCAGGGGAGCGGCTACAGCAGCGGCGTCAAATGGCTCGGTGTAATAAACATTCGGGCAAGCCACGCAAAGCTCCACAACATCACGGGCACCGCGGATGCGAGCATCCAGGCAGTCTACCTCCTGATTCACGATCCGACAGTATACGCTCCGACCCTCGAAGACGTCGAATTCGTCAATTGCAAGGCCGTGGACACCGGGACCTATGGGTTCCTCCACAATGCCTGGGGATCGACGAACATGGTGATCAAGAACGTCCGCTATGATAACTGCGCCGCGATCAACTGCGGCAAGTTCGGCGTGTTCAATCCCTGGATCACCGGATTCGACTTTGCGGAGTTAAACGACATGGACGGCCTCCGCGTGACGAACTGCCTCGCGGAAGGCAACCTGGAGTCCGGGTTCCACTTCGAATTCGATCCGAAGGTGACGAATGCAGTCCTTGAAAACTGCACGAGCCGGAACAACGGGCAGAAAGCCTTCCCGACGAAGGCTTACAACGTAAACGACATGTCGACCCACTACTTCGGGTGCGGCTACTACGCCCCGAACTGCGACGCAACGTTCATCAACTGCGTCGCGGAAGGCAACTCCATGAACGGGTTCTACACGACGAACGGTGGTAAGCTCTACAACTGCGTCGAGAAGGACACCGGCATCGGGAGGACCGACTTCTCCTACCGGGTACCTGCCGGCTACTACAGTGTCCCGTCCCGCTCGGTTAACCCTGCCCTGGTGATGGAGAACTGCACGAGCATCAACTCGCGCGCGTACGGCCTTCAGGTCGACCTCGCGAACAACGTGAAGATCCGGAACTTCCACCTGATCGATCCGGTCGGATACAACGGTAAGGGTTCAAGCCTCGGCGGCACAAACGGTCAGTTCGACAACGCCGAGGTGAGCATCTACGCGTCGGGCAACCGTCCTGAGACGCTGGTCTGGGCGAAGGAGAACGAGAACACCCTTTTCTCCGGCCAGATCGTCTCTGACTCCGCAAAGCCGTTCGTGATCGAGGGGTACGGCACCCGAAACGTCCTCGTGAAGGATATGGAGATCGTCTCCAAGACCCTCCCCGCCGGTTCCTCCGGCGTGACCATCGTGAGCACGGTTCCGGCCGGTCAGGCGAAACTCCAGAACGTGAAGGTAACGTCCACCGGTGCTCCGGTGCCGACCCCGACCGTTCCGGTTCCCACGCCGACTACCCCAACCACTCCGACCCCCACCACACCGGTTCCCTCCGGGAAGCCGGACCTTGTGGTGACCGATATCTCCTGGAAGCCGGCAGACCCGGCCACCGGGAGCGCGGTAACGCTCTCGGCCACGATCAAGAACCAGGGTGACGCCGCCACGCCTGCGGGCGCGAAGCACGGTGTCATCTTCACCTTCGATGACGGGGCCGCCGGCCCCGGTGTCTGGTCCGACACCCACACCGGCTCGATCGCTCCGGGCGCATGGGTCACGCTGACCGCGAACGGCGGCTCGGCCGGTGCAACCTGGAAGGCCACCCTCGGTACCCACACCGTGAAGGCCAACGTGGATGACGTCAACCGGATCGCCGAAAGCGACGAAGCGAACAACGTCCGCACCGAGCAGATCACGGTCTTGAAGGCCGGATCGACGCCCACCCCGACCCCCACCACACCGGTTCCCTCCGGGAAGCCGGACCTTGTGGTGACCGGTATCTCCTGGGAGCCGGCAAGCCCGGCCCCCGGGAGCGCGGTGAAGCTCCTGGCCACGGTCAAGAACCAGGGGACGGCTCCCACGCCTGCGGGCGTAAAGCACGGTGTCATCTTCACCTTCGATGACGGGGCTGCTGGTCCTGGTGTCTGGTCCGATTCCCACATCGCATCGATTGCTCCGGGTGCATCGGTCACCCTGGCCGCCAGCGGCGGCTCGGCCGGTGCAACCTGGAAGGCCGCCCTCGGCACCCACACCGTGAAGGCCAACGTGGACGATGTCAACCGGATTGCAGAGAGCGATGAGAACAACAACGTTATGAGTAAGGAGATCGTTGTCGGCGCCAGCCCGGCTCCCGTCAGGGGAGACCTCAACGGAGATGGCAGCGTTGACTGGGCCGACGTGACGATCGCCGCCGGGATGGCGCAGGGAACCACCAGCTCCAATACTGCTGCCGACTTCGATGAAGACGGCACCGTGGACTGGAACGATGTTGCCCTGCTCGCCGATCTCTTCTTCGGCAGAACCTCCTCACTGTAATGTCTGTAGCGGGAGTCGGGGTTATCCTCCGACCACCCATCTTATTTTAATCTTGCCTGTCCGGGCGAAGGCAGCCCCGGGCTGTACCGGCCAGCGTGGCATCGAAGACCTCTTCCCACCGGCTATGCAGCCTCGAAGAGGTCGGAGCGGCGGATACATCTATATAGGTGCTGTCCGATACTGGCGCCGATGGCAGTTGCACTCCCCAAAAACTTCAGCAAGGTCAGGCAGCAGTTCCGGGAGCCGCTTATCAGGAACTCGTTCTTCATCATGGCGTCATCGTTCGTCGCTGCAGGGTTTGGGTTCTTCTTCTGGATGATCGCAGCCCGGCTCTATTCGCAGGCGGATGTGGGTATTGCAACCGCTCTGATGTCGTCTATGGGGCTCCTCATTCTCATCTCCCGGCTCGGCCTGGACCAGTCGGTGATCCGGTTCTTCCCCAGTCGCGACAAGAACAAGGTGCTCGGAACCGCCATCCTTGTGCCGACCGGGGTGGCGCTCGGCGCGGGACTGGTCTTCATCGCCGCAGTGGACATCGTATCCCCCGAACTGACGATCGTAAAGACGATTGCACCGCTCTACCTCCTCTTCCTCGGAGCTTACTCTATCACCTGGGTTCTTGAGGGTGCGTTCAACGCTCTACGGAAATCCGAACACTATTTCGCCCTGAACCTCCTCTACGGGTCGAGGATCCTCTTCCTCGTCCCCCTGGTCTTCCTCGGCGCGACGGGCATCTTCAGCGCCTTCGGTTTCTCGTTCGTCCTCGGGCTGATCTTCGCCCTTCTCCTCCTCGCCCGGTGCTCCATCCGGCCGGCATTGGGTGTGGACCGGGTCTTCCTGCGGGAGGCATGGCAGTTCTCCGCCGGTGCATACGTTGCCGGGATGCTGATGTCCGCCCCGAACATGGTCATCCCGATCCTGGTGCTCCACGTGCTCGGGGCCGAGAGCACCGCTAACTACTACATCACCTATGCGATCGTCTCGATACTCTTCATGATCCCGTACGCGTTCACGACTTCGCTCTTTGTCGAGGGGAGTCACGGGGGGGAGATGAAAAAGAGCGTGCTTCGGACGCTCGCAAGCATGTTCGCTCTGCTGATTCCTGCAATCCTCGGGATCTCCCTCTTCGGGGAGCAGATCCTCAACCTGATCGGCAAGGACTACGTCGAAGGGATAGCCCTGCTCCGGGTGCTTGCGTTCTCCGCCCTCTTCGTCTCTATATGCCAGACCTTCATATCCATCGCCAAGGTCAGAAACGAGATCCGGAGCCTCATCATCCTCAGCGGGTTCGTCAGTGTCGGCCTGCTCGGACTTGGTTACACCATGATGAACCGGTTCGGCCTCATCGGCATGGGGTATGCGTGGCTCGGCACGTACGTTGCAGGCACGTTGCTGGTCGCCGCGATCCTGAAGAAGAAAGGGTGGCTATAACTTCCGTCCTGCCTTGCTACCTCTGCAGGTAGATGGCGGAGCCGGCATTATCGTAGATCCTGTTCTGGTCCCAGGTGAACCGCCCGGCATCGACGTAGCCCGCCACAGTGACGGCCTGCTGCACTTCTATCCGGACGCTCTCCCGTACAAGGTTATACGTGCCGAAGTAGAGGTAGGAATTTGGCTCCACCAGCGACGGGTTTGTGGGGAGGTACCGCTGGTAGCCCGGATTGAATCCCAGCAAGAGCCACCAGCGCGTGCCGTCGACATAGGTGGGGCGCTCACTCCCTTCCGAGAAGAGCCATCTTGCTCCCTGCACCTCTTTGCCGTTGAAGACGGGCTTATCCCCGGTGGTTTCGAGCGCCATCGATGTCGGGCTGTCGTTCACAATCTGGTAGACGACCCCGCTGTTGAAGAGGAAGAAGACGACGAAAAAGACCGACAGCGCCTGATAGGCCGTTTTCATGAACGGTAAGGCCTGGATGGCGTGTATCTTCTCGACTATTGCCTCATAGAGCGTTATACCGCCGATGATTGCAAACGGAGCAAGGAGGATCAGGGTGATGTGGTAGAGCCGGCTGGTGTTGAGCGAGCTCGCAAAGAACGGGACGATGATGCCGGCTATGTTGATGAGGAGGAAGACGAGCGAGACGGCGAGGTAATCGGGTTCAATGCGCCACCGTTCGCGCTTGAAGATGGTTGCAAACAGTCCCACGGCAATGAGTCCCTGGGTGGCGATATGGACGACCTTCGCCAGGTTGTGCAGGGGTGTGATCGACTGGCTGGTGAGGATATGCATTCCCTGGATGGTTGTCGGGTCGAAGGATTCCGCAAAGAGGGTGTTCCATATCTTATCGCCGATGCCGGCGATGGTAGCAAATGCCGTGCCTTCGGCTACCGTCGAATACCAGAAATACGCGAGGGCGGCAAAGATGAGGATATAAGGGAGGACAAGCGTCCGGATCTGTGATTTTTTAGCGGTACTCTCCGGGGAGAGCGGGTCTACCTCCGGGGTGCCTGTCATCCAGTTGAGTCTCTTCTCTATTCCAGGCGGCAGGCGTTCAAGCGTGACCAGCAGCAGCCATGCCGGAATGAGCGAGAAGAGGTAAATGTACGAGAGGCCGTAATGTGAGACGATCATGGCAAAGCCGAACGTGACCATGAGAAATGCCTGCCTGCCCCTGTCCATGGACTTATCGATCATCACGAGGACTGTCAGCACGAGAAAGAGTTCCGCGATCTGCTGGCGGGCAAGGGAGATCATCTCTGTATAGAATGTAAAGAACGAGACGAAGAAGAAGACCGAGAGAAACCCGATCTTCGCGCTCGTCTGTTTCTCTACCGCCCGGTAGAGCCCGAGCGGCACGAGCGCAAAGAGGAGGGGGTAGAGGATCTTGAAGACCCAGACGGGATCCAGATCGCAGATGAGCGAGTAGATGGGGGCGAGCACAACGACGGAGAGCATCCCGTTTGTGTTGTACGGGATGGTCATGTCCCAGAACCCCGGTATCAGAACGCTGTTTACCAGGTGGAGCTCGTGGTGGATGTCATAGCCCCAGACATACTCCGATATCAGCGAAGTATGGTAGAGGAGCGCGAGCGCAATGGAGTAGACCGCCAGTGGGTAGCAGGAGACCGGGATGAGACGGTCAGATCCTATGGCGATTCCAATTACGGCGATCAGGACGAGCAGCAGGAAGAGGAGTGTCACCATGTGATACTCGTCGCGTATATGCGTCCCGATGATCGCGAGGAACGGGAGGATTATCAGGAACGGTGCTACCGGAGAGAGGGAGATCTCCATCTTTTGATTCACACCGGCATGTCCCGGATCCCTGGTGAGCGCGAGGTAGAGCAGAACCTGCACGACGGCGATGATCGTGAGAAAGAGAATTGCAAATGAGAACGGCCGCGTATATCCGAGTAGCGGGTAGGCGATGTTTGCGGCAAGGCCGGTGAGCATGAGGACCGCAAGGCTCAACCCGGCAGAGTAGAGGACCGTCTCAATCGTGCCGAGGTTATGAAGCCTGAGTGCCTTCAGCACGAGGACTCCGGGCAGGAAGGTGAGGTAGAGAAAGGCCAGGGCCTCCCGTGCGATAGGTATGTGATACCCGGCAAGGCCGAGGCAGACTACGCCGATGAAGGCAACCTGGAAGGCCTGGAATACCCAGAAAAACGTTTTGTTATCCCAGTCGTTCATCCTGAACGGGTTAGACAGGTGCATGTATGTGGTACCTCTGGCAAGTCTCTGATCGGTCTTGTATCCGGGAGATGTATCTTCCTCTTGTATGGCGTGTGGCAGGCCCGTATGCCGTGCACTTACTATCGGGTCTGTCTATTAAATCCTTCGTATGGTCGATAGTTCGGGGGACAGGTTGTTCTTGCGTGTCGGTTCCGGACGGGGGTCCTCCCGCGTCTCCGCTGCCGCTCATCGTTCCTTTCTGCCTGCGGAAACTGCCCCGGTGACGACCTCATCTGCAGGAGTTCTTCCCCTCCGCGGGATCGGTGCCAGCTCGCCGTAGACCGCGAGGAGGGATCGCGCGATCGTGGACCAGGCCATGTCTGTCTTCAGTTTCGTGTAGCCCTGCTCCCCCATGCGCCGGCAGGCCGCAGGATCCTTCAGCAGATTCACGATTGCACGAGCCAGTGCTTCCGGGTCGCGGGGGGGCACGACATACCCGGTCTCCCCATCTTCGACAATCTCCGGCAGGCTCCCCACGTCTGTGACTACCACCGGCCGCCGGAACCCGTATGCGGTCGGTACGACGCCGCTCTGGGAAGCTTCGAGATACGGGAGCACCACGACGCTCGCCTGCTGGAAGAGCCGGGCGCCCTCTTCATAGGGTATCCTGTAGTTGTGGATCTCGAACGTGCCCCGGCCTGCCATCGCCTCCTCGTACCTGCCGAAGTCCTCGCCCGTTCCGGCGATGACGATCCGGGCGTTCGGGATTTCCCGGGTGATGAGCGGCTCTGCCCGGATCAGGCAGTCGAGCCCTTTGTAGCGGTGGATGCGGCCGAAAAAGAGAACCCGGAGGCCGTCGGGCTCCACGTCGTCCTGCTCGAACTTAACAAACGGCGCCACTTCGTGCTCACCGATCGGGATGACGTGCACTCTCCGGCCGGAAATGTGGTACTTCTCCACCAGGATCTTCTTGAGCGCATTCCCGTGGACGAAGATCCGGTCGGGCAGGACTCGTGATGTAAAGAGAGTGAGCCGGTAGAGCAGGGAGCCTACATCCAGGAGACGGTCTTCGCCGGGATGTGGTTCGATGTCATGGAACGTTGCCACCAGCGGGTACTTCCGGAGCATGGGGAGGAGCGGGCAGAGCATGGGGTTGTTCACCTGGAAGTGGATGACGTCGGGCTCGAAATCGTTGATTGCGGCGACGATCTCCCTGAGCATCGGGTAGCACGACGGACCGAGCCTCCCGGCGTACCGGGAGTAGCCGAAGAGGTGGACCTGCACCTTCGGGTCGATGCTCGCCAGGTACTCTTCCGACCTGTAGTCGGGGAGGAGCAGCAGCACCTCGGTATGCCGGGCAAGTTCGTTTGCCATCTGAATGGTGTAGTCGTAGAACCAGAAGGTCAGGCATGCCACTCGCATAGGGGCACTCTCTGGGAGGACGTTCTATATAGAGATTGTGCCGTGGAGCGCCGTTGGAGCGATCCGCCATGGATAGGGGCGTGTGAGACCGTTGGCCTTCATTGGCGTATCGCCTCTCTTCCAGGCTGTTTTACCGGGACTCCCTGCCACATCCGGCTCCGGCGGCTTTGGATCCCGGTTGGGGGGACGGAGGCTGCGGTGTTTCGCACCGCCGGCCGGCGGTGAGGGCCGGGGTTCCCGGGTCATACCGGCGCACAGAACCGAATATCCATCCGCTCTGCGTGAAAGCGTTTCGAGAAGGGCCGTTCCCGACGATCAGCGACAGAAGGCGCGGCTATTTATAATTTTTGGTTTCAATTTCAACAATGGTATAATATGTTTTTGTATGATTCTATCTCCGGTGTGCTGAGTCTTAACCCGAACTAACCGGGTGTTTGGGTCCTATATTGTTGAATTGGCCTCATATGGGATTTTATCTTGGCAATAAAATATTTATACTGTAATGGAAAGACGGTAGTAATACCTCACAAAGAGGCTGAATGGCATGACAGATAGGCAAAATATACTAAGACTGGCTGCAGTACTTCTGGCGTGCTGCCTTATCCCGGCATTCGCTCCGGCAAGTGCAGCCGAGTCTGCAACTCCGGCCACGCTCACCGTGGCTGCAAACGATAGCACCGAACTGTCGAAGAACCAGGCAGACTATGTCTGTGACGGAGTCAATGACCAGGCCGAGATCCAGGCAGCGCTAGCCGCACTGCCGGAGGGCGGTATGGTCGTCCTGACCGAGGGCACGTTCAACTGCGCCGGGGTCATCGCACCGGCAGCGGGCACGACGCTCTCCGGCCAGGGTCCGGATGCGACGAACCTTGTGTTCACCCAGGATGGGCGCATAAGCGTTGATAAGGAGAACGTCACGCTGGACGGGTTCCACGTCGAGGGGAGCGGCTACAGCAGCGGCGTCAAGTGGCTCGGTGTAGTTACCGTCCGTGCGAGCCATGCTGCGATCCACAACGTCACGGGAACGGCGGATGCAAGCATTCAGGCGGTCTACCTCCTGATTCACGATCCGGCGGTGTACGCTCCGACCCTCGAGGACGTCGAGTTCGTCGACTGCAAGGCCGTGGACACCGGGACTTACGGGTTCCTCCACAATGCCTGGGGGTCTTCCAATAAGGTGATCAAGGACGTCCGCTACGAGAACTGCGCCGCGATCAACTGTGGCAAGTACGGGGCGTTTAACCCCTGGATCACCGGGTTCGACTTTGCGGAGTTGAACGACATGGATGGTCTTAGGGTGACGGACTGTCTCGCGGAGGGCAACCTGGAATCCGGGTTCCACTTCGAGTTCGATCCCACGGTGACGGACGCAGTCCTCGAGAACTGCGTGAGCAAGAACAACGGGCAGAAGCCCTACCCGACAGTGCCCTACAAGCAGAGCGACATGTCGACGCACTACTTCGGGTGCGGCTACTATGCTCCGAACGCTGATGTGACGTTCAAGAACTGCACCGCGGAGAGCAACTCCCTGTATGGGTTCTACGCGACGAACGGCGGCAAGCTCTACGATTGCGTCGAGAAGGATACCGGTGCCGGGAAGACCGACTACACCTACCGTAAGCCGGCCGGCTACTACAGTATCCCGAGCCGTTCAGCGAACCCCGCCCTGGTGCTTGAGAACTGCACGAGCATTGACTCGCACGGTTACGGCATCCAGGTCGATCTCGCGAAGAATATCCAGATCAAGAACTTCGAGCTCGTGAACCCGGCCGGGATTGACGGCAGGGGTGCTAGCCTTGGCGGTACGAACGGCCAGTTCAGTGACGCATCGGTGGATATCGTCGCCTCCGGCGATCAGGTTGACACACTCGTCTGGGCGAAGAACAACCAGAACGTCCAGTACTCGGGCGAGATCTCCTCCGACTCGGCCGATGCGTTCCTGGTTGAAGGCGGCCAGAACGTCAGGACCGAAGGCATGACGGTTGCGCCTGCCGGCGAGTAAATTCGTCAATACTATCGGACTCGATCCGGGTCCGCCCCATCTTTTTTTTTGGTTTTTAGAGATTTTGCCCCGGAAGCCCGCTTCCGGCTCCCGCAGGCAGACTCCTATCCCGGCCCTTGTTTGCGACATCTGCATAGAAACCCTCGATGTCACGGACGATTGCCTGCCAGTTGTACCTTGTCCGGACGAGTTCCTTCGCCTGTTCCCCGAACCTGGCCCGTAAGACGTCGTCGTCGAGCAGGCGCCCGATGGCACCGGCGAACGCTTCCGGCGTGTATTCTGTAGTGAACCCGACCGTGTTGTCGACCCACTCGAGCAGGTCCCCCTGCCCCGTCGTCACGATGGGCGTTCCGCAGAGGCATGCTTCGAGGAACGTCATAGGGAAGCCGGTGAAACTCGGTGTCACGAAGACGTCGGCGTCGGTGTATGCGGCCATCTTGTCTTCCTTGCTCACGAACCCCGTGAAGACCACCCGGTCGTCGAGGTTGAGCGATCGGACCCGTTGCCTGAACTCATCGTTGTGACCCATGTCCCCGCCCACCAGCATGAGGACAGCGTCGTCGAACTCCCGTGCGACCTCCGCAAACGAGCGGATCAGAAGGTCGATCCCCTTCGTTGGATCGAGCCTTCCTAAGTAGAGCACAACCCTCGCGGCGCCGTCGATGCCCCACGCTGCACGGAACCTGCCGCGGGCCGGAAGGTCAGAGTGCTCAGCGGGGTCGATGCCGTTCGGGAAGATCGCGATCTTCTCCTCCGCGACGCCCAGGGCGCGATAGCATTCTGCCTCTGTCTCGTTGAGCGCTATCACCCCCGAGGCGCCGAGGATCACCTCCTTCGACCAGAGTTGGTCGAAGAGTCGTTTCATTCGCCTGGAACCGGTATCCTGCGGGAGCGCCCCGTGCGCCTGGAGCACGTAGGGGACGCCGCACTTCCTCGCGTAGTGCGACGCGATGACGGTGAGCATGGTGCGGTGGTCGTGGATGTGGACCAGGTCAAACTGGTTCATCTCTCTTCGTGCGACCGCCGGCATGTAGTAAGGCAGCACCGGCGCAGCCTCCATCGGGCAATACTTTCGCAGATTTTCAAAGTAGTAGACATTCATCCCGTCGACATCGACCCGGCGGTTCGTCGGCAGGTCGCTTGGGTAGATGCTCCGGTTAGTCGTATAGACCGTGACATCGTGTCCGCTCTCGTGGAGGGTATGCGAGATGTCGTATGCGACCCGTGCCACCCCCCCCGACTCCCAGAGCGGTTTGAAGAACGGGGTGACCTGTAGTATCTTCATGCATCTCCCCCAGTGTTGCGTCCCCTCAGCCGTCTCCGGATCAGACCGGCATAGCAGTTCAGGCAGAACGGCGTCACCAGCCAGACCCCGCATTCGGCCAGGGGGGCGAACCCGTGCTGCCGGATGCGGTAGCGGTAACTCTCCAGGTTGTAGGCCAGGTAATCCTCGCTGATCTGCTCAAACCACCACTGCCGGGTGACCTCTCCGTTCTGCACTCGATCAGAGCACCTTGCTATCCAGCGTTGCACCTTCTCGCGGGTCTGCCCCTTCGCCACCTCCGGTTGGAAGTCGCTATTGATGACGCCGGGGGTGACTGTGTAGCCCCGGATACCGTGCCGGTCAAAATCTACCGAGAGGATCATAGTGCTGTTAATCTTCTCTTTGAAGATCTCGGTATCGAACTGGAAGTTCCCGAGGGAGTAGGCGATCAGGCCGCCGTTGTACCGTTCCAGCCCCTGGATGGTATGTGAGTGGTGCCCGAGAATAAGGGTTGCACCGCTGTCGATGAGGGCATGGGCAAGTCTGGTCTGGTCAGGGGAAGGATAGTAGGTGTTCTCGATCCCCCAGTGCAGGGAGACAACGATATGGTCGCACCGGCCCTTCAGTGCCCTGATGTCATTGATGATGGCCTTCTTCTTCAGTTTCGATACTGTGACGCCCGGCGGGGACCGAAATCTCCCGCTCGTATAGCCGAGGAACCCCAGCCGGATCCCGTTTCTCTCGACGACCAGCCCTGCCGGAGGTTCGTCGCCTCGCACCCCTCCGATGTAGGCGATGTCACGGGATTCGAGACCCTCAAGGGTCTTCTCAAACCCCTCCCGCCCCATGTCGAGCGTGTGGTTGTTCGCCAGGCTGAGGATATCGAACCCGGCGTCTTTGAGGTAATCGCCCGCTTCCGGCGGGGTTGTATTAACCCAGCGCTTCTGGCTCGGATCGCCGCTCTCGGAGAGGACCGTCTCCAGGTTCCCGAAGAGCAGGTCTTTCTGCCGGAATTGGTCCTGGATCAGGGCGAACGGTTTTTTTTCGTTCCTGATCCAGAGAAGCACATCTCCGACGGCCTGCAGCCGCATGGATGTCATATCTCTTCTCCGGCAGTCACTTTTCTGTTTACGGAGGATCTGGACCCGTAGTCGGCCTTCTTCATCATCTGCAGGTCCTCGCCCTCTTCGAGAAAGACCTTCATGTACGGATATCCCGGAATATTGACTTCCCTCCCTCGAAGTGTTGAGTTCCAAACTGGCAGTTCGGCGATATATATCTTTGCCCCGATTAAGGCTACGGGCGAGCCTCTCTCGGCGCGTATGGCAGTCCCGTAGGTTCCCGGGACCCACCTGTAGGTTCCCGGGCTCCACCGGGGCATAGAATGGTTCCGGCAGCAGGACCGCCCGGAATGCCGAACCATTAACTTCATGCAGGTCGAACGCTTCAATACAATATGCGGCAGATGATGAGAGTTACCCCCACTGACCGATGATGAAGCAGGGGACTGATGCCGTTCTGTGTTCATCGCAAGAGTCTGTTCTTCATATCAGGAAAGGGGCACCTGGACCTTGGAGCCTTCTTTTCCTAGAGTTCCCCTTCCGGGGTAGCCAGACATAGCAAAACCGACCGGGCGACTGTAACTGCTGTACTTTCTAGGGTTGCTGATTGAACGGCAAGACTTGTCGAGGTGGCGGCATGCCGGCTGCCAGGGGTCTTCAACCACCCAGACGAGAACTATCGACACGATAGAGTTTCAAGCCCCGCCCTTCAGGGCGGGGTAGTTGACCTCACAGAGATGAACGATATGCGGTGCGGTGTTTTCTCCCGAAGGTACGGGATAACCGGCTATAGTCGAATTCTCTGGGCCACGTCGGTCCCTGGCTGCTATCATCATCGATGGACCGAATTGGGCTGACCGGTGCAGTTACCTCCTGTCCGTCGACTATTTGGGTCGTGAATAATCTTTACCAGGCAACCGGAACTTTCATATTGCAGGACCGACTCTCAAGGAGTGGATAGGATCTGCTTGCGATTCTGTTAAAATTATTCGTCTGCTCTCTATGGGATCAGGATATCCGTTCTCCCTGATCCAGGGTTCGATCTTGGTCGAAGATCGGGGAAACGCCACACTAACGCCACTGCAGAAACATAATCTCAACAGGGTCTATCCCATAGACTCACGAAGACAGCTTAATTCAAGGGGTAGCTTAATTCAGGGTGGTGAGTATCATTGTTGAAGGTTTCAATGGGGGTCTGATTTACGCCGATTGGAGACTTGTACCGGGGAGGACTTATGGCAGCCCAACAATGGCACCATCTAATCTGTGAGAGCGTTACTGACTTCGTTTTCATGTCCATAGTCTGGTTAAGACGATCGCTACCCGTTATCTATCTCATAATTGGATCACCAACTACATCCAGTCCTTGCGGTATGCCGCTGAATTCCGTGGGTGTCGCGAGGCAAATGCAAGTAAGAAGATCGGTCTCCTGAGTTAGCAGACGAATGTCCCTGTACCGCTGGTTACACAGAATAGTGTCACGGAGGTTGCCTCTCTTCAGGTTAGAACTCTGGAGTGTCCACGGCAAACAAATCATGATTCAGAGTGCAATAAATATGGGAATCCTCGTGCTGCTCGCGATATTCATGAGCACGATGGTTATCTTAACATTTATGCAGGAAAATAGCGAGCCTGTCGCCCCTGTTTCCACGAGTAACACCATTCTGGTCACCGCACACGACAGTCCGGAAGAGTTAAAGGTGCTCGCGGATTACATCTGCGACGGCACCGCTGATCAGGTTGAGATCCAGCGAGCACTTAATGCTCTCGGCAGTGCGGGAGGCACGGTCACCCTGACCGAGGGTACCTTCCAGCTCGATAGTAACCTGAACATTCCGAGCAATGTGGTCTTAGAAGGGCAGGGGCCTGACGCTACCTGGCTCTCGTGGTCCTCCGGCCGTATAATGTGCGAAGCACAACAAAACGTCGTGCTGCGTGATTTCAAGACGACAGGCACTGGCGCAATCTTTCTCTACAACAGCGACCATGTGAAAGTCCACAATGTCACGGCAACCGTTGACAACTCCTTCTACGGCGGGGCCTTCTTCCTCTACGTAGGCAATGATGTCATGGAGGATATCGAGTTTGTCAACTGTAAGGCCATTGACTGCGGCAGGCACGGGTGGCAGAGTGCCGGAGAGGGGTCGCCAAGGGTCATCCGGAACATTCGTTACATCGACTGTGAAGCGATCAACTGCGGTCGATATAGCCAGTATTCTCCGCACGGCCAGTGGACGTGTGGGTTCCAGCTTGCAGAGAACGCGGATGTCGAGGACTGCCAGGTCATTCGCTGTTACGCGGAAGGTAATTTAGAGGCGGGGTTCATCGTCGAGGCAGCCCCGAAAAAGACACGGTTTGTTCTTCAGGACTGCGTCTCGAAGAACAACGGCCAAAAACCTGACGATTATTACAATGGTCCAGATGAGGGTATGTCGGGATGCCTCTTCGGTGCCGGGTTCTGGATCGACGGAGATATGACCCTCATCAACTGTACTGCGGCGGACAACAGAAAATATGGGTTTGCTGTGTGGTCTTCATCATCGTATACCAGCCTCTATAACAGTACAGATGCCGGTTCTGAGATCGGGCACCAGCCTGACCGCACGGACGACGTCTACAGGCCGTTAGAGGGATCACATGGAATCCCTGTGGAGTCCGGCTACCAGATGCAGAGGAAGACTAGCACTTATAACGGTACGTCAGGAAGTAGAGAGAACATAGGACTCTCCTCCACGGATCCAGATGTCCATCTTTACAGCTGCACTGACAACAGGTCGACGGTGGGATTCTGGCTGGTTGAGACGCACGGCGTCTATCTTAAGGACTGCAGCAGCCTGAATGCACGGGCTTATGCGATCTATGCGCTCGAAGCAGAGGGAGTCACGATGGAGAATCTGTGTATGACCTATCCTGCCGGTGTTAATGGTAACGGTACGTTCTTCGGCACACTCGCGCACCCGGTCCTCAACAGCCAGTTTGATATCATCGGCCAGAACAGTGCGGATGTCCGGACTGTCTACGGCGAAGGAGGCCGGGGTCTCACATTTACGGGAGTCATCCGGACTGATCACCCGGAGCCGGTGGTTATTAGGGGCGGCAGCGATGTTGATACTAGCGGGCTGCGGATTTTAACTGGAACAGAGGACAGTTACTGGCCGTAGAACTTCCTGATGAGGATTGTGATGGCATACTTATGAGAATAGTTCAGGTTACACCCTATTACCCACCGCACACTGGGGGCATTGAGCGATATGTCCATAATCTGGGCAGGGCGCTTGCCGACCGGGGCCATGAGGTAACTGTTTTGACCGCAAACATACCAGAGGGTAACCCGGTTGAGAACGACAATGGGGTCGTGGTTAAGCGCTACGCCTGCCTGGCATGCCCCTTCAGCGATCCGTTTGTGCCATCCTTCTTCAGGCCCAGTGAGAACCTCGTGGGAGCTGACATCTTGCACGTCCATAACGCATACAGCGCTGCTGCGTTGAGTGCAGCTATTGCCTGGAAAGAGTCCGGTATCCCGACGGTTCTGACACACCACGGGCAGCATATGTTCGGGGATCCGATCAGAGACCTGTTTGTGACGCTCTACCGGAAGACGGTCGAACGCTGGCTGGTAAACAGGATGGACAGGATTGTTACGCTCTCCCCCTCAGATGCGGAGTACGTATCGACCTTTGGTGTCAGCAGAGAGAAGATCTCTATTATCCCAAACGCAATCAGATCCGGGGACTTCCTGCCTTATATGGCCAGGGATACGACCGGGTTTGAGAAGGCGTATGGGCTCGAAGGAAAGAAGAGGGTGCTCTTTGTCGGGCAGATCTCGACGAGGAAAGGGGTTGACACGCTTGTGCGGGCGGTCGACCTGATTGTAAACGAGCAGGGTCGGGATAATCTGATTTTCCTTTTCATCGGGGATGGTGACTACCGGGATAAAGCACGAGAACTCGCCCGGAGCTACCACATCGACACTTATGTCAGATTCCCGGGGACGGTGGCGTTCCAGGATCTCGTCTCGGCATATCTCTCATCAGATGCATATGTTCTCCCTTCCCTCTCGGAAGGAATGCCTACAGTGATCCTGGAGGCCATGTTTTTCGGCCTGCCGATTATCACAACGAATCTGCCCTGCATCAGGGACAATTTTGGTGATCATGCTGTTTTGGTACCCCCCCGTGATGAACATACTCTGGCCTATGTTATCCCGGAGCTACTCGATGATGCTGCACGTTGCCAGCAACTCTCGACGAGGGGGAGGGAACTTGTGCGATCGAATTACACTTGGGATAGTGTTGTACTCGCATATGAACGGCTGTATGAGCAGATGCTTGGGTGATCATTCCCGTCTACCGGTTTCCAGGCTGGAATCTCTAGCACTAAGTACATCCTAGGTGTGTCGGCAGTTGAATATTTTCATGGAACTGGACACAATCGCGTAGTTCAACAACTATTAGGTCTACTATCGGTGCTAGATGGATTGAGGATAGGGTTTTCCCACGTTATCGTCTCGCAGGAGGGAGCGGGAGAGATTGCTCTTCTCCCGGCAGAGGTGTTTTTTATATAAAACGTACATGAGATATAGGGTGCAGGGATAACCAGGGCCGGCTCTTCCCGGCCTTGTCCCGTGCAATGGACCATGGTGGGCTATCGCGACAGGGAGTGAGGGCAGCTCCCTTCTCCGTGATGCGAAACTGTGCCTAGGGCACAAGTAGACAGAGCGCATTATGAGTCTTTGTCTGAGGTCGTCCTAAAAATATGTCGCCTCTCGAATTAAAATCTGGACCGTGGTATTCCGGGAAATTGATGATGATCTGTGGGTAATTGTTGAGAAATAGTTCCCACCAACGAAGCCGCATATCGGGCGGCCCCGATGTGACCTCTCGCCGGCCACAGAAAATCGAACATTTCCCTAACTGGAGATCACCGAGGTGTTCTCCATATGTTCAACGGCATCCTGTACTTTCCAACCCCGGCAAACTGCGGCACCTGATCAACACTACACCGGTACCACCTTGAACTGTGCGAGAAAGGCGTGTACCAGGTGATCTTCCCTGACCCGCTCCGATCCGGTACCGGATCAGAAAGATTAATCTCGTGCACGGTGTGGCCGATATTAGGGTAATCTCGGCGAAAAATGGGATCAATCTGGCATGATTGCTATAAATTGGGCTCTGTTGAAGTGCTTCGCACACCCCCTAGAGAACACCCGGTTACCGGGAGAGGGTGATGACGTGACCTCACGTGAAGTCGCGAAGAACGCGAAGTGCGACGGTTCGTAGAACCGAAGTTCGAGCACCGCAGGTGCGAAGGTGCGACTCCCAATGGAAAGCCGTTTCACCTTCCTAGCCATGGATACAGCTTAGACGGCAGATTCAATGGACATAAGTGCTCCGATCAGGGTATACCGAAGGTTCGGAGAATATTGGGACGACCTCTCTCGTAACTGATGAAAATCGGTAATCTGGAAACAAGGGGTGTTCGTGCAATAGCCGTTTGGCTCCCAGACATAGTGTTTTTCATAACCGGTGGGAGCCTCACGTTATCCGTACCTGGACCGTGAGGCATCGGACTGGTATGAGTGTTTTCATCTGGTGTATTGGCCCCCCTCTCGGCTTCATGTGCGATTTTTACAAAAAATCGTAGTTATATCGAAAAGGTGTCCTGTTCTCCATGCCTTCAAACACGACTTTCCGGAGAATGCCACCTTTAGGGGATTCTCCCCTTCTCGCTCCTCTCCATTGCGTGACGATAGTCGCCACGGCTCAGGACATTGGGCAATCGGAGAGAAATCTGGATCTGGCGCACTTGTTTTCTGCACCTGATGCCCCGCTATCTGTCAACCGAGCCAGTGGCTAAGACATTCATGAGAGTTTTGGGGCGAGATCCTGGCATTTCTCCATCCAGTTCTACGATACATACCGGCCTGAACCCTTTGGGGAAGATATGATTTCTCATGTCATCTTCATGAAAAAGTCCTTTTCGAAAAAATCGGCAGGCTATAAGTTTTATCCGTCAATTGGCGGGTGTTGTCGTGCTCTGTTCTATGTCTCATAATGTGATATTTATATGTATATCCAAAACATATTGTTTGTTTATTCTGATGGAAATGAATTATATTTAATAAAACCCACTATATTTGATAAATACGTGATTTTAAATGTTTTTTAAAATCAATTACTATATATAGTAGAACTATGATACATAATGGACGTCGGAGCGCCTCTGCTCCGGCCCTTGAGTATAGGAGGTATGCGGTTGAGCTATCCTGTTAACGAAATACAGAAAAAACCCAAAAGAAACCCCATTCTCCACCGGAAGGTGCTGCTGCTCCTTCTGGGGTGCGTTGCTCTTGGCTGCATTGTGCAGGCCGGCAGCGCTCTGGTTGTTGCGGCAGGTGACAGTTCTGCCCAGTCGAAAGCACAGGCAGATTATACCTGCGACGGCACCGCTGATCAGGTTGAGATCCAGCGAGCACTTAATGCTCTCGGCAGTGCGGGAGGCACGGTCACCCTGACCGAGGGTACCTTCCAGCTCGATAGTAACCTGAACATTCCGAGCAATGTGGTCTTAGAAGGGCAGGGGCCTGACGCTACCTGGCTCTCGTGGTCCTCCGGCCGTATAATGTGCGAAGCACAACAAAACGTCGTGCTGCGTGATTTCAAGACGACAGGCACTGGCGCAATCTTTCTCTACAACAGCGACCATGTGAAAGTCCACAATGTCACGGCAACCGTTGACAACTCCTTCTACGGCGGGGCCTTCTTCCTCTACGTAGGCAATGATGTCATGGAGGATATCGAGTTTGTCAACTGTAAGGCCATTGACTGCGGCAGGCACGGGTGGCAGAGTGCCGGAGAGGGGTCGCCAAGGGTCATCCGGAACATTCGTTACATCGACTGTGAAGCGATCAACTGCGGTCGATATAGCCAGTATTCTCCGCACGGCCAGTGGACGTGTGGGTTCCAGCTTGCAGAGAACGCGGATGTCGAGGACTGCCAGGTCATTCGCTGTTACGCGGAAGGTAATTTAGAGGCGGGGTTCATCGTCGAGGCAGCCCCGAAAAAGACACGGTTTGTTCTTCAGGACTGCGTCTCGAAGAACAACGGCCAAAAACCTGACGATTATTACAATGGTCCAGAAGATTCGGACTCGTACGGGTGCCTTTTCGGCGCCGGGTTCTTTCTTCATGGAGACATGACTCTCATTAACTGCACTGCGGCGGATAACAGGAATTATGGGTATGCTGTGTGGTATCCATCGGCGTATGCCAGCCTTTATAATTGTACGGACACCGGTTCTGAGATCGGGTACTGGCTTGACTACACGAGTAATGTGCATTTGGAGAACTGTATCTCAGTTGACGCCAAGAAGTACGGAATCAGGGCGGCAGATGCCGGGCAAATAACTACAAATGGATTGGTCATCGTTAACCCGAAAGGTGACGGTTCAAAGAGCAACGTCTTCGGCATCTCCGGATACCCGATCAGGGATAGTTCATTTAATATCGACACCTACGGTGGCGGGGGCACCCCGGTCTCGTGTCCGAACGGTCAGAACATCCAGTTCTCCGGAACCGTCCGGTCGAACGCGGCCCAGCCTGTTGCCGTATCAGGTTCGGTCGACGTGTCGCGCCTGACCATGCAACCGTATTCTGGCGAGCAACCGTCACCGGTTACCCCCACGCCCACCACCCCGACTCCCTCCGGGAAGCCGGACCTCGTGGTGACTGACATCTCCTGGAACCCGGCAAGTCCGGCAACCGGGAGTGCGGTGACGTTCTCGGCCACCCTCAAGAATCAGGGGACTGCCCCCGCGCCTGCGGGAGTCATCACCGGTGTTGCTTTCCTCGTGGACGACAGTCTTACTGTCTGGTCGGATAGCCACACCTCTGCGATCCCACCTGGTGAATGGGTGACCGTGACCGCGAACGGCGGTCCGAGTGGTTCTGCCATCTGGGAGGCAACTTCCGGGACGCACACCGTCCAAGCCTGGGTGGATGATATCGATCGGATTGCCGAGGCTGATGAGACCAACAACGTTATGAGCAAGGAGATCGTCGTCGGCGCCACCCCGGCTCCCTCCGGGAAGCCGGACCTCGTGGTGACTGACATCTCCTGGAACCCGGCAAGTCCGGCAACCGGGAGTGCGGTGACGTTCTCGGCCACCCTCAAGAATCAGGGGACTGCCCCCGCGCCTGCGGGAGTCATCACCGGTGTTGCTTTCCTCGTGGACGACAGTCTTACTGTCTGGTCGGATAGCCACACCTCTGCGATCCCACCTGGTGAATGGGTGACCGTGACCGCGAACGGCGGTCCGAGTGGTTCTGCCATCTGGGAGGCAACTTCCGGGACGCACACCGTCCAAGCCTGGGTGGATGATATCGATCGGATTGCCGAGGCTGATGAGACCAACAACGTTATGAGCAAGGAGATCGTCGTCGGCGCCACCCCGGCTCCCGTCAGGGGAGACCTCAACGGAGATGGCAGTGTTGACTGGGCCGACGTGACGGTCGCTGCCGAGATGGCGCAGGGGAAGACCACCCCCAACACGGCTGCCGACCTTGACGGAAACGGCACTGTGGACTGGAACGACGTTGCCCTGCTCGCTGACTTCTTCTTCGGCAGGACTTCCTCGCTCTAACGCCTGTACCGGGAGCGGAGATATCTCCCTCTCTCCTGCTTTATTTTGCCCGGTTGCTAGCCGGAAATTTCTCTGCCGCTCTCGTGAACGTTACTGGTGGAGCATATCCCAAACGCTTATGAGGCTGCGCAGATCAGAAACTGAATTGTTGAAAATACTTTCCTCGTCGTAGCTCGGGTCTATGGTGTGATCTAATAGGGGTTGGGGCGTTTTAGGGCTAAATCTATTCTTCAAATTGACATATTTGTCATTTGGGGCCATACTTGTGTTGAAGTAAACTGATGCGAAATTGATCTTCAATGGCAGTCCGTTCCGTCCAAACCTTAGCGTGAGGACATATGAGCGAAAGCCTGTGGATTGGATATTCTCAGGAAGTGTCTCCTTGCTACCGTCATCGATAAGGATGGTCCACAGGGAACACTGGTTCAATCACACTCAAACCGATCTCTTCGCGATCGAGGGATTGGGCCTCCTCCATGGCTGCGAGGTTGTAAACTGTAATCTACTGGCGACTACGGAATGCAGATCTACGACCTGTTAGAGGGTCAGATCTTGGTGTTCGGTGAGTACAACATCAAGGTTAGTCTCTCTCATAAATGGACCAATAACGTCGATGTTGCTTGGATTGCCAGTTGATCCTGCATGATCTCATTCCCGCTTTCCGGGTATCCTGGACAGCGATCCGGGACGTGCGCTCTTTCATTCAGCCTGCCGATTTATACGTGAAACTATATATGCAATGATGATAACTACGTTCTTGCACCGTATGATTGAGTAGTTAACGACCTTACTCGGACGGCGTACCATAACCTGAAGGGAGATGTCCATGAAAGTGGCCCTTCTCTGCCAATATGCCAGAGAGATGGAATCGTATAAAGGTTCAAACATCTACACATCAGAACTGATATCACGCCTTGCCGGGCATGATGATATCGATCTGCATCTCATCACTATGGGTAGCGTAAACGCTACACGGCAGGAAGACGGGCTTACCTATCACATTCTCCGTAAGGGCGATCTGCTCTCCTTCCCGTATTTCCATCCTCTAGTGCTCTACAGGATGGCAAAGACAGTCAGCTCCATCGGGCCTGATATTGTCCATGTGCTCTCTACCCAGTATCCCTATTCCACAGCATGCATGCTCCTGCGGAGCGACTACCCCACCCTCGTGACAGCGTTTGGCGTCTTGGAGAGAGAGATTGCATACTACCGTGAGGATATGCGCCCGCTAGATCGGGCTCTCTCATACATCTTCCACACCTTCTTCATCCTGAACGAACGGTGGGTACTCTCACGTGCCCCCGAAATTGTTGTAGATGCCTCATCAGTCAGTGAACTTCTCCGCACGCCGGAAAACGGTCGAGTCCACGTCGTTGCCGCTGGGCTTGACCTCGAACGGCTCCGGTCGCCACTTCTCTCTCTCCTGCCGGGGGAAGGACCAGATATCGTCTTTATCAACACGCTCATCCGGCTGAAGGGTGCGGATGTTCTGTTGAGGGCTTTGCCGGGCGTAGTGGAGGCATTCCCAGACCTCAGGGTCTGTATCGGGGGAAAAGGGCCCCAGGAACCCGAACTCCGGAGACTTGCCCGGGACCTGGGGCTTGAGAGGAACGTCACCTTTCTCGGTTTCGTGCCGGACGAGGAGAAATACTGCTGCTACCGGCAGTGCAAGATAGTGGTCGTCCCGTCCCGATGGGACTGTCAGCCCTCTCCCCTTTTTGAGGCCGCAGCGTTCGGCAAACCCGTAATCGCGTCAGATATGTCCCACCCCGGTATCGTTGAGGACGGGGTGACTGGGATCATATTCCGTTCTGAAGACGCGGCTGGGCTCGGTGAGAGGATACTCTTGCTCTTGGGAGACGATGCTGCATGCGAGAGAATTGGTCGGGCGGCAGCGGCCAGGGTTGATGATTACGACTGGTCGAGGGTTGCCGAGCGCTATGTTGGGATCTATAAGGATGTAGTTGGGGAGTACGGTGGACGGACTACAGCGCCTATCGGCGCTTATCGGGAGAGGTGATCTGAACTGTACGCAGGGACTATCACGGGAGAGATTGCTGTTGGACCGCTTACCTCTCCGATCGAGCGATCGGATCTGCGCCCCACCGCCAACCCCGTTGGGATTCTGTCAAGTCTTACGGATGAACGAACCCCGCTAGTGGTGGGGAACGTCGGGCGGGTGTTCGAGAATAGCATTGTTGGGCAGGTGATGATCGCGGGGTGGAACCGACACGAGGACTTCTCCCCTGATCCCAACAGCATCAGGCTGCTTGTGCCCCCTTCCTATACAGTCGGGCTTCCGAGCCTCAGTATCGAGGCTGTGGTCTGCAGCACGCCCGCACTCGCCGCACTCGTGGGTACTGTGCCCGACTTCATTAGGGATGGTGAAACTGATTTTACCTTAGCATCAAACACCCTGGAAGACATCGTAATCTCTATCCTAGATGTCCTCGGGCGCTGGAACCCGGTACCGGTTTCTAGGGTCGCTAGGGAGTGCGTGGAACCGGAGATCACCTCCGAACGGGTGGTGGCGCAATCCACTGCCATCATCGACGGGCTCGGGAGTTGATCGCCGCGTGCATCTAGATAAGGCCCTCGCCTACCTCGGCATCGTCGCCTCGGTTATCCTTGTCATCTACCTCGCGCTCACTACTGGACGCCTGGTATACATGCTTGCCGGTGTCCTTGTCCTCCTCTCTTGCCTGCTCTGGCTTGCTATCAGGGAGAATGCACAATCGGCGTTTCCGGGACCGCAGCTCGCCGGAGTGAGTCCCGGTAAGGATCGGCTCTCCGCCGTGCTGTTCATTCTCTTCCTAGCCCTTTATGTGTTGAGCATCGCCGTGCTCTACCTCCGCGCCTCTCAGTATGAGCGGCCGCCTGGTTACTTCATCCTGACTTCGCTCATGGCTGGTGTCATCGCTGTCGAAACTCTCCTTCCATGTCGGAGAAAGGCGTCCGAGATTCTGTTGCAGGTAATTCTCCTTGGAATATCGGTGGTGTGGTCGCAGATCCTGATCATCCCGGGTATGATGCAATCTGACCCCTGGGCGCACAAGATGTTTGTATTACAGATGCTGGATCTCCATACTATTCCCCAAGGCTACATGTACACCTACATACCGCTCTTCCACCTGGAGATTGCCGGAACCTCGCTCCTGGCTGGATTGGACTATAGGCTCGCGACGATGTTTTCAGTGAGCCTGGCGCAGCTTGTAATCTTCCCGCTGGTCATCTACTCCCTTGGAACGGCCCTCTTCAATGATGAGCGGATCGGGCTGCTGGGCGGGCTCATGCTGATCACCGCAAACCAGCAGATCAGCATGGGTGTCGTGTCGATCCCTAATGCCTTCGCCGCGGTATTTATGGCCCTTGTCATCTATCTTCTATTCAAACTAAAATCTACCAGCCCAATTTGGGCTAGAAACCTTGCGCTCATCCTCCTTTTTGCCATCATCCTGACACACACCATCACAGCAGCATGCATGGCGTTGGTGCTCTATTTGACGTGGGGTGCATGTAGATTCTACGACCACATCAGGAGAGACGGCAGCACGGAAGCGTATCCTGTTACATTGGCTCTGGCCTCACTATTTCTGGCTACCATGCTTGGGTGGTGGTACTTTGTCTCAGGGCATTTTGCAGTTCTCTTGGACTTGATCCGGCAGGGTTTTTCCCAAGACTACTTCGTCCAGAATCCAAGAGTTATCGACATTTATCACGAGTTTGTGCCGGTTCTAGAACAGATCTTTAACAACACTGGCATGTTCCTCTTCTTCGCTCTGAGTCTCGTCGGCATCTTTTACCTGGTGGCACGAAGGGAGAGGAATGGTTTTGCCCTAGGGGTGGTGGGGATCACCATTCTTGCCCTCGGTTTCTTTCCGCTCGTGACGGGGCTCTCGTTCATCGAGCACAGGTGGTGGTACTTCGCCCAGATATTCCTCTCTGTCCCGCTCACGGCATCGCTACTACTGGTTATAGGGCGGTCCCGCAAAAGAACGGTTACGCTCCTGTTTGCTGCATGCATCAGCCTCTTTGTCTTTGCCATGATCGCAAGCCCGGCAGCAAACAACGACAATCCGTTTCTCTCACCGAACAGTGCCGTAAGAACCGGATTCACGAAGTCGGAGTTGCGGGCATTTGACACGGTGGATAGCATACGGGCTGGCCCGGTCGGGGCGGACAGGTATGCTCGGGTTGTGAATTACGTCGCCTCAGATCCAGATTTCATCATACCTATCGACGAGATGCTCATCGAGGGGGCCTATCGTTCGCATGGAATAAGCACAGTTCTGGTACGGGACTATATCAGGGATCATACTATTATCTGTTACGATGGGATGTTTCGGTTAACGCATGACCCGGAGAGAACACTCGATAGGGAAGAGTATGACAGGGTGTATGAATCAGGTTCAGCCAGCCTGTTTGTGCTCAATAACTCGTAAACTTGGTGAACCGATGTGGATATTTGTAGCCATGTAATCATGAAGCATGCTGAGGGTGCTGCCAGTGGTGAGGAAAACTATGCGGGTCGGACGATCGGAGGTTGTGCCTGTAGTCGTCTGGATGCTAGGGGTATCGCAGCGTATCTAAACAGAAGATTGGTCAGGCACCCTTCAGATCCTATCTTTTATACTGGATTACAGCTATCTCTTGCTCCCGCAGTCTTGAACAGAACTCTGGTATAAATGCCAGCGATGTATTAGATGTCACCATGGGTCGGATCAGGTAGCATATGAAGGGTTCTTCCAAGTTTGCATTCGATATCAGCTGGGTGTTTGTCAGTCAGATCGTCGCTCTCGGCTCTGGTTTTCTCTTAAACATCATACTGAGCCGGTGGCTTGGTCCAGCGGACTTCGGGCTATACACCCTTACGCTGACTCTATTCACCGTATCTACGCTGGTCGCGGGCATCGGCATCCCGGAGACGATCGTAAAGTACGTGGCTGACTACAAGGACGATCAGGAGCGGCTGAACACCATCGTCACCACAGGAGTTATCAATTCAATCCTGCTCGGTACCGTAGCCAGTCTTGTCTTCTTCCTCTTCTCAGGAGAAATTGCAGAGATCTTTGGGATGCCGGATTTGGCTGGCCTTATCCGGATTATTGCGCCTGCTATATCGCTCTCTGTCGTCAACACTACGCTCCTCAGCCTCCTGAACGGGCTGCGGGAGATGAGATCCTACTCGTTCCGATTCATACTCCGCTCGTTCCTTCTGATAGTGCTGGCGACGCTATTCATACTTTCGGGCTTTGGTGCGGCCGGAGCAGTGTTGGCACTGTTGTTGACCGAGATCGGGACGTTTGCGTTTGTCATCTCGGTCGCCCGCCGGCACTTCAGCCTCCAGGTTGTCGACCACTGGGCGACAACAAAGAAGATACTGACATTTGGGAGTCAGGTTTTCATCGCAGGTGCGATCTTCCTAATCAACACCTATACCGACACTCTCCTCATTGGGTATATGCTGACGGATGCTGATGTCGGCTGGTATGCGGTTGCGTTCGCAATAGCCCGGGTGGCCTTTCTCTCGCTCCCCGGTTCGATCTCCACGGTCAGTTACCCCGCGATATCAGAGTATTACAGCAAAGGTCTTCGAGATGCAGTTGAGGCCGTGATAACTAGGTCAATTAGGTACTGCCTGATCCTTCTTTCGACGGTGGGCCTTGTCCTCATCTGTCTCTCCGAGGCAATTATCACGTTCGTTTTCGGCCCTGCTTACTTGCCGGCCGTGCCAGTCATCATTATCCTCGTGTATGGGATGATTGTATTCGGAGCGGTATCATCCATTGGACCGGCCATCAGCGCCATGAACAGGCCCGGGCTCTCTTCAAAGGCGACCCTCGTGATGGCGGGAGCCAACGTCTGTTTCGACGTGACGCTCATTCCCCTGTTGGGTATAACCGGTGCGGCTATCGGCACGGTCGGATCGTACACGATACTCGCAGTGCTGATACTCTGGGTACTTCATCATGTCTTTGATATACGGATCGAGTCCGCGACTATCATAACAACGTTTGGGGTCATCACAGTACTTATAATTGCTTTTTTCCTGTTGCGGGACATGATTCACCCATATGTACTTGCAGTTCTCTTCACTGGTCTGTATGGTGTCTATATTTACCGGATTTTACTGACACCTGACGATAAAAGAGAGTTCTTCAGTATGGTCTCCCCGATATTCGTGCGCATCGCCGCAGGTCGTCTCAATAGACGCTGATCAGAGGATCGCTCCGCCATAGGAACCGAAATGAATATGGGAGTAGCCCAAAGCGGTGATGATGGACGCACTGGCCACCTGCTCGATATAGGCAAACGGAGATCCACCCCCTGGTGGCGACTCGATAGTTACCGTGTGCATGAGTACGCAGAGGAGGTGAGTGCGGCAGATGGAACGGTGAATTGAGAGAGATCCACATTGTGATCAGGTCTCTCCTCGTCGGTCTCCCCAAAGGTATGATCTCCACTCGAATCAGAGAGATGAGGTCCAGAAACAATTACAGATCGTACTACTTAAGAGCAACAGTGCTGGCTCCTGGGAATCTGGCGCGATCCTCTTGACGCAAAACCACGGATCTCACTGCTTTGTAGAGGTCAGCGGCTTCCGACCTATCTGAGCAAGCAGGGCCAGCCGGGACTCGATACGGTAAGTTTCAAGGTCGACCCGTGTGGCGCCGAAGCTTTCTTTAAATTTTTGAACTCCCTGCAGATTCCCGCTTCCCCCGAGGTTTACAAGTGAGTATCCCTTCTCTTGAGCAGACTGTAGGGCATCGTGAAGGAGCAGATGAATTGGGCGGAAAGAACGGGACGCTTCCGGGGCTGCGTTGCTCCATGTGAACATGGTATCCATGTACTCGAACGTCACGAGACCTCCGATAACTGCACCGTGCATCTCTGCCAGGCGCACCTGGACATACGGGCGGCCGTAGCGGTGCAGGAGATCATAGAAATCTAGGGAATAGGGTGGTATTCGATGTCCCCACTCTCTTGCTCTCCTCTCGTAGAGGGCGTAATACTGTCGAAACTGCATGAGACTATCTTTCTGGACGGTCTCGACATGGTTCCGCTCGGCAACCCTGATATCCCGCCGCACATGCCTGTTATATTTCTCCTCCACCGCACCTCCAGGCCCCCGCAGGCGCACGATGTGTGTATAATTCCATTGGGATAGGGTCTTCCGGATACGGGGGAGGCCGTCAGCCTGCAACGTGGCGCCTGGCGGCAGCGCGATATCAAGGGAAAGATGCCTCCCTCCGGCCATGCTGGCGATTACACTCAGCAGGAGTCTGTCGGAGGCGTCCGAAGATGAGAAAATACCGCCGTATCCGTGGGGGACGGCCTGGTAGAAGGAAAACCCGAACCGTCGCGACTCCATCATCGGGATGAGTATGTCGCCCTCGGGGGTATGGTATAGCCTTGTCGCAACTCGATAGTTGAACGCCTCTTTCATGATCTTCGCCCACTCGGGGGTATGGAAGAAATAGACGTTCTCTCTGCCATCAAGAAACGATCTCCAGGTGCCGGGAGAGACTGAATCAGTGTACTCAAACTGCATAAGTCACTGCCACCACACAACCTGCTATATCTCCCTACCTGGCCTGGTGTTGTCGCTAAACCCCGCAAGGCAGGCAGTCATACCCTCGATATCATCCGGGGTCACGCCGCAGTGGACTGGGATATTGATGATTCGCCCGGTCAGGTAACTGGTTACGGGAAACGCATCTCTCAGTCGTGACGCGACGTGCCGGAACCGGGGAAGCAGGTGTACCGGCCTTGGCCACTGGATGTTCCCCATCTCGTATCCCCGGATTCTTGCGTTCCTGATGATTGCGGAGAGCGGGTGGTTGGTCTGGTTTATCATGTTGCATTTCAGGAATGCGGGAACCTTACCTGGGGAGACCTTCGGGAGTAAGAAGGACGGGTTATCCTGCATGGCGTCGTAAATGAGGTGGGCATTCCTGTTCCGGATCGCGTTTACCGCCTGAAGGTCTTTTAATCCCCAAAACCCCGCGAGAGCCCTTGGAACGCCCATCAGCAAGTTACCTGACCCTATTCTCTTGATGGGCGGGCGGAAGACTCTTGACTTGACCTCTCCTGCGCGCAAGAGCGCTTTCTTCACAACCACGTTCCTCATATGGGGCGGTACATAACCGGTCTTATCGATCTCCCGTTCGATGTATGGGAGAAGAGCATCCTGAATGTCTTCCCATGCTGCGCACCTCTGTACCAGGTTATCTATAAGACCGAAGATCTCTTGATCGGCCCGGCAGCAGTTCTGACCAAAGTATGCGAGAAGGTCTGTTTTGTAGACTGCCCGCTCTGTGGCCATATGTTGGATGAGCATGCCGTAGACGTAGCATTTCTCATTGTAGAGCGGCATACGCATGCAGGATTTTATGACCCGCTCCACATCTTCGAAAAAGGCCGGATTGTTGACGGCCAGCATCCCCCCTTCGCCAGTCGTGAGGTGTTTTTCGTAGTTAAAACTAAAAATAGCAAAATCTCCTAATATCCCGGTGTTCTTCCCCTCAAACTCCGCACCGAGGCACTGGGCACAGTCCTCTATGACAGAGCAGCCGTTATCCTTGGCAATGGCCGGTAAGTCCGCGATATCGCATGGGATTCCAAAGAGGTGCGTTGCAATTATCGCTTTTGTCCGGTTTGTTATCTTCTCTTCAAAATGCCCTGACGGGACGTTGAAGTCGTCAAGTGCCGGTTCGACGAAAACCGGGGTCGCCCCGGACTCCAGGATGACGTCGACGACCCCCTCGTAGGTGAAGTCAGGAACAAGCACCTCGTCGCCCGGAGAGATGTTCAAAGCCCGTAACGCTATTAGCAGGGCTGCACGGGCCTGGTTTGTCGCATAGCACCGTTCTGCCCCGATGTAATCGCGAAAACGGTTCTCGAAGTCGAGGATGTGGTTCTCATCCTCCAAGTCTTCTCCAGACAGTGTATCGACGATCCGCTCGACGTTCAGGTATGCTCGAGACCGCGCTAACATTATTTCTCCCCCAAGACAATGGACAGGGTGCAGTGATCGCAGCACGTATATAATCTTCTCCCCCGGGTGAAGAGCCCCGGCCGGGCCATCCCCCTGCTGGTGTTGGTCGAGGGAGGAGTGGAGCATCATCCTCCAGATTGCCCGGAGGCGCCATCTCGCACTAGCAGATAAACCCGCTGTTGCCACCTTTCCCGGCCCTGGTCAGGCCTTTGAGTTTCTCGATGGTGTAACTCAACCCGTGCACGATGTAGTAGTTTGACTCCTGCCCCCTCACTGTAGTCTCTCCAACCCGGAGCGCCTTCTCGAGGTCTGTGCCTGCGCAGATTGTAACACCCCTCCCGATCTCAGTGTAAACATGTGCATCGCTCCCACCGGTCACCGGTTTTCCGGAGGGCTGCCCAAGCGTCGCAGCGATCGCGTTGATGCGACGCCGTGACCTGCTATTAAATACTTCAATGAGATCCACCTGCTCCATCAGGGATCTGGGTGAAGGATATTGCCGGTAGGGATGGGCAAGGACAGCAAGGCCGCCCTGGGCCCGGATCTCCTTGACTACATCGTCAAACTTCCGTGCTACGATCTCCGCATCGAGAAACAGGCCCAGAATGTCGCCGTACTCTGTTTTTATCTCTGCACCGATGACAACCAGGAAATCTTTGTCCCGATTTGCCTCATGGGCAAGGATGCCTCCGCGAATGGTGTTGTGGTCCGTTACTGCTATGCCGGCGAGGCCCCGCTTCCTGGCAATACTTACAATTTTGGCGGGGTCCATAAGAGAATCCCGGGAACAGCGGGAGTGAATGTGCAGATCGGCGATCATCTCATCATCTGGAAACCTTTTTTTCTGCCAGGATGGCCGGGGTAACCTCGTCGATAGCGGTGCAGATGCAGTCCACCCCCTCCTCGGTCATGCCTGGGTAGAGCGGCAACGTCATTTCATGTTCCCCGATAAACTCTGTCTTCAGGAGCGACCCCCGCGTATCCCCGAAAAGCCTCCGGTAGTAAGTGAAGAGATGGATCGGAGGATAGTGGATGCTCGTCTGGATCCCCCGCTTCTTCATCTCCGCCTGAAGCTCGGCTCTTGGGAGGTCCCTGGAGAGAACTACCGGGAAGATATGGTGCGAGGATTCACCATCGATTCTCCCGCCGAACGGGCACCCTATACCTTCGGTCCCCTCAAGCGCCTTTCGATACCGGTCAGCGATACGCTTCCGTCGCGCGTTGTTCTGCTTCAGGCGCCGGAGCTGGACGATGCCGAGCGCGGAGGCGACCTCACTGATGCGGTAATTATACCCAAGATCGGTGACATCGTAACTATACCCGTGCCCCCGATGCCTGTCCCAGGTCATCGTGGTCATGCCGTGCGAGCGCAGGACCTTGATCTTCTCGGCAAGTTTGTCGTCGTCGGTCACGACCATGCCCCCTTCGCCGGTAGAAAGGTTCTTGTTCGCAAAGAAGCTGAAACACCCAATGTCCCCTATTGTCCCGCACTTCCGCCCCTTATAGGTCGCACCGACTGCATGCGCCGTATCCTCGATGACCCGGAGATCATGATCGCGAGCGACCTCCAGGATCGGCTGCATGTCACAGGGATACCCCCCGTAATGGACGACGGTGATCGCCCGTGTCCGGGGCGAGACCCTCGCCCCGATCTCTTCCCATGAGATGTTCAAATTATCTGTTCCGACAATATCGGCAAAGACTGGTTTCGCTCCACAGTAGAGGACCGAGTTCGCTGTTGCAACAAACGTGAGCGATGGCGTTATGACCTCATCACCGCTCCCGATGCCGAGCACCGCGTGTGCGATGTGCAGTGCCGCCGTCCCGCTCGATACCGCAAACGCATGCTTTACGCCGAGGTAACGGGCAAATGCTGCTTCGAACTCCTCGGTCACCGGCCCCATGGAGAGCCACTTTGACACCAGAACATCCCTGACTGCATCGATCTCATCATCGTCCATCACGATATCGGAGAGAGGGATCTTCCATGCCGTCTCACTCATCCCCAACACCCAGTGTCCCGTGGAGTGCAGCGATCTCGTTATTCGCCTTCTTGTAGTCGTCGAACCTTCCGATGTCCAGCCAGTAGCCGTCGTATTTGTATGCTTTGATGGTCTCACCTGCTGCCAGCAGAACCTTGATCAGGTCCGGGAAATCGATGTATTCGTGTGACGGAATATACTCGAGGACTTTCGGGTCAAATGCGTAGATGCCCATGCTCACAAAATGCTCAAACCCTGGCTTTTCGGTATACCCAACGATGTTCTCGTCCCCGTCGGTATCCACGATCCCAAAATCAACGAAGTAATTCCTCTTGTTGAGAGCCACCGTCGCAACGGCCCCGCTCCTCTGGTGAAAGTCCATAAACTTGGAGAACGGCAGGGTCGTTAGGACGTCACCGTTCATCATCAGAAACGGTTCAGCAAGGTCGTTCTTTATGAGCCCAAGGCATCCTGCGGTCCCAAGCGGCCTCTCCTCCCACGAGTAGGTAATCGAGAGCCCGAACCTGCTCCCGTCACCGAAGAATGCCATGATAAGTTCGGCGAGGTGCCCCACCGCTATCGTCACATCCCTGACGCCATGTCCCTGAAGTTGGCGGAGGATGATCTCAAGGGTCGGCTTATCCCCAATGGGCATAAGTGGTTTGGGGATGATGGTCGTGTAGGGTTCGAGTCTCCGCCCCTTGCCGCCGGCGAGAATAACTGCTCTCATATCAGGTCACGTAGTGATTGGACCGATAAAGGTCCAGATGTTCCCGAAACCACGCAATTGTTCGCACAAGTCCTTCCTCCAGGGGCACAGAAGGAGACCAACCCACGAGGCTCCGTGCCCTGGTGTTGTCGCACCACAACCGCTCTACCTCACTCTTCTTCGGTCGCAGGCGAGCACTCTCGACGACGATCTCGATCTCTTTTCCTATAAGCGATGCAACCTTCTCAGCAATGGCCCCGATCGAGACCTCATAGTTTGATCCGATATTTATTACCTCCCCTACCGTTCTTGGAGATTCGGCGATGAGAACAAACGCACGCACCAGATCGTCGACGTAGGTATAATCCCGCGTCGGATACGTTGCACCAAGTGCTACCTCCTCCTGCACCAGTGCTTGTGCGATAATGGTCGGAATCACAGCCCGTGCAGACTGCCGCGGGCCGTAAGTGTTAAATGGTCGTATCGTGGCGATGGGGACGTCGAAGGCCCGGTAGAAACTCTCGGCCACCTTGTCGGCCCCGATCTTACTTGCAGAGTAGGGGGACTGTCCCTGGAGCGGGTGGTCCTCGTCGATCGGAACATAGCGTGCAGTCCCATAGACCTCACTCGTCGAGGTGTGGACAATCTTCTCGACACCAGAATCCCGGGCTGCCTCAAAGACGTTGAGTGCGCCGAGCAGGTTCGTCTCCACCGTCTCCCGCGGGTGGATGTAGGAGTAGGGAATGGCGATGAGCGACCCCAGATGAAAGACGATATCAACGTCATGGACAGCGGTGCGAAGGGCGTCTGCATCCCGCAGGTCGCCCATGAGGATACGTACCTGGTCTAGCCTCTCTTCAGGGAGCAGCCGCAGGAGGCCCAGGTCGTTCCTTGAGTTGTAGCGGACAAACGCCCGCACATCTGCTCCACGGTCGGCCAGATGTTCTGTCAGGTGGCTACCGATGAAACCCCCGGCCCCGGTCACCAATACTCTTTTTTCAGCCCAATCCATCACAAATGACTCCTTTCCCTCTTGATGCGCGTAAAGCAGTAAGCAAACCCTGGATGCGCAGCGTGGTATATATGCGTATCCATGTATCCAGGATCTCATCGGGGGGTATCCCCGGTTGCGGCTGGTGTCGCAACCACCCTGGTTCCAGGACTGCGATTGCAGAATAACCTGAATCGGATGTTGCAGTACCTCACCGTGACTACCAGTTTCGTGGATTTGCTCTCTTAAGCGAGTCAGATGCCGATGACTGGTGTCATCGGGGAGCTGAATCCGTATCGGGGATTTGGGGAGCAGCGAGAAAGTCAGTTCATCCTTGTCCATATTACCTACGGGCGATGGCAGGCGGCGCCGGGACTCGTGCATCCTGGGACAGCAGTGAGAGTTCATCGAGAAGCGTTCCTATAGGCATGAATGTGAACTTCATCATGAGCACGATGAGTTTACCAAGTGCTGTATGGACACCGTGGTAGGTAATGAAACGGGATACAAATGGCACTTCAAGCGGAGGAGGGCCCGGATAGAGGTCATGGGGATGAAAATAGATGTTTGCCGGTCTCTTCGAGGCTACCCTGCTGACACCCCAGGAGAGGAACTCTTTTGGAAGGGCACGGAGATAAAATCCCCCGGATATCGGGATGTTTATGCCGAGTTTGACTATGGAGAGAGGAAACTCGATGATCGAGCCTTCAGGATCGTGGACGGTGATATCATCCCTGGAAGGCCGGTAAATACCAATAGGTGCGTCTGGCACACCGTAGAGTTGCGTCCTCACCGGGAAGATGCTCGAGTCATACTGGAAGTCGTACTTCTCTAGCGTCTCGAGCGCCCACTTTGTCCTGTTGTTCAGGGAGAACGATGGCGCCCGGAATCCGATTGGGTTGTAGTCGGCGAGCAGTTCAAGGGATTTTTTGAGTTCTCCCTCAAATTCCCTCTGGTCCATCGAGTAGAGCGGTTTATGGGAGTAGGCGTGACACGCAATTTCGTGACCGCTCTGGTAGACCTCGTGGACGACCTCAGGATATTTCTCTGCGACGGCGCCAAGGACAAAGAACGTCGCCTTAACGTTGAATGCGCCGAGTAGTGCAAAGATCGGTCGCAACGATTCCTTGAACATATCCTCTCGATCCGAGGGCAGATACTCTGTCAGGAACTCGTTGCACCACCAGAACTCAAGGTCGATACTGAGTGCGTTGATCCACATGTTATCGTCTCAGGACAAATCTCCACATCTCAGAGTCAAGTGCGTAGCGTGCTGTGGCAAGTACGAAACCCAGTGTAGGCCCAGGATCGTGAAGCGAAAGAATATCATCCGGCGTGTTAAACCTGAGAAATTCTTTGAGGTTCTGCCAAGTCTTTGGGGCGCTAAGGTACCAGAGAATATCCCCAGGAAGGAGCCAGCGACACTCCACTCCCTCCTGATAATCTGGAACCGGTTCGACATCTCCATCCCTGAGCATCTGGTAGAGGAGGTAGGGGAAGTCCACACCACTCAGGATCGAGAGGTGCAGCGAGCCCCAGAAGCGGGGGTTCACCTCCATGAGTTTGAGGCTTCCGTCGCGGGCATCGATCCGGAACTCCACCATTGCAACCCCGGACCATCGCATTGCCTTCAGGAGATGGAGGGCGATCTCCGTAGCTGCCTGGGAGCGTTCGTCCTTAATGGTCTCCCGGAGGGTGCTTGCCCCACCGGAGATCGGGTAGGAACGGATCCGTCTCTGGACGGTCACTGCACGTAGTTCAGATCTCTCATTGAGGAGGGTGTAGACCCCAAGCTCCCCACCATAGGGTATGAATTCCTGGATTACCACCGGGCCAAACTCTGATGCTGAGGCCGCATACGCTTGGATTAGAGTTTCCGGATCTCTGCAGACCCTTACTCCCCGTCTACCTGAACTCACCCGGGGTTTTACGACGACCGGGTAGTCGATCTCCCCGGCGATCCTGGCTGCGTCGTCCGGATTCTCCGGGAAGAATGTTCGCGGACATGGAATGCCGTTGTCGAGGGCGATACGGAGGGTCACTCCTTTATCGTAGCCCTTCATGAAGATGTCACGGGGTGGCAGGGCGATCTGGGTGTACCGGGAGATCTCCTCTTCGTGATCGATAATGGGTTTTAAACAGGCGTCGGCAACCGGAAATATCGCATCGGTCTCCGTTGATCTCAGGGTTTCAAGGAGATACTCTATGAATTGCTCCTCCTTTCTCTTCGGTGAGGGATATACCAGCCTCCGGTTACAGTATCGCGAAAAAGCACCTGTTGCATATCTCGTCTCCTCGCCTGCAGTTACATCCAATCCCTGTTTCCCAAGCGACCTAATTACCGCAAGAGAACTCCGCATCTGTGCGTCGGTTACAAAGACGGTTCCCCGACTCAATCCTCCCCCTCCAACTCCCTACACGCTTTGGAGTGTGGTAGATACCGTTTGACTATTAATACCTGCGCCCCTGAAGTATATCCCCAACTGATAGTGTATGGCGACACCCTTTTGGATCCTGAGTTTCCCTGTCTTTATGACCGGAAATCTGAGACGGATTGTGATCGTCAGACATGTCCTGTCTGTCTTGAAGAAACGATCCACACCCGGGCCGACTGCCCCAAAGTCTTCTCGCGCCTTGTGGTTATCCGGTTGCGGTGTGCCAGCACGAGTGTCACCCCGGCGACGACGGTTGTCGATGTTTCACGACCAAACAGGCAGGAAGCCCACCCCTTTAGGGGTGGGTAGTTGACTGGTAGCAGCTAGCATTCCTGCAACTACTCCGACTGCCCCCTTGGAGCAGGGCAGATACCGTTACGACTGGCATACACCACCTTCTAGGAACCAGTAGACTCTGGCCCAACATGGAAAATCGCTCGATTATTAACGGAAATCTCCAAGCCGGTTGCACAAGCCTTTATTTTCCCGGTTATCCTGCCTGCCGGGGGTTGATGCAATCCCACTGAGACAAGGGCACACTGTCAAATATCTTCTAAATGGTTGCTCCGTGGAACGAAGGTGTTGTATAGTGCAGGGATCTGCCGGTCACCTAAAATCTGCCCGGGATCCGAGGCCGAAAGTGCTTTCGATACTCTGGATTGAATAACTTCCGGGTGAAAACCCATGTTTTCCCTCGTTGATTGTCTCAGTAGTCTCTTGATCTGATTGACAGAAAGTTATTTATATACTGAACAATAGTGTAGTCGCTGGTCAACTGCCAGGAGATTTCCATCCCTCTTCGCTCGTTTCTATCAAGAAATGGGGCCGTCACTTTCTTCAATCCATTGGGCAGTGACAGACCAGAGGAAGAGCAGCGTGTGGAGGAGTTTTTTCTGCAGTTTGAGTGGCAGTTATCCAGCGCGGAGAGTGTGGCCCTGTCGCAACTGGCTGAAGATCGAGTTCAGGCAGCCAGTCATGTGGCAGCGAAATCCCGCTACCATGGGGATCACATCGCCGCGGTCATCCCGGCCTACAACGAGGGCCTGGTGATCGGATCGGTCGTCCTCCAGGCACGGCAGCACGCCGACCACGTCATCGTCGTCGACGACGGCTCGGCTGACCGGACCGCTGATATCGCCCGGCTCGCCGGTGCCGACGTCATCGAGATGCCGGAGAACGGGGGGAAGGCGAAGGCGATGATGGCCGGGTTCGCCTGGGCCCGGGCCCTCAGCTACGAGGCTGTCGTGATGCTCGACGGTGATGGCCAGCACAACCCTGCCCAGATCCCGGCGGTGGCGGCCCCGGTCCTCGCGGGCGAGGCCGACCTGGTCATTGGTTCCCGGTTCCTTGAGATCCAGGCCGAGATCCCGAAGTACCGCATCGCCGGGCAGAAGGTTCTCAACGGGTTCACGAACCTCTCGGTGGACGGCGGGACCTTCGCGACCACCGACTCCCAGTCGGGCTTCCGGGCTCTCTCCCGGAGGGCCCTTGAGAACCTGACCTTCGTGTCGGAGGGCTACAACATCGAGTCAGACATGATCGCCCACTTCGCCCCTCTCGGCCTGAAGATGACCGAGGTCCCGATCTCGGTCACCTACGACGTCCCCCACAAGCACAAGAAGAACCCGGTCTCCCACGGCTTTGGGGTGCTCGCCCGGATCGTGGGGCTGATCGGGTACAAGCGGCCCCTCCTCTCCTTCGGGATCTCGGGGCTCTTCGTCACGCTGTTCGGGATCGGGGCGGAGTTCTACACCTTCTCGGAGTACTACCGGATCGGGCAGTTCCACTATATCGTCTTCACCGGGGGGTTTGCGGCGCTGATCCTCGGGCTGCTGCTCGTGACGTCGGGGTTGATTTTGAACTCGTTGGTGATGATTACGAAGAGTTCTGCGGCAGCCGGGAGGGGTTCACCATGATTGCGGCTGTGCCTGAGATCAGGTCGGGACTTACCACGGGATATGGTCTGCAAGTTCCCGGCTATTCCGCCAGTTGCCCGATGGGACATGTCTTGGAACTGTCGGTGACAAAGCAGGGAGCAGGATGGACGCATGAGGATCCTTTCAAAACCAATGATATGACCGGGAAATACGTCTTAAAAAAGTCGGTATCAAGATCTCTGCCCAAAAGAATCATAAATAGAACTAAGAAATGTATTCTGATTTCGCTAAATAAACGGGTTGCTGAGGATTTGTGCGAACCTATGGTTATTAAACTCCATGACCCTGCGGTCATTGGCGAGAGATGTGCACCAGAGATCACTCTTAAAATCCTGCGCGGTACTGGTTCATGCGAACCAGTGGAAAGTTTTAGACCAATGAATCAAGTTCGGTTATTGTTTATGTTTGCGTTAAATGTCTGATATTTTCATGGGAGGAAATCAGAGTGCGAATGTGTGGATCTACCCGGTGAGCGGACTATGAGGATTGGATATTTCATAGACATGTTTCCATATCAAAACCCAATTACAGGGAAGATTCTTAAGCAGTCCTCTCCAGGAGGGGCTGGAATAGTCGCATATAACCTTGCAGTTCAAATGGCGAAACGGGGCCATGAAGTCTATGTGTTTACTACGGCACAAAATGAGGATGGCTCCCTATCTAGATATGGTAATATATCGGTAATACGGTACAAGTCCAATTTTACGGTTGGCCAGGGCTCCATTGCTTTAAAGCATTTAATTAGACCGTTTTTCTCAAGCGTCGATCTCGATATTGTACATTCGCACGCTGGTGGCCTCCCCGCCCCGCTAGGAGGTGCCATATACGCCAAAAGGAAGAACATCCCGTTTGTAATTACGCATCACGCAGAGTGGATTGGAGGCTTTGGTACATTTCGTCGTAGAGCAGGGGTGTTCTTATACAACAATCTAATCTGTGATTGGCTTCTCTCCAAGAGCGACATAAATATCGCACCTTCAAAATCATTTGTAGATGTATCGGAGAATTTGAAAAAGTATCGAGATAAAATAGTAATCATACCCAATGGCTTAAATCTACAGGAATTTCAGATTCCTCAATCTAAAGGTGAATGTAGGGACATCTTGAATTTACCCATGGAAAAGAAGATATTGCTTTATATGGGGTCGCTACACCCGCACAAGGGGCCTAACGTATTAATAACGGCGATGGCTCACGTTGTGAAACAGCATCCGAACACATTGTTGCTCATCGGAGGAAAAGGTATCATCGAAGAAGATTTGAAACGGTTGACGGAAGAGTTAAACCTGCAGAACAATGTAAAATTCCTGGGATTCGTTACCAGCAAATCCAAGGCTCTTTACTATAAGGCTTCAGATCTGTTTGTTCTGCCATCGTTAACAGAAAGTTTTGGGATTGTAAATCTAGAGGCTATGGCTAGCGGTTTACCTGTGGTAGCTTCGAGTGTGGGAGGAGTTCCCGATGTTGTTAAAGATGGTATAAATGGCCTGTTGACAATCCCCAGAGATCCTGATGACCTCGCTGAGAAAATTTCGTGTCTGTGCGACTCAGAATCGCTTCGTGACAGACTTGGCAAGACTGGAGAAATACTCTCGAAAGAGTATTCTTGGGAGACAGTCTCAGATAAAACAGAGAGCGTTTATTTAGATCTCATCTGACGTGATTATTGTGACACAGAGAAGAATTGGAGTAATAACATTTCCAATAGCCCGAGCTGGAGTCGAACCATTGTCGAATCTCATAAATATACTACTAAAACAGTCAGATAATCTGCTATATGTTATAACCGGAAACGACGGATCAAAAATTGCCAACATAGACACCAGAATTCAGTCAGTAAATATATATCATCAATTGAAACAAAGCCTATTCGGTAGGGCCATATCATATGCCATTACGCAAATAAGAATTTCTATGTCCGTGTATCTAATGGCAAAAAATGTCGACAGTTGGTTGTTCTTTATAGGTGGAGAATCGTTAGTATTGCCAATAATATCTGCAAAAATCACACAAAAACCGGCCATATTGTTGTTTGCAGGTTCCGACTTAAAATCGTTGGAATCTGGAAATGGCGGTATAATAGCGATATTCCGCCTATTTTCAGAGATTAACCGCATCCTAGCCGATAAACTTATTGTCTATAGTTCACTGCTAATTTCCGAGTGGAACCTCGAGAAATACCGCCACAAAATCCTCATTGCCCATGAACATTTCCTGGATTTCACGACCTTCACCATCACCACGCCCTTGCCTGACCGCCCTCCCCTCCTCGGTTATATCGGCCGGCTGACTGAGGAGAAAGGCGCCCGGAACTTCGCCCTGGCCCTCCTCCTCCTCCTTGGCAACCGGGAGGATCTTCGCGTGCTTATCGGCGGGGACGGGGAGTTGCGGGAGGCGATTTCGGCCTCCCTGCGGGAAGGGGGGGTCGCCGCCCGCGTCGACCTCCCTGGCTGGGTCTCCCGCGACGATCTCCCCAGGTACCTGAACCAGCTCCGCCTCCTCGTCCTCCCCTCCTACACCGAAGGGCTCCCGAACATCATGCTTGAGGCTATGGCCTGCGGAACTCCGGTGCTTGCGACGGCGGTTGGGGCGGTACCAGACGTTATTGTGGATGGGATAACCGGATTTATCATGGAGAACAACTCCCCGGAGTGTATCGCAGAGAATGTTATTCGGGCGCTGGATTCCCCGGACCTGGACCTGATCGCAAAGAGCGGAAAGCAGTTTGTTGAGGAGAATTTCTCTTTTGAATCAACAGTTGCCCGTTGGGAAGAAGTGCTGAGAGTGATGTAAATTGGGTTGAAAAATTTTCGTAAAACCCCGCTAACGTGCTTGCCGTTGAGGGAGTAATCCTCTTGGTTATGATGTCATCTCAAAAGTATTCAGCAACTGAAAGTCCACATGGTTCGGGGTATCTTTACGAACGTTTGCGGAGAGTTAAGCCATACCCGGCTATCAGATTCGTAGATACGGCTTCCCTCAAGGATATCGCGCCTTGGGGAATCGGGAGGGGTGACCCTCCCCTCCCGGCAGAGAGATTTTGAGATGTCCTCTGCCACTTGTGGTGCCGGGCGAGGGGTATGTTTTAAACTTGGGAAATACACTTGGGAAGTCGGTTAGGCTTCCGGAGGGGCGAATGTTCATTGAGCACATTATTTTTGGAATAGGTATCGCGGTCCTGGCCGGCATGATAACGCGAGAAACAAAGGAAAGAGATCGTTCCTGGATTATCGTAGTTGGCGCGATGGCGCCTGATATCGATATAACGGTCGATTTCCTGCATCGGGTAGTGCCTGAGCTCTTCGCTTCCGGTCTTCTGGTGTTGCCTCTTCCATTCCACGGCTCGTTTCATACAATTGGATGCCTCGTTCTCTTTGCCGTGGGAACAGGGCTTATCCTATCACGAACAGGAGTTAAATTTATCCTTGCAGTCTCTTTTGCAGGAATTGGGTTTGGGTCCCATCTGCTTGAAGATGTATTGGTATACTCCCCGCCGGGTTATCCATATCTCTGGCCATTTTCAAGCGAGAAACTCATGCTTCCTATATTTTCAGGAGACTGGGACTGGTTCGGCGTTGCGAATTCGAATGTGCTCATCGTCGCGGTCTGCCTACTTGTAGCGGTGCTTCTCACTCGAGTTCATCGAGAAGGGCTGTCACGCGCCTGACGGACAGAATTCTTTGCTACGGGTTTTTGGACATGGCCTGAGCATCGTACGCTCCAACTGATACCAGGAGGGCAACGCCGTGAAAACCAGTTGCATTGACGACTTTGAGGTGACCAACTGCCCTATTGGTTCATGATCTCACAGTACCCACATCAGTCCTGCTTGAGAAGTGATGCTCCGGGAGTTCGTCAGGTCAGAGGGGCCCGACGTCGTGGATGGGTATACGTTGGTCCCCTTCTTATGGACCCAGCAGCCCGAGTATCATCCAGAGCGCAGGTCTCATACATCCTCACAACCACAACGACCTGATCGGATACAATCTCCTGATGCAAGTGTTTGGATGGTGCTATCCACCCGTTCCTCGGGTACCGGATGCTCTGCATCGCCAATATGACCACTGCCACATTAAATTACTACACTGCCGAATCTCCGCACTTGGGGGAACCCCTCACAAAGATATGGTATCTGTAGCTGCGGGCAGCAAAGTGGACAACTCAGTCTGATTGTTCGATAATATGCAGTCTGATTATTCGATAATATGCCATGCACCTTCTGGTTAAATTGCTCTATCCTGATGAGAGGGGGTATAATCAGAAAAGAATTAATGCCGTCTCACTTCCGGAGTCCGTTTCGACTCGGTCGTCCGTTGAATGGTCTTTGTTGCTTGCATCCTCCCTTCTCCCCTCGGTCATCTCAGTCAACTACCCCCGACTGAAGTCGGGGGCATGCTGCCGTGGGTGGCATCATGCTCTTTGTAGGCTTGCGATTCCACCTCTCCCCCGGCGTCGGGGGAGCGGACCGCAATAGGCCGGTTGACGGCGGCCCTGGCAGCAAGATCGCTGCACTGTGGTGTCGTTTGCGCCAATCGCATGGAACGGTAATCCACAGGAGAGGGTTCCTGCTTCGTGCCTTCTGCGGCGCAACCAGATCTCTCTTCGTGCTCATCCGACATAATGGGCGTCCCTGCGGGGTGAAAGTGTATCGGGATATGCGGGGGGCCGATTCCTCCCCCGACTCAAGTCGGGGGGCTCCTCGGCCCATGATCCTGAAAGATAAAGACGACAACTTCCTGCACGTTCCCAGCCACGTTACCGCAAAAAGAGTGTGGTGTCCTCGTGAGGTGCAGGTGTGCTATTCAATTTCGGGTGCTGTGGCCTCCGGGAGGTGTGCATGCTCTCTGGATCGAGAGCGTGCAACCATCGACGGTTCTCTGTTTGCAGGTCGCAGAATCCATTAACAAAGAGGTACGCCCAGCACTGTGGCGTGGCAGCTCACTGGACACAACAATTTGGAGCCATTCCATGCGAACGCAGCCTCTCGTCAACTCTCCTGAATTGCAGCCGGGAGTTGATGATTAAATGGTTGTAATTTGATACGCGCATGAGGGTTGGCGCAGATGCTATCAATTACCTGACGAGGGACAGAATCACCGCTACATTCACTATGGGTTCTCACCCGGCCCGCACATTCGCCCCGCAGTTTCTCGCCTTCGTAAGTATCACCGACCCCCCGCCATCCCCGAGCACCTCCGTCGCCGCCCCTGCCGCATCCTGCATGTCCGTATCCCCTACGGCGTAGACCGTCGGTCCGAACGAACTCAGGCCCGCCCCGGCAGCGCCGGCCTGCACCATCGCCTCGAGGAGCGAGGAGACGACCGGGTGCTGCATGGCTACCTCGACTTTCTTGAATCCCAGGGCCTGTGTCCTATTGACCGCCGAGCCAAAGAGGTCGAGATCGTGCTCGACAAGCCCCGGGATCATCCGCATGAGCACCTCGTGGCAGAGTTCCCGCACCTCCTCGAGCGGCACCGGGCAGTGCGTGCGGAAGATATCGACCTCCCTTCCCCCGTGCGCCCCCGCACCGACCTCCGGCGTCACCAGCAGGATGCGCCAGTCTTCCGGGAACCGGTGCCGGGCGAGGACCGGCGGCGGTGCGATACCCCGTGATGCCGCCGAGGGACGGAACTCCTGCTTGCCCCCAATAGAGCCGAACCGGTGCCCGCCGTCCAGGATGAACCCGCCCTGCTCGAACGCCGCCGTGCCGATCCCGGAGGTCCCGCCGCGCCCGACGATCCGCGCAAGGTCGAATGCCGGGACGTTCCGGTCGTAGAGCCGGCAGAGGGCGGCGGCCGCGGCAAGCGCAACCTGTGTCCCGCTCCCGAGCCCGGCGTGCTGCCTGGCGGAGGCGTGCAGCGTGAACTCCGCGCCGCCCGGGAGCGCGAGTCCTTCCCTCACCGCCCGGGCGGCCCCGGCAACCCTGTGGCGGGCCGTCTCATCGCCGCCGCGCACGTCGATATCCGTGCTCTTCCGTGCATCGAGCACGCACCCTGGCTCGTCGAGGGTGACCCCGACCCCGCCATCCACCCTCCCCGAGGCACCGTTCATATCGAGCAGGGTGATGTGGATCCGGGATGGGGCATCGACCAGCACCCGGATCTCGTCCGCAAACGCCGTGCAGGGGAAGATCTCCTCAATCGCTATCAGCGGTTCTTCGCGGTGGATGATCCGGTATTTCCTGGAGAGCATCGATTCGCACCGATGGACATTGAACGTCCGCGCCAGGTCCGTACCGGCCGGGACGACGCGGGCGTCCGTGATCTCCCGGCGCGACTCTATCCGGTGGCGGGAGAGGATCCTGCCGATGGGGATATCCGCCCGCATGAGGTCCTGCCTGAACTCCGGGGCAAGCCGCCGGAGCGGGGTGCAGGAGACCGCGTAGATGAGGGTCTCTCCCGTAACGCTGTCCTTTAACTCCACGACACGGTAGTTGACCTCGTCGCCCGGCTCGATATTAAGTGCCGCCGCGATCTTCGGGTCGGCGCCGATGACCTCCTGAAGACGGGTGGTGATGGTGACGGAGTGACCGGTCGCCATCTCGAGGAGGTTTGTCACTGATCCGTCCGTCCCGATGAGGACTTTCTGCATCGGGGAGAGCCTTCCTATACGTTGTTCGATCTCCCGTATCCTCTCGCCGATTCTGTCTGCCGTCAGGGGTTTCATACCTGAGTACGTGATGTGTACAGGGACTACAAAAAGGTGGTGCCGGAGAATGCCGCCCCGTTCCCGGCCCGATTTACCGTGAAAAGAGCAGGGTGAGGAGGTCCGGCGCCTGCATGAGCCCCAACGATCCCTTCGCCGCCTCGCGCTCGGAGAACGCGACAACACCATCCTTCCCCTTCCCGAGTACCGCAAACGGTATTGGGTCCGCGGTGTGAGTCTTAATCCGTATCGGTGTCGGGTGATCGGGGAGGACCGCAACAATCGTCTCCGGCCGGTCCAGGATAATCCCGACCGCCTCGTCGAGCCGCTCGATCGCCCGCACCTTCTCCTCCACGCTTCCCATGTGTCCGGCTTCGTCAGGGGCCTCGACGTGCATGTAGACGAAGTCGAGGCGGTCAAGGGCATCGACCGCGTACCGGGCCTTCGCCTCGTAGTCGGTGTCGAGGAACCCGGTTGCGCCCGGGACGCGGATCACCTCCATCCCGGCGAGGCGGGCGATGCCGCTCAGGAGATCGACTGCGGAGATCACGGCGCCGGCAAGGCCGTACTTCTCGCGGAAGGGCGCAAGGAACGGCCTTCTCCCGCCGCTCCACGGCCAGACGTCGGTGGCCGGGGCCTTTCCCTCCTGCAGGCGGCGCCGGTTGACCGGGTGGTCGGCAAAGACTTCCCGGGACCGTTCCATGCAGTCGAGGAGGATGCCGGCATCGTCTCCGCGCGGGAGGTAGCCGGTGACCGGTTGACCGACGATATCGTGGGGAGGGGTGGTCAGGGCACCGTCTGCCCCGGCCACGACCATCAGGTTCCGGTAACTGACCCCGGGATAGACCCGGACGTCCCCGAGCGCGGCGTCCAGATCGCGGAGGAGTTCGGCGCCTTCGGCGCTGGAGATGTGCCCGGCGTTGAAGTCCTCCATGACCCCGTCCCGGATCGTGACCAGGTTGCACCGGTAGGCCATCTCGCCGTCGCGGAGGGTGATGCCCATGCTTGCCGCCTCGAGCGGCCCTCTCCCGGTATAGGCGGTGTGGGGGTCGTAGCCCAGGATGGAGAGGTTCGCGATATCACTCCCCGGCTCAAATCCCTCCGGGACGGTCCTGAGCATCCCGCACCGGCCCTCCCGGGCGATCCTGTCCATATTCGGTTTTTCTGCATATTCGAGGGGTGTCCTGCCCCCCAGTTCGGCAAGCGGCTCGTCCGCCATGCCGTCTCCGAGAACAATGATGTATTTCATGTAAACCCTTGTGCAATCCAGATAGTGCCTGAAACCCTGACCCGGTCGCTATTGGAGGGGGTGCCGCGTCCCCGTTATCCGAGCATGGCGCGGACCGCCGTGCGCACGCTCTCTTCCGACGTGGTAGGACACCGCCAGCCGAGACTCTTGAGTCTCTCGACCGAGAGCTGCATTCTGGGCACATCCCCGACCCAGCCGCGTGCGCCGCCGGTGAACCGGTAGCGGACGCCGGAAAGCCCCATCTCTTCCGTGACGATATCGGCGATCCTGACAACGTCGATCCAGTCCTCGGAACCGATGTTGAAGGTGTTCACCGTGTCGTGCGAGTGTTCGATCCCGAACTGCACGGCCCGGACGCACCCTCCGACCTCCAGGTAGGACTTCGTCTGCCTGCCGTCGCCGAGGATCTCGAGTTCCCGCGGGTTCTCGCGGAGCTTCCGGATGAAGTCGGAGATGACGCCGTGGCCGCTCCTCTCGCCGATGATGTTTGCAAATCGGTAGACCCATGCCGTCATGCCAAACGAGTGGCAGTACGACGATATCAGCGCCTCACAGGCGAGTTTCGTCGCACCATAGACGGATATCGGCTCAAGCGGGGTATAGGTCTCCGGCGTCGGGATGACGGCGGCATCGCCGTAGATGGTCGAGGTCGAGGTGAAGACCAGTTCCGGCACGCCGTACGCCCGCATCGCCTCGAGCACTCGGTGCGTGGCCATGATATTGTTTCTGATCTGGGAGTCCGGGGTCACGGCGCTCTGCCGGACATCGGGGTCTGCGGCGATGTGATAGACCCGGTCGGCCCCCGCGAAGTGCTCCTGCCAGCCGTCGTCGAGCAGGTTCTGCCTGACGAACGTGACCTGCCCGCCCGCCGCATGCCGTGCGAGATTCCTCTCGGTGCCCGCGCTGCAGTCATCGATGACCAGCACGTCGTCTCCCGCCGCGACCAGGGCATCGACGACGTGCGAACCGATGAAGCCGGCACCGCCCGTTACGATACAGAACATCATAGTGTAATCTCCCTCCCACGCTATAGGGTTACTGGATGGACGGTCTTGCCCATCGGCGATCGGTCGTACGGTCGGAACGGTGAGGACGAGCCAGGGGTCGGCTGCCGCGAGATGGAGCAGGATGGACGGGCAACCGGGACGGTGAATACGTGCAGGATAAAAAGAACCGGGACTCCCTGGAGTATAGGAAAGATCAATACTCGTGCAGGGGCCATTCTACGACCGGACAGTCCGCGTAGGGGCATGTTTTTTACGAATGCTTTTAACTTGTGGGGTTGAAGGGGCGAAGCGAGAAGTCCCCGGTCTTTAGGCCGGGGATGAAAGCGGAGCCCCTTCGTCATTACGATAAGTATATCTACTTTTTGGGTGTAATAATATTATATACCCAATATGAAGTATAAACTTGATAAATCTGCGCATTCGGTCTTCGCACTCTATTATCACTTGGTGATAGTAGTGAAGTATCGCCGGAAAGCGTTGTATTCCGATGATATTCGAGAACGTCTAAAAGAGATTGTATGGGATTTGTCAACCGAATTGGGTATTGATGTGGTTGCACAAGAACCCGCAGAAGATCATTATCATCTTCTCTTCAAAGCAACTCCAAAAACCAATCTCGTTAATGCGGTCAATGTCATAAAAGGAGTATCTTCACGGAGATTACGACAAGAGTTCCCGGAAACAAAGAATCTACTATGGGGAGATTCATTCTGGTCTTCATCGTATTTCCTTGCAACATCGGGACAAGTTAGTCTTGATGTCTTAAAAGAGTATGTGGAATCCCAAACGGAGAAATAAATGATCGCCTCCTACAAGTATCGGGCATATCCAAATGATGTCGTAGAATTACGACTCAACAACGCTCTTGATACTTGTAGGTGGCTTTACAACAAACTTCTTGAAGAGTGTAATACATCACGGGGAAATGGAATATCTCCAACAATGCAAAATTTACAAGCCCGGATTGTTACATTGAAGAAAGAGAATCCACGTCTGAATGAAGTGTATTCGAAAACACTTCAAATGGTAAATTATACACTTTGGAGTAACATCCGTGCTCTTTCTCAAATGAAGAAACGCGGACGAAAGATCGGTAAACTTCGGTTCAAGAGTACGTTTCGATATCGGACGATTAACTACAACCAATCAGGATTCAAGATCGATAGAGAACACGGTACGGTTACATTCTCGAAGATCGGTACGATTCCATTCGATATGTATCGACCATATTCGGGAACCGTAAAAGGAGTTTTGATCACACGATCTCGTGATAAATGGTACGTAGTTATTCAAACTGAACAAAAGGTTTTGACATCGAAACGCGATGGGCGTTCGGTTGGAATTGATGTTGGATTAACTTCATTCGCTATCGATAGCGATGGTGTTGTAATTGAGAATCCTCGATTCTATGAACATTCGTTGAAGAAAATTCGTAAATTACATCGGAGTGTGTCTCGGAAACAGAAGTTTTCGCAAAACTGGAAGAAAGCGGAATGTAAGTTATCGAAGGTGTATGAGCATGTTACGAATCAAAAGAAAGATTTTCTTCACAAATTGTCTCGATACTACGTTGATACGTATGCGACCGTATGTATTGAAGATTTAGATATCAAACGACTTAAAGAGAAAGGTAATTCCACAGGGTTGCATCGGAGTATTCATGATGCTTCATGGGGTCGATTCTATTCTTATCTTATGTACAAGGCTGAAAGTGCTGGTACGAATATCATTAAAGTCGATCCCCGGAATACTTCTCAAATGTGTTCAAACTGTGGAAGTATCGTGAAAAAGACACTTTCTGATCGAATCCACGAATGTCCATACTGTGGATTTATTGCAGATCGAGATTATAATGCTGCGGTGAACATTCACCGCGTGGGGATGGAACAGCCCTTTGAGCCTGTAGAGGTAATACCGCTACATCACAGAAATGTGATGCAAGTATTATTGATGAAGCAGGAAGCCCCGCCCGAGAGGCGCGGGGTAGTTCACTATACTGAAGTGATAAGGAGCAGTTGAATTGAGAACGGTATGCATCCGTGATGGTGCTGATCGGCCTCCGGCCGCTTTCAGCATACAGGCGTCCATCAACCACAGCGATGAAGAAGCCCGCATGCGAACCCGGAGAGTTGGGTCATGAGTCCGCGTCCGGACCTGCGGGAACACGCCGGGATCTACCTGCGCGGTCTCGCTATGGGGGCCTGCGACATCATTCCCGGCGTCTCGGGGGGGACGATCGCTCTCATCACCGGGATCTACGAGCGGCTGGTCGGAGCCATCGGCAGCGTTGACCCGGCCTCGGTGAAACATCTCCTCAAGGGCGACTTCGGCTCTCTCAGGGCAGACCTTGAAAAAATAGATCTCCCCTTCCTCATCGTCCTCCTTGCCGGGATCGGCACCGCCTTCCTCGTGATGTCCGGGGTGATCCTCTTGCTCCTTACCGACCACGCGGTCGAGACCTACTCCTTCTTCCTCGGTCTGATCATCGCCTCTGCGGTCGTTATCTTCCTTGAGATCCGCTCTCCGAATGCGGCCACCCTCGCCTATCTCGCCGTCGGGATCGGCGGCGGGTACCTCCTCGGGGGTCTCGGGCACTTTAATGTCGGTCACTCCCTGCCGGTCCTCTTCCTCACCGGGATGGCGGCGCTCTGTGCCATGATCCTCCCCGGGATCTCGGGGGCCTACATAACTCTGGTCCTTAACCAGTACGAGTTCATGCTTGCGGCGCTCCGGGCCCTCTCCCTCCCCGAGATCGTCGCCTACATCGCCGGTGGGGTTACAGGACTCCTCCTCTTTACAAAGGCCCTCAAGTATCTTCTCGAGACCTACCACGGGGCAATGCTTGCCCTGCTCACCGGGCTGATGCTCGGCTCATCGCGGATGCTCTGGGAGACGGGGTCCGCGGCCGGGGATATGGTGACCGGCGGCTGGATCTTCTTCATAGCCGGTCTCGTCGTCGTCGGCGCGGTGGAGTATCTCAAGAGACGCTACCAGGGCACCGGTGCCTGATTTTTGCCTCTTTTTTTGGGGCGATCCGAAACCTTACTTCCACCCGGAGGGCAACGAGGTACCTATCATGTTTATCGGCATCGACCACGGCACTACCGCGATGCGCTTCTCCACCGGAAACGAGGAGTTCAAGATATCCCGTGAAGAGGCCAGGCAGTTCTCGGCCGGCGACCTCGGCCGCCTCTCTCCTCTCGACGAGATCGAGGGTATTGCCGTCTGCTACTCGATGGGCGACGGAATCTCGGCCATCACCGATATCAGAAAGGTCCAGAACCGGGGGGTCGTCTCCCGGGAGGGCGCCGGCAAGCACATCGGCGGCGGCACCCGGGTCTACGACGAGATCAGAGCAAGCGGTCTTCCGGCCGTGGTGATCCCCGGGCTGCACCGCGGATCGCCGACCGACTCGCGGTTCAAGGCCTACTCCCACCAGGCGAGCCCCGAGAAGATCGGGATCCTGTATGAGGTCTCGCGCGACCTGGGGGGGGATATCGTGGTCTGCGACGCGAGTTCGAACACCGTCACCCTTCTTTCGACCGGCGGCCGGATCACCGGTGCGTTCGATGCCTGCATCTTTGCGCCGGGCACCCGGCACGGCGCTCTCGACGTGGATGCCATTCGCCGTATCGACCGGGGCGAGTCCTCCGCAAACGACTCCTTCCTTCGTGCGGGCGTGAACCATACGATGCCTCCTGAACTTCGGGTAGAGACGATGGCCATGTTTGCTGCGATGGAATGTGCCGCGATGCTGCTCATCAACCCCGGCGCAAAGGTCGCCCTCGCCGGCTCCATGGCGCCCGCCATCGCGCCGGGGGTCGGGGCTCTCCTCTCCCGGGAGGTCGCCGTCTACGACGAGTGGTGTGCGGCCCGGGGGCTTGCCGGGATTGCCCGCGATGTCTTCTCGGGAGCGACCGGGGTCCTCGGGCTCGCGGTGGAGCGGTAGCCGTCTTTACATTCTCCCGGTGCGGCCGGTTCGTCCCCCGAGAAAATCCGGGCGGAGAGGCCTCCTGTTTCGTATCCTTTTATGTGGTGCCGGGTAGTACAGTGGATTCAACGAGGGAGGATTAGTGACAGGTATGCAACCGGACTGCCCCAACATCGCAGCTCTCATGCTCCTGATGACGTCACGTCTCGAAGAGACGGCACGTTCCATAGATCAGGAGAGTGCAGGTCAGCTTCTCGATGAGATTCTCTACGCCAAACGGATCTACCTTGCCGGAGCCGGGCGTTCCGGCCTCGTCGCGCGGGCGTTCGCCCAGCGCCTCATGCACCTTGGGTTTGAGAGTTACGTCATCGGCGAGACGATCACGCCTGCGTTCGGGCGCGGAGACGTTCTTATAGCCTTCTCAGGCTCGGGTGAGACCCGGTCCGTCGTGGATGCATGCGAGACCGCCCGGGAGATCGGGGGGAAGATCTGTCTCGTCACGTCGACGCCGGACTCGCACATCGGCCGCATGGCCGACTGCATCGTTGAGATCGGGAACGATCTCCTCAAGGATGCGGATATCCCGCACGACTTTGAGATCCGCCAGCTTACCGGGCAGTATCGATCGGTCTCAGGATCCTTCGCCCCGCTGGGGACCCTCTTTGAGACCGCAGCACTGGTCTTTTCGGACGCAATTGTCTCCGCCCTGATGGAGGTGCGGCACTGCACGCTCGATGAACTCAAGAGCCGTCTTGCGAACGTCCAGTAGGCGGGGGCCGGGGCTCCCGGCATCATGGTCTCCTCCGCCGGGAGGACCATCTCTCTTATAAGGGCCTGCTTTCTTTGCCTCCGATGTTCACGAGGTTTCCGGGCGAGCATGACCGCACCGGCGTTTCCACGCGCATGGGGGCAGGTTGCGTCCGGAAACGGGTGCAGAGGCGT
>ERZ795032.222-NODE-222-length-78503-cov-19.069205_pt1 | contig 78503 bp, 84 predicted proteins | sample MGYA00375124_ERZ795032 | MGnify/ENA primary metagenome ERZ795032 (study PRJEB30167, sample SAMN05720154) | activated sludge metagenome | isolation source: Anaerobic digester | place: China | collected 2015-12-16 ... | reverse complement strand
AATCTTTAGAACTTATCTTCTATCAATTGCACAATATCATATGGACCTGTACAGATGCTTGACCATACCTTCTTTTTAACTTAAAATGATAATACTATTTTGGAGAGGTGCCAGAGTGGTCGAATGGGGCACCCTGCTAAGGTGTTAACTGTGAAAACGGTTCGAGGGTTCGAATCCCTCCCTCTCCGCCAAGTTTTACATTCAGCGAAATTGAAAGATGTTGCCTCGGCGCAAAGCGCCTCGGCATGGTATTTTTCCGCAATTTTGAAGGCATTTTTGAAATCCAAAACCAAAGTGCGGTCGGCAATGCGGAAGTTCGAACCAATCTTTTTGAGAAAATCCCGAATCCTTTCGGGATTTTCTTGTTGAGCGTATTTTTCGGCTTGGTTGGCGTCTTTTAGAAAGGCAATGGCAAGTTCGAACCGATTATTGCTCTTTCGCCCAAAAGCGATGATTTTTTCCTCCAAATCCTTTTTAGCGAGAATGAGCTTGTACTTTTTAGCGGTATATTCCGCTTGCGACAAATTGCCGTCCAGTTGTAAATCAAGCAAGCGATCAAGTTTCGTTTCTATCTCCACAAGCTCATCTCTCGCTTTTTGGGCGAAAGAGCTTTCCGCTTGGGCAATCTTCATTTTTTCATTTTCAAAATAATTGATTGAAGCATTTGCCCAAGCGGAAGACAAAGAAACTTTTTTGATTTCTTCTTTTATTTGAGAAGTGATGGCGTCCTCTCTGGCATATCTTTGCGAGCAAGGATTTTTCCGTTTGGTACACCGCAAATAGTTATGTCCTTTCTGCGTTTCGGTGGTAATGAAACAGCCACACTCTCCGCAACGGAAAAATCCTCTATACACATACGGTTTTAATTTTGGCGATTTCGGTTTGCTCTTGTTCGCCATCACTTCTTGGCATAAATCAAAAAGTTTCTTTGTGATAATCGGTTCATGCTTTCCGTCATACAATTCGCCGTTATATTCAATCATTCCGTAATAGATTTTATTCTTGAGCATATGCTGATAATTTGAGACGGAAAGCATTTTGCCTTTCTTGCCAACCAAGCCCAGGGAATTGATAATCTTTCGAATTTGAGCGAGGGGGTATTCGCCAGTTGCATACATTTCAAAAGCCCGCTTGATATACTTTGCCTTTTCTTTGTCCACAGTAATACAGCGGGCATTTTTGTCGTTCACATAGCCCAGTGGCGCCCAAGCGGGCCATATTCCATTTCGCAATTTCTGGCGAATACCCCTCTTTATATTTTCCGAAAGATTATCCACATAATATTTTGATTGCCCAAAAGCGATTGATAACATAAATTTTCCCTGCGGTGTCGGATCAAACCAAAAAGTTGGAAATTTTAGCGTGGTAATTTTTCCAGTATCCACCAAATAAATTATTCGTCCGCCGTCTATGGAATTGCGAGCAAGACGGTCAGGGTGCCACGCTAAAATTCCCTCAGCTTCATTTTTCTCTATGCATGCGATCATTTCGTTAAAAATATCTCTGCCAGGTTCCTTGGCGGTTTTGCTTTCCACAAATTCACGGACGATATTTAATCCCTCTTTTTTGGCATATTCCCGCAATTCAAACATTTGCGCCTCAATAGAAAGCACTTGTCGCTCTGGTTCGTCCGTGGATTTACGAGCATAGAGAAAAATCTTTTTGGTTTGTAAATTTATGTTGTCCATATTGTTTTGAAATTAGTTTTTGGGCAATCAAAGAAAAATACGCTCAACCTTTCGCTGAAAGCGAAAGAAAAAAGATTGGTTTGCAAAATTTCATTTTGCCCGTGCTTTGCACGGCGAACTTCCGCATTGCCGACCGCACTTTGGTTTTGGATTTCAAAAATGCCTTCAAAATTGCGGAAAAATACCATGCCGAGGCGCTTTGCGCCGAGGCAACATCTTTCAATTTCGCTGAATGTAAAACTTGGCGGTGTTTTTTGATTGATGTTCGAACTTTTTTTGACGAAAATCCCGAAAACTAATTTGGACTCGGCGGGGCAAACTATTTTTCTGGGGGAATGGAATTGCCCCGCCTCGGCTTTCTTCCCGCCCGCAGGAGGGGTCTGGGGAGGAATGCGGGCGGGTTTTTGAACCTTTCCTTTTTCGCTTCCGAATTTCGTATTTTGCAAAGCAAAATGCGCCACCAAAGAAGATGTTGCCCTTGACCCACCCAACCCATTCGCGGGCAACGGATTTACTCCCTTGAATTTGACTTGCATAAAATATTGGTGTAACATTTAGGTAGTAGTAATAAATTGAATACTCTATCTTAATGTTAGTATTATACTAAAGTTATGTCAACAAATCAAAATTTAGCAAAAAATGTAAAACGCTTGCGGGAAGCCAAAGGGCTTTCGCAAGAAAAATTGGCGAGATTGGCCGATGTCGCCAATAATACCCTGATTAAAATGGAAACAGGGGAAAATAAAAACCCAACACTTGAAACCTTAAAACGGGTTGCGAAAGCCCTTGAGGTTAGTGTTGATGATTTAATAAATTAACTTTAATTTAACCATTATGGAAAACACCACAAAAAAGCATACAGTTCTAAAGATTTTGTTGGCATTGTTGCCCGCATTGATCTTTACACAAAATTACGCATGGATGACGCTTAACTCCTATTTGGGAATAGCGTTTTTGATTATTTGGGCTTTGATGATTTGGAGCGCTTGGCAATTTACGGAAAAGAATCACATCATAGAAAGATTTTTCCGCTTAACGGAAATATCTTTTTTCCTGTTGCCTTTATCGGCCATCGTCTTTTCCTTTGTTCTTGGCTCGCAAGCCGTAAGTTCAACATCAAATGAATTTGAGCAAGCTGGTGCCGCTTTAGGCACGGCAATCGGCGGAACTTTTGTAGTCGTATTGGCATTTATTATCGGTATTGCTGGTGGTGTTATTATGCACCTCGTAACAAACAAATACGACAAAAAAGCGGAAGCGTCAGGAGTAAAGCAGTCAGAATCTCTATCAAACAAGCATGGCGTTATTCTTTCGCTCGTCGCTGTGATTGTTCTCGCCATTATTATGGGCTCTGTTTCAAGCGCACAAAATTCGGCAAAAGTTGCTAAAGAAAAAGAGGAATTGAGTAATAGTTTGCAACAAGGCGGAACAAACGAAACCAATACAACAGATACAGAGCAAGCGAAAACGGAAACTAACAAGGTTACTCTTGAAATCACAAAAAAGGGGTTTAATGAAGCCGATTATATGTCTGGTAGTTATCAAGACCAAATTACAATGAGCTTGAAATTTACCAATACAACCGATAAAGAAATAAGAGGTGTTGAGGGAGTGCTTACTTTTTATGACATTTTTGACAATAAAATTTCAGCGACAAAGGTAAGCTACGATAAAGGAATCCCCGCAAACGATAGTAAAGTTTGGGAATCGGGAACTGATTATAATCAGTTTATGGACGAAGATATAAAACTAAAAAATACGGAATTGAAAGACCTAAAATACAAATGGGAAGTTTCAACGATTATTTATGCCGACGGCAGTAAAGAGTAATTTTAAGTATGGGAATTTTTAACACAATTATCGACAAGTATAAGACGGCAAAGCAAAAATCTCTGAATAAAAAAGAATTTAGGGAAATTCTTTTGCGTGCTGTTGATGACGGTAAATTGAGCAAGGACGAAATTGACGAACTGGATAAAAAGAAAACCGAATTTGGCTTGACCGACGAGGATGTAAAAAGCATAAGAGCAGAGATTTTTGTCGCCGCCTTTTCCGTTGCAAAGGACGATAAGCAAGTAACAGAAGAAGAGGAAAAAGAATTGAAAGAAATTCAAAAATATCTCGGACTTGCCGATGATGAAATTCAAACATCCAAAAAAGAACTTGCTCGTCTGCGACTACTGAACGAAATTCAAAAGGGAAATTTGCCGACCGTCCCCGTTACTAATTTGGTAACGCAAAAAGGCGAAACGGCATATTGGGCGGAACCAGCAATTTTGGCTGAAGAAAAAGTAATTCGCCGTCGTTATGAGGGCGGATCGCAAGGCGTAAGTTTTCGGGTGATGAAAGGCGTGAGTTATCGAGTAGGCGGACATCGTGGGCATATTGTCAGTGAAACTGGATTAGTCCCAGTTAGCGACGGCGAATTGATAGTTACAAACAAAAGAATTATTTTCCGAGGCGACGGTAAAGCATTTGCAATAAAACTAGATAAGATTTTGGATATTCAAATTTTTACGAATGGTTTGCAATTTTCGGAAAATAATAAACCAAAACCGCGCATGGTAAAATTCAAACAAGAAGGAAAACATGATATTGTTGGTGCGGTTTTGTCCTATTCAATAAATCATTACGGAGACAAAGAATAATGTGGCGCGCCAGTTTTCAACTGGCACGAAATTCGGAAGCGAAAAAGGAAAGGTTCAAAAACCCGCCCGCATTCCTCCCCAGACCCCTCCTGCGGGCGGGAAGAAAGCCGAGGCGGGGCAATTCCATTCCCCCAGAAAAATAGTTTGCCCCGCCGAGTCCAAATTAGTTTTCGGGATTTTCGTCAAAAAAAGTTCGAACATCAATCAAAAAACACCGCCATAGATTTAATTATAAAGTTTATTTATTATTAACCGCGAACCTTGACTGAAAAACAATAATTTGTTATTTAGTCAATAGTCCGCAAATTTAAAAAATATGTTTATGGAAAAAATGCCGAACTTTGAAAAAAAAGAGGAACAACCTATGAATGTTTATGAAATGACACCTAGTCAGCACATCGATAAAACCGTCGAGCGAATGATCGCTTTGGCGAAAGAGACAAAGGGAGAAGTGAGAACAAAGTTCAATGGTATTGAACTTGTTGCGACTGAGGATTCTATCTTCGAGAATATGATCGAGGATTTTAAGATAAAAATGGAGGAATCTTGGAAAGAATACCGTGAGTCGCCCGAAGGACAACGATTGAAACGTGAAAGTGAGGAAAGGAAACAAGAATCACAACAAAAAGCTGACGCTTTGATGGAAGAATTGCCAAGTCTTGACTTCAACAATCAAGAAGCCGTGCTTAACTGGATTTGTGAATTTCAAGAACCAAGTGATCACATTGGTGTTATAACGGACAATGAGAAAGTGCTCAAGATTTTTTCGGAGAATGGGTATCAGCCAAATGTGAACATTGGAGAAGCGTTTAATGGAGAAGATCGTGATAATTTCGCTCGCTATATTGTCGGTCAAGCACTTGACGGACTACAAGGAAATGTGGGAGCAATTAATCAAATCGTCCACAAGTTCACAGATGATTGGAAAAAAAAGTTTCCATCTTAAATCATTTTTTCTTGATTGGAAAGAACTCCTTATAGATATTAATTCTACTAGGAGTTTTTTTGAACAATTTAATCTATTTATGGCGTAGGAATAATTAAATGCCTACAATAAAAATTAAAAGAATATATGGGCAAAAAGAAAAAGATGATGGCTTTAGAATTCTCGTAGATAGGTTATGGCCAAGAGGAGTTTCAAAAGAAAAAGCTGCTCTTGATTTATGGTTTAAAGAAATTGCTCCATCAAACGAACTAAGAAAATGGTTTAAACACGATCCTAAAAAATGGGAGTTATTTAAGGAAAAATATGAGTCAGAAATCACAGAGAATAAAGAAAATTTTAAAAAAATAAAAGAGATAATAGACAAAGAAAAGATTGTTACGCTTTTATATAGTGCTAAAGATGAAAAATATAATGAAGCCGTTGTTCTTAAAAATTTATTAGAAAAATAATAAATAATAAAAGTATGCCATATAAAGAGTTAAAAGATTTACCTGAGCAAGTTAAAAATAATTTACCAAAACATGCTCAAGAAATATATAAAGAAGCATATAATAATGCTTGGGATCAGTATAAAGATCCAAAAGAAAGAAGAGGAGATACGAACAGAGAAGAAGTTTCTTCTAGGGTTGCATGGGCAGCTGTAAAGAAAAAGTATAAAAAAGTGAAAGACGAGTGGAAAGAAAAATAAATTGACTTTTTACTAGTTTAGGTTATTATTAAAAAAGTAGATAAAAGAGGGGCTAAGAATGATTGAGAAGCTAAAGCTAATAAAGGCGATTGTATGGAATAAGACAATCAAACTTTGGTGGCACAGATTATGGATAAGAAGAGATGAATTTCATGTTTCACTTAGCATTGATGCTATAGCAATGTCAGTGATGACAAAAGAAGAGAGGCGAGAGTATATTGATGATCTTATTCTAAGAAGAAATATTGCTCATAAAAGACAAGGTTTTTATTAACCTATTTTTGGAAGGGTGTCAGAGCGGACGAATGAGGTAGTCTTGAAAACTACTGTGGGGCAACTCACCGTGGGTTCGAATCCCACCCCTTCCGCCAATAATAATTAAATTTAATTCTAATGCCTATTTTAAAAAAAGTTATTTTTTTACTATCGATTTCTTTTTTTTGTATAGGTAGTATATTTGCAGGAGATATTCCTGAGTCATTAATGGTTGGAGACCAAAAAGCACTTTTTATAGGCATATTATCAAAAAATGCAGATGAATGCATTTTAAACCCTAAAACTATTATGATGGGAGATATCAATAACGACCCTATAATAGTTGATTGTTTTGATAGATATTACGGAACTCAAGAAAAACCTAAAGATGGAGATATCGTCGTAGCTGTTTTAAACCATGATTTAACATTAGATCCATGGCTATTTAAAGTAACTTCAGAAGATTATTCAAAATTAAAATTGGTTAGTGAAAGATATGACATGGCTGAGCGTTATGAAAAATATATTAATGAGGGTAAGTATTTTGAAGCTTGGGATAAAAAAACTGCAAAGCAAAATCAAATAGATATTAATCCTGTTCCAGAAACAGAGAATTATTCAACATATTATGGAATAACATTATTAGTTCTCTTATCTATAATATTATTTTTAATTAAGAAAAACAAAACTTTATGAAAAAGAAAACAAAGTTCTATGCATATTCAATAGGAGATGTTAAAGGAATAACAGACAATTGGCCTGAATGTCAAAGCATTGTTTCAGGAAAAGAAGCCAGGTATAAAAGTTTTGAAACAAAAGAAGAAGCAGAAAAGTGGCTTGAGGCAGGTGCAGATTATGCTATAAAGCATATAGCTTCTGAAAAAGGTGTATATTTTGATGCAGGAACAGGAGCTGGTTTAGGAGTTCAAATCAATGTTACCGATGAAAATGGTAAGAGCTTCCTTTTTGATCTTTTAGACACAAATGAAAAAGGGCATTATTTAATACCAAGAAATGTAACTAACAATTTCGGAGAACTTTTAGCTTCTAAATACGCGCTTGAAATAGCAATGAAAAACGACATTAAAAAAATATTTGGTGATAGTAAATTGATTCTAGATTATTGGTCAAAGGGGTATATTAAAAAAGAAGTGGGGGAAGATACTGTTAATTTAGCAAATGACGTTAAAAAATTGCGATATGATTTTGAAAAGCAAGGAGGCAAAATGATGCATATTTCAGGAGGAAGAAATCCGGCAGACTTGGGATTTCACAAAGGTTAGAAAATTGGCAATACTTTTTATTTCTATGTATTATCTTATTGTGGGCTCGAATCCATCTCTTCCGCAATGTCTAAATTTTAAAATTCCTAAAATAAAACTAATAAAAATTATAGAAATTTATGAAAAGTTTTGAGGAAAAAGTTTATAACATAGTTAAAAAAATTCCAAAAGGAAAAGTTCTAACATATAAAGAAGTAGCAGAAAAAATAGGTAACCCTAAAAGTTATAGAGCAGTTGGAAATGCTTTGAGCAAAAACCAAGATAAGAATGTTCCTTGTCATAGAGTAATTAGATCTGACGGCAAGATTGGTGGATATAATAAAGGAGCTTCACAAAAGAAAAAATTATTAAAAGAAGAAGGTTATTTAAAATAATCTAAATGGTGATATAATTTAAGTATTAATAATAAAAACTAAAAACTATGGAAACAGAAATTAGTAATCAAAGTAATTGTTGTTGTCCTAAATTTGATCCATCTATATGGGATGAAAAAGAATTTGAATGGCAAGATAAGCTTTTTATAAAAGACTCCATACCTACATTTTTACATACGCCTTTTCCACCTATGATTGGGAATGTAATGACAAAATTATGGAATATGGCCCAAAATGCAGATGCAGCACCAGAAATAAAAGACTTTTTGTGTTTAGTTTATGATCCAAGTGCATGGAAATCAGAATATTATATTAGCGTTAATAAAGAAGTGCCAAACATAGAAAATGTTAAGCTAACAGGCACCTTTATGACAAAGGTTTTTGATGGATCATATAATGATGTTCCTAACTGGATAAAAGTAATGGATGAGTATCTTAAAAATAAGGGAAAACAAGCAAAAAAATATTATTTCTATTATACAACCTGTCCAAAATGCGCAAAGATTTATGGGCACAATTATGTAGTACTCTTTGCAGAGATTTAATAAGCTAACAATTAAAAGAAATCTCTGTGATATTTTTAAAGATGTTATGTCAAATTTATATATTGGCACATCTGGTTTTGAATATAATTGGAATAATTTTTATAAGACAATTAATAATAAAAAAGAAAGGCTTAAATATTATAGTCAAATATTTAACACTGTTGAAATAAATTATTCTTTTTATAAATTGCCTTCTATTAAAACATATAAAAAATGGATAAACGAAACTCCTTTTAATTTTTGTTTTGCGTTAAAACTCTCAAGATATATAACCCATGTAAAAAGACTTAGGGATGCGAACAATGCGTTTGATGATTTTCTAAAAAGAGCTAAAGTTTTAGAACATAAACTGGGTCCTATTTTAATACAATTACCATCTAATTTTAAGTTAGATTTTAAGGTAATGAAAGATTTTTTAATTCATATTAAAAATAGTAAAAAAAGATTTGCTTTTGAGTTTAGAAACAATATTTTTGATTCAAAAGATTTGATAAATCTTTTTAAAAAACACAATATAGCCATTGTTTTTTCTCATGCTAGTACATTTCCGTATTTTAAAAAAGAAGAAGTGACTTCTGATTTTGTATATTTAAGACTCCATGGGCCATCTAAACTTTATGCTTCTAATTATAGTGATGATGAATTAAATGTATGGGCAAATAAGATAAAAAAATGGAAAAGAAATAAAGATGTCTATGTATATTTTAATAATGATGCAAATGAATATGCTCTGCATAACGCAAAGAAGCTTTTAAGTTTGATTTAGCTTCTCTAAATCAAATATATTTTTAATTACAATCTTCTTTTTAGCTTCTATGTCATCAAACAACTTTTTTTGGTCAATAGACATTTCTGAATTATATTTGACTTCAATTAAAGTCTTATCATCCGTTAAAAAGTCAATTTCATTTCCTTTTTCATATACATATTTTGGATTTCTATCCTTTAAGTTCAGATAAACATAATTTTCAAACAAGCTTCCTTTGTCTCTAAAACCTGTAAAAAAAGTGCGTATGCCTAAGTCGGGGGCATAAATCTTCTTTGCAGATAGCAGTCTTTCATTTGTTTTTCCAGCTCTTTGCACAAGATATATTAAATATGTATCTTTAAACATGTTTAAATATCTTTTAGCAGAATCTGGAGAAATATCTAAAATTTTTGCAATTTTGTTAATACTCATTACTTTTCCCGATCTTTCCATAAGTAAGAGAAAGAAATCTTTAAGAACTTGCGTGTCTTTTACTCCGTAAAAATTAGCAATGTCTTTTTGAATTATGTCATCAACAAGGTCTTTTAAATAATCTATGTTGTCTGTTAATACATATTCTGGAATTCCACCTTTTTGCATAAACTCTTCAAAAAATGTTGGCAAGAGTTTATTATTTGCTTTCTTGATATTTATTTTTTTAAATGTTAAATATTCTTCAAAATTTAATGGCAAAACTTCTATTACAGTATTCCTTCCAGTTAAAAAAGCCTTTTTGTTTTTTAATATAGATGTGCTTGAAGAGGATGCATAGATCTTTGCATTTCCTTGGTCGTATATATTTTTAAGTTGAATTTCAAAATCTTTTTGATTTGTAATTTCATCTAAGAAAAGATAGACTTTTTTGTCAAAAGGTATTTTATGCATTGCTCTATAGATGTCTATGAGATTTAATAGATGGTCGTCAGATAAAAGATAGTCATCAAGGCTAATATAGAAAATGTGCTTAGGGTCTACATTCGTATTAAGGAGATATTTAATTAAACACTTCATTAAAGTTGTTTTTCCAATTCTTCTTAAGCCAGATAGTATAATAATCTGAGGAGAAGATAAAAGTGTTTTCAATTTATCTAAAACCTTTTCTCGACTTATAATATTCTTTAATTCAAATTGTTCTTCCCACCAAGGATTATACCTATAGAAAATTTGTTCAAGATCTATTTTGTTATTCATGATTATATTATACGATGCCATCGTATAATTTGTCAATATAATACACGATACTATCGTATACTTTCAATTTTTAAAGAATAAGATATAATTAAAACATGTACAGTAACTTATTTATTATATTTGCTATAATTAATATTATTGGAATAACACCAACTGATTATAAGTCTGAATGCCTTGAAAGCTCTGGAAAATGGATTGAAAAACATAATGAATGTGAGTTTGTCGGAAAAGAATGGTGTGATCAAAGAGGTGGTGTGTTTAATGAATGTTCATCTGCTTGTAGGCATAATCCTAAAGCTGAAATGTGCATTATGGTTTGTGTGCCAGTTTGTAAAATAAAATAAATATGCTTTATTCAATTGTTTTAGCAATAGCTGTTCAAAATAATAAAATACTTTTATTAAAAAGAAAAAAGGGTGACTTTGTTAATTTATTAGCTATTCCGGGAGGTAAGGTTGAGGAAAACGAACATGTTAAAGATGCTGCAATAAGAGAGCTTGAAGAAGAATCTGGCATAGAGTCAGATTTTAAGGAATATTTAGGATGTGTTTCTGAAATTTTAATCGAGAATAATTCTGTTACCGCCAATTTTATTTTGCATTTATGTGAACTTATTCCCAAAAACACAAATATATTAAATAACGTTGAGGGCGAAATGAATTGGTATGATTTAGATTTTTTAAATGAAATAAAAGAACAAATAATTCCCTCTGATTACGAAATGATTAAAAATTTTGTTTTAAATAAAAACAATAAATATTTTGATTGTATTGAAGAAAAAGTGGGTGATAAATATTATATCAGAAAATTTGCCTAAAAAGGCTTATTATATATATTTTTTCCACATCTAAAGTTTCTATTTTTTTAAAAATATCTTCATTAGGATATTTTTTTGTTATTAGCAAAATGTTTTTTGATTTTGTATTTATAGGAATTTTAATAAATTTAGATAAATTTTGTGCAATATTTTTAACTTCATCATTATCATAATTTATGGCGAAAGTATTGTCTAAAACTATATTTGTTATATTTTTTAAGTGTGTTATAATTAAATAGCAAAAATATATATTAAGTTCAGGTATAGATTTAGATTTTAAAAAAAGTTTTTGTACAAGCTTTTGTTCTTCATTGAATATTGTAAAAACAGAGCATATTTTTGGAGGACAATTATTGCATTTTAATTTATATTTTAAAGGTGTTTTTACACAAGCACAATAATTGATTTTATTTAATTCTATAAGGGAAAGGCAATCATCACAAAGAAAAGAATTTTCACGTCCGCAATTAATACATTTTTTAGGAAAAAATAGATTTAAAATGTAATTGTATATATTATTCATTTGTGATATTATATAAAATAATATAAAATTGGTAAATAAATGTGGATACTCGGAAAGAAAAAACAAATAACATCACTTGGAATAGACATAGGATCGAAAGGAATTAAAATCGTAGAACTATCAAAAGAAAAAGAAAGAATCGTTTTACAGAATTACGGAGAATTAAAATTATCAGTGGTTAAAAAAGAATCTTTTCAATATTTTGACAAAAGAACGCTTTTGCCTTCTACTAAAAATGTTTCACTTGCAATAAAAGCTATTTTAGAAGAAGCAAAAATAGAAACAAACCATGCAGTTTTTTCTCTCCCAGATTTTTCAACTTTTTTTACAAGTTTTACATTGCCCCCAATGACAATGAAAGAATTGCCAGATGCAGTTAATTTTGAAGCAAAAAAACATATTCCAATACCTTTCAATGAAGTAGTTTTGGATTGGGAGCTTATAGGAAACTTAAGCGATAAAGAAGGTGAGAATAAGGTTTTAGTAATGGCTATTTCGAAGAGTTTAATTTCAGAATATAAGAAAATAGCTGAAGAATGTGGGCTTACATTACTTTCTCTTGAAGCAGAAGTAATGGGTCTTAAGAGGGCGGTCATAGGTCAGGATAAGAATACTATTTGCATGATTGAAATGGGTTGTCAAAGTACAACTATTAGTATAATAAGCCAAGGATTTTTACTCATGAGTGTGTCATATGATGTGGCAGGAAAAGATTTTACTTATGGTATTTCTGAGGCTTTGAATGTAAGTTTAGCTGATGCTGAAAAAGTTAAAATGAAGTTAGGTTTAAATAGTAAAGATAAAAAGGTTGTTGATGCCATCAATCCAATTTTACATATAATTACAGAAAAGGTAAGGCAAGTGATTGGGGATTTTGAAATTAAAAATTCAAAAGTAAACAAGATTGTTTTAACTGGAGGCTCTGCTAGTATGCCAGGACTTTTAGATAACTTTAAGCAAAATTTTGAAGGATTAGATGTTAAAATGGGTAATGCTTTTGAAGATATTTTTTACCCAACAGAATTAAAGCCTTTTGTTTCTGAGTTAAGCTCTACTTACAGTATTGCACTTGGAGAGGCGTTAAAAATACTTGAATAAAAAATATGGCAATTGATCTATATTCAAAACAAGAAGAAGTAGCGGTATGGAAAAAAATATTATTTGTTTTTTCAATCTTTTTATTACTTGTGGTATTAGCTATTTTTGTATACAACCAATTTTCAAAAATTCCTGCAAACGCTAAAAATATAAGTGATATTAATGGTAAGTTGGCGGCACAAGGAACAGCGGAACAACTATTAGAAAAAGATTTAGTTTTGGGGGCTGAAAGTAAAATAAACGAATTTAAAAAACTTTATAACGAAAAGCCAAATTTTAATGTGTATTTTGATAAATTTGAAACATGGGTTTATCCAAGAGTATCTTTTTCGTCATCATCTATTAATGTAAATAATGCTGAAATTACTCTTAAAGGAGAAACAGATGTTCTTCAAAGCGTTATGCAACAAATGATTCTTTTAGATGCACAAAAAGATATTTTGAGCTATAATATATCCAATATAGAAATTAATAATAGCAAATCAGTTACATTTGATTTATCATTAAAAGTTAGTCCAGAATTATTTAAGCCAATTAAAGATGAACAACAATAATTTTCCATTTGTTATAGTTTCAGCCGTTTTAATTGTAGCAAGCATTGCTTTGTTTTATTTTTTAGTACTACCTCAATTTGAAAAAGTATCTATGCAGGAAAAAGAAATACTTGATTTGGAATACAAGCTAGAAAATACAACTAGTTATTTTAATATTGTAAATGAAAATGTACAAAAACTAGAGGAATTAGAATGGGAAAAAGTTTCGAAAAAAATTGATGCTAACTTTATGGATGGTCCATTTTTTATTCATAATATGGAGGCCTATTTTAAAAATTTAATAATTAGAAGCGGACTTTATTTAAAAGATTTAAAAATTGAAGGAGCTTCAGAAAAAGGCGAAACTCAACAACAAGTAGAGGGAGAAGCTAGTACTACGGTTACTGAAAATACTACCACTAAACAGATTGGAATTTCTTTTGATTTATCCGGAGAATACGATTATTTGAGAAATTTATTAGACATATTTGATAAACAAGCTTTAGTAATTAAAATAGAAAATATTGAAATTAGTAATAGTAGCAGTGGGATGAGTGAAGGTGAAAATGAGTCAGGGGAGTATGTGCCTGCAAGTAATAATTTTTTAAGTTTTAAAATAAAAGCAAGTATTTCTTCTAAATAATTATGGCAATTGACTTTAATAATAAAGAAAATAGTAAAACAAGTCCAAATAAAATCATTATTGTAGTAGTCGTTTTAGCTGTTTTATTTGTTTGTTTCTTCTTCTTCAAAAATGGTGGTTTTGGTTCTGAAGAAGTTGTTTCACAAGGACAAATGTTTCAGCCTATAAGTATAGATTTTGATTTTATATCTTCTGAAGAATTTCAGCAGTTAGAAAATTTTAGGGGAATTCCAGTTTTGCCTGGGTTTTTTGATGCTTCGGATACAAAAACTGAGGCAGAAAAAATAGCGTCTGGTAGAAACAATCCTTTTAAAGAAGTTTCTTTTGAAGAAATCGAATTAGCTGTAGTTAAAGTAATACAAAAACTTATGACTTTTGAAGAAATAGAAGAAATGAGAAGTACGATTGAAAATTCATTGTTATATACAGAAAAAGAAAAAAATAGTTTACATGTTAAATTAAACGAACAAGAAGAAATGATTAAAAGAATGCTTGAGCCAGATGAAGAGGAAAGCAAGGGAAATAAGACTATTCCTAGTGAGGAAAGTGATGAAATTAGAAATCAAGATGAATTGATATCACCTGATGAAAAAGAAGAAAGTAACGATCCGTTAGAAAATCAGGAAACAGATTATTACAAAGAATGGTAAAATGTTACTTGAAGAATTACTAAAAAGGAATTTAATAAGTGAGGAAAATTATAATAAAGCATTAGAAGAACTTCAATCTTCGCAAAAAAGCGAAGAAAAGGTTATTATTGAAAAAGGACTCTCTACTGTAGATCAACTTCTTAAAATAAAAAGCGAGTTTTTAAAAATTCCTGTTTTTAAAGAAGTTAGTTCTTTACAAATACCTGAGAAGGTGCTTTCTATTATTCCAGAAGAATCGGCAAAATATTATCAAATGGTTCCTCTTAAATTGAGCGAGGGTGTTTTTGAGGTTGGTATGCTTAATCCAAAGGATATTAAAGCTAAAGAAGTTTTATTATTTTTGGCAAGACAACATAAAATTGAAGCTAAGATATATTTAATTTCTGAAAGTGATTTTGAAGAAATTCTAAAAAAATATAGGGATATTCAAGAAGTTGTAGGTGAAGCATTAACTGAACTTGAGGACGGAAAAGAATCTAGTATGGAAATTTTGGATGAAGATGAAAGGATTAGCAAAAGTGTTGAATTAGAAGATGATGCTCCTATTATTAAGATGGTGGCTGCTATCTTAAGACATGCGGTAGAGGGAAAATCTTCTGATATCCATATTGAGCCAACAGAAACCGAAGTAAAGGTCAGAATTAGAGTTGATGGATTTCTTGCTGATTCTCTAAAAATCCCAATAGCTACACATTCAGCCATTGTTGCAAGAATCAAAATTTTATCTAGATTAAGAATTGATGAAACCAGAATTCCACAGGATGGAAGATTTTCTACAAGAATAGATGGTAAAGAAATAGATTTCAGAGTTTCAACTTTTCCTACAAAATTAGGGGAAAAAGTTGTGATCAGAATCTTGGATCCTAATGAAGGTCTTAGATCATATAAAGAAATAGGATTATCTGAAAATAATTTACGAATTTTAAGAGAACAAATTACAAAACCCTATGGCATGGTTTTATCTACAGGTCCAACAGGTTCTGGTAAAACAACAACTCTTTATTCGGTTTTACAACAATTAAATCAGCCAGATGTTAATATTGTGACATTAGAAGATCCTATTGAGTATTTTGTTCCGGGAATAAACCAATCCCAAGTAAGACCAGAAATAGGCTATACTTTTGCCAAGGGTTTAAGATCCGTTGTAAGACAAGATCCTGACATTATCATGGTTGGAGAGATCAGAGATGAAGAATCAGCGGCGTTAGCTACGCAGGCTGCTTTAACAGGACACATAGTTTTATCAACCATCCACACCAACAATGCTATTGGTGTTGTTTCTAGGTTAATAGATATGAAAGTTAGGCCGTTTTTAATTCCCTCTAGTTTAAATATCTCAATAGGGCAAAGACTTGCTAGAAGATTGTGTCCGCATTGTATGGAGAAAGTAGAGCCGTTACCAAAAATAGAAAAAATGATAATTGACGAACTTAGTAAAATTAGAAAAGATGTAAGAGATCAATTCAAAATCCCTAATAAAATTTATATTTATAAGTCAAGGGGATGTTCAAAGTGTAATAATAAAGGAGAAAAAGGTAGAATCGGTATTTTTGAAATATTAAAAATGACTAAAGATTTAGAAAAAATTATTATTGAAAATCCAACAGAAAATGCTCTTATGATCGAAGCAAACAGACAGGGTATGGTTAATATGCGACAAGATGCTATTATTAAGGCACTTGAAGGTAAACTTTCAATAGAGGAAGTATTAAGAGTAACTGAAGGAGAACAAATATGAAAATAGATTATAAGCTATATTTAAAAAAACTTTTAGAAGTTGTAATTCAGAAGCAGGCATCTGATTTTCACATCACAGTTGATAAGCCACCAATTTTGAGAATCAATAGGCAACTTATTCCTCTTGTAAATGAACTTCCTTTTACTCCTGATGATACAAAAGAACTAGCATTTGCTTTAATGACAATTGAGCAAAGAGGGGAGTTTTTGAAAGAAAAAGAAATTGACTTTTCTTATACTTTAGGAGAAAGAGGAAGATTTAGAGTAAATATATTTTTTCAAAGAGGACATATAAGTGTAGCTTTAAGATTTATACCGGAAAAAATTAGAACTTTACATGAATTAAATCTTCCAACTACACTTTATAAATTATGTAATTATCCGCAAGGTTTTGTTTTAATAACTGGACCATCTTCTCATGGAAAAAGTACTACATTAGCAGCCCTCATAAATGAAATAAATAATACTCAAACAAAACACATAATTACAATTGAAGATCCAATAGAATATTTGTTTGAACAAAATAAATGTATAATTTCGCAAAGAGAACTACATAGAGACACGCTCTCTTTTGAAAAAGCTCTTAAAGCAACCTTTAGAGAAGATCCAGATGTAATCATGGTTGGAGAAATGAGAGATAAAGAAACAATTGAGACAGCTATAACTGCAGCTGAAACAGGTCATTTAGTTTTTGCAACATTACATACAAATTCAGCCGCACAAACTCTTTACAGAATCTTAGATTCTTTTTCAGGCGAACAACAAAATCAAGTAAAATCACAATTATCAAGATCTTTAATTGGAATAGTTTCACAAAGACTTATTCCTAAAATTAATGGTGGCATTGTCCCCGCCTGTGAAATATTATTTAATAATGATGCGGTCTCTAATTTAATTAGAAAAGATAAAGTTTACGAAATACCTTTAATTATAGATACATCTTATGACGAAGGAATGATATCATTAAATAGATCTTTGGCTGAACTTGTAAGAACTGGTATTATTGATCTTAATATTGCAACTAATTATTCAACTAACCCAGAAGAACTTATCAAATTAATATGAAATTTGAATATCAAGCAAGAACCAAAACAGGGGATATTAAAAAAGGTGTTGTAGAAGCAGTTTCTAAAATTGCTGCTGTTGATTTACTTCATAAAAATGGACTTTTTCCTACATCAGTTAAAGAAGAAAAACAGGGTGCAAGTTTGAATATGGAGCTCAAGATTTTTGAAAATGTTTCCTCAAAAGAAGTTGTAATGTTTACTAGAGAATTAGCTATTATGATTGAAAGTAATGTACCTCCGGCAAAGGCACTTGAGGCATTGGGAGACCAAACAAACAACAAAACTTTTAAAGAAAAAATTTTTAAAATAGCAGCTGATATTAGAGAAGGAGTATCATTATCAAAAGCTTTTGCTAGATATCCTAAAATCTTTTCAACATTCTTTGTAAACATGATAAGGTCTGGAGAGCTCTCAGGTACATTGCCAGACGTTTTAAGAAAAATAGCTGATCATCTTGAAAATGAATATTATATTAAAACCAAAACAATTGGTGCTATGATTTATCCAGTTGTTGTTTTAGTAGTTTTTACTGTTATTTTCTTGGTAGTAGTTATATATATTATTCCAGGCCTTGTAGAAGTACTTGAAAGTTCAGGAGCCGAACTTCCTCTTGTTACTAAAATCGTAATAGGAGTGTCTAATTTTGCAGTAAATTATTGGTGGGTAGTTTTACTTGGACTTATTGGAATCTCATCTTTTGCTATTTATTATCCTAAAACAAAAGAAGGTAAACAAGTAGTTGATACCCTTATATTAAAAGTACCTGTAATTGGGGGGTTCCAAAAGAACGTGTACATGAACCGTTTTGCTGAAAATCTATCAACATTACTTTCATCAGGAAAATCAATTACAGAGGCTTTAGAGGTAACAGCTGATCTTATTGGAAATGAGGTTTACAGAAAAATAATATTAGATGCAAGAGAAAGTGTTATGAAAGGGCAAAAGATTAGCGATAGTTTAGCCAATTATCGTAAGGAAATTTCTCCTTTGTTTGTTCAAATGGTTGCGGTGGGGGAGAGTACTGGTAGGATTTCAGAAACTTTAATGAACGTGGTTAGGTTCTATAAAACAGAAATAGAAACTTTTGTTGATTCTATTTCTAACGTTATTGAACCTATATTAATATTAGGATTAGCTGGTATGGTAGGATTACTTGTTGCTGCAGTATTTTTACCATTATACCAAATAGGGGGTACGGTAGGATAAATAATAATTTGACCAAAGAAAACATGTTTGATATAATAAAACAAAATTATTTCAAAGGTCGCACAAAGAATAATTTTAACAATATTATGAATAAAAAAAATAAAGGTTTTACATTAATTGAGTTATTGGTTGTTATAGCCATAATTGGTATTTTATCAGGATTAATTATTGTGTCTTTGGGTGATGCTACAAATCAAGCCAAAGAAGCAAAGATTAATTCTGCATTAGATCAATTGAGGCCGGTTGCTCAAATATATTACAATAAGAATTCTGCTAGTTATTTAAATTTAGCCGGTGATCCTAAAGTAGTTAATTTAATTGCTGAGGTTGCTGATAACGGAGGGGCGCTCACTCTGTCGGCTATAGCTGGGGGCTATTGCGCCTATTCAAACACTCCGTCTGGAAAATGTATGTGTGTGGACAGCACAGGAAAAGTAAAACAAGGGAATACAGGTGCATGCAATTGTTCTGCCCAATCTTGTCCTAATTAATTAATATAAATTAATATGAATAAAAACATAAAAAATAAAGGTTTTACATTAATTGAGCTTTTAGTTGTAATAGCTATTATTGGTATTTTGTCTGGCGCTATTATGGTTAACTTAGGCAGTGAATCAAGCAAGGCTACAGATGCTAGAATTAAATCAAACATGGGTCAAATAAGGGCTCGGATGGAAGCTTTAAGAGCAGGAAGAGCTTCAACGGGATTTGATTATCCAGTTGTTGCTAATGTCTGGACTTTTGATGCAGAGATTCAAAAAGTTGCTGGTGATATTACTACTACAAAATATATAGCATCCAGTGCAACTGCATGGTGTGCTCAAGCAGCTCTTAAATCTTCGGGAGCTGGAACATGGTGCGTAGACAGTACAGGTTTTGCAGGACTTGCAAGTGGTTGTGCTACTAACTATGATTGCAAATAAGTATTTATTAGTGGTTATCTCAAAACTCCTACACACTACGTAGGGGTTTTTAATTGATAGAAGTTAAAACAAACATTCCCACTTATATACATATGATTGATGAATGAAATTAAGACATTCTTTATGGGAGTTTTTTTTTATAAAAAAATATGCTAGAATTTAAAACATGATAGAATACATTTTAAGTTTAATTTTAGGTTTATTTATAGGAAGCTTTATAAACTGTATTGTTTATAGGGTATATAATAAGAAAAGTTTTATTAAGGGACACTCGATTTGTCCGAAATGTAATCACAAACTCGGATTACTTGATTTAATTCCACTATTAAGCTTTCTTTCACTCAAGGGAAAGTGTAGGTATTGTGGAAAGCCAATTTCAAAACAATATCCTATTGTTGAAATATTTACAGGGATAATGTTTTTCTTAGTCGCTTTTTTAGTAAACGCTAATTTTTTAACACAAGGTTTTTTAACTTTTGAGTTCTTAAATTTATTGTTTTATTTTCTCGTTGTTTCCTATTTTATAATGATTTTTGTTTTTGATCTAAAGTGGTTTATTATTCCTGATGGCTTAACTTTTTCAGCCATTATAATAACATTAATTTATTTATTTAGTCAGACATTTATTTTAAACGTTATGACTCCCGATGAACTTCTTGCAAGAGTTGTAACTGCTTTTGTTGTTTTTCTATTTTTCTTTGTTTTATACTTTTTTTCTGAGGGAAAGGCAATGGGTTTTGGAGATGTAAAACTTGTAATATTTTTAGGTCTTTTATTAGGTTTTCCTAAAATACTTCCAGCATTATTTATTGCTTTTGCAGTAGGTGCTATAATAGGGTTACTGATGATGGCCTTTAAAAAAAGAGGTATGAAATCAGAAATTCCTTTTGGTCCGTTTCTTGTATTTGGAACATTTATAGCTTTATTTTTTGGAGACCATCTTATTAATTGGTATTTAAGTTTAATGTAATATGAATATTAAAGGATTAACTCTAATTGAACTTTTAGTAGTTATATCTATTATTGTTATTGCAAGCGGAGCTGTTGTTTTAAACGGCAGTTCTTCTAAAAGTGATGTTGAATTACTTAATACAAAGAATCTCATAATTTCAAATATTTCTAGAGCAAAAGAAATGGCGTTGTCTGGAGTGGGGGCGACTCTTAACACAAATTATGGAATAGGTGTATGGTTTCCTGATTCTGCTGGTGGATATTATTATATTTATAGAAATAATGAGACAGCAGTGGCTGAAAAAGGATGCGATATTTGTGCTAGTGCTGTTCCTAGTACTGATGTAATTATCGAAAAAATAACATTACCAGATGGTATAAAATATACACGGGTTGGGTCTAATTATGGTGTTTTATTCACGCCTCCAACTCCACATGTTGCAATATGTACTAGTCCTACTGCTTGCACTGCTGGCCCATTATTTGAATTAGATATTGTGAAGAAATCTGGGGGAACAGCCCAAAGAATAAAAGTTAATAAAGCAGGTTTAATAGAGTAATGAATAACAAAGGTTTTACATTAATTGAAGTTTTACTTTCTGTGTTTATTATAACAGTTGCTGTTTTGGGTTTGTATAATGGAATTAATTATTCATATAATTCTATTGAAAAAGCAAAAGAAAAATTTACTGCCGCGTATTTAGCTGAAGAAGGTATCGAACTTGTCAAAAATCTTAGAGATTCAAATTTTGTGTCAAACAAAGCTGATTGGCTTAGTGGATTAACAGGATGTGCTTCCTCATATGGCTGTAGAATGGATCATGACGATTCAAGTTTAACTGCAAATATTGATAGTACTCAAGAAAAAACCCTATTATGGATTGATGCTAATGGTTTTTATAACTATACTGCTACAGGAACTCAGACTATTTTTTCTAGAAAGATTTTAATAACAACTATTAGTGCAGACAAGATCAAAGTTAGTGTTACTGTATATTATGGGGATCAATATTTTTTATTAGAACAGTATTTGTATAATTGGATGTAATATGAAAAATAGAGGTTTTACATTAATTGAGGCGGTTGTTTCCTTAGCTATATTTATAGCGATTTCATCAGCATTAGCTGAAATTATTGTTATTTCAATACAAAATCAAATAAAAATAACTTCTGTCCAAAGTATGTTTAATCAAGCAATTTTTTCCTTAGATAAAATGGAAAAAGAGCTTAGAATGGCGAAAAAAGATGCGGCCGGATCATGTGTTGGTACAAAAGATAAAAATTATAGCGTCAGTGGAAACTCTATTATATTTTTATATAATGATCAGGAGACTAAGACATACAAATGTAAGAAATTTGTTTTAGAAGCTGGAAAGATTAAAGAGTATGTTTCTTCTAATGCTACAGCTGCAAGTTTTCCAGCTATCGGAGTTGATATGACAACTTCATCAATCAATGTTGACTCTTTAAAATTTAATGTTCACAATGATGTTGTTGGTGATTCTAACCAGCCTAAAGTAGTTATCGCGATGACAGTTTCCCCAAAAAATGTGCAAAACCAAACTCCAATCAAACTTCAAACAACAATATCACAAAGAAGGTTAGATTTATAATTATATGCATTATACACAAAAACAAAAAGGTTCCTTATATTTAACAGTAGTACTTTTGGGAGTTGTACTAGCTATTGCTGTAGGTGTTATTGGCGTTGTTGTTAATAGCTCTAACTTAGCTAAGGGTTTAGGTGATTCTGTAAGAGCTTTTCATATAGCTGATTCTGGAATAGAACAAGCTCTTTATTCTTTAAGAAAACAAGGATCAGTTCCTCCGCTTAATATAAATTGTACAAATGATTTTTCTTCATTCGGTGCAAGCGTGTGTTCGGTTGGTATAGCTAATGAGGCAAGCAGCATAGTGATTAAGTCTACAGGAACATATAATGGTTCACAAAGGAGGATACAGGCAACATATTAATATGAATAAAGAAGAGGTAAAAAAAAGAATATTAAAATTACGAGAAACTATTAATCATTATAGATACTTGTATCATGTAAAAGATGTTTCTGAGATTTCAGATGAAGCTCTTGATTCTCTTAAAAAAGAATTATTTGATTTAGAACAAGAATATCCTGATTTAATAACTCCTGATTCTCCAACACAGAGAATTGGTGGTAAGCCATTGCCTAAGTTTGAAAAATTTGTTCACCCTAAAAGGATGACTTCTTTTAATGATGCTTTTTCAAAAGATGATGTTGAGGATTGGTTAAATAGGAATTTAAAGCTTTTAACTGAAGAAGATAAACAAAATATCAATTTTTATCTAGAACCTAAGTTAGATGGCCTTGCCGTAGAATTGATTTATAGAAATGGTGTATTAGAGACTGGCTCAACAAGAGGGGATGGGTTTGTTGGAGAAAATGTTACACAAAATTTAAAAACAATAGAATCTATTCCATTAAGATTGAGAAGCAAAGAAGACATTGAAAAAGATTTAAAAAGAAAAATTAATTACAATGAAATTATTGTTAGAGGTGAGGCGGTGTTAACGAAAGAAGAATTCAAGAGAATAAACGAAGAAAAAATAGAAAAAGGAGAAGAGGTATATGCAAATCCAAGAAACTTAGCAGCTGGTTCGATAAGACAGCTTGATCCAAAGATTGCAAGTGAAAGAAAATTAGATGCAGACTTTTATTCTTTAGCTTCTGATTTAGGACAAAAGACCCATGGCGAAGAGCATGAAATTTTAGAAATATTAGGACTTAAAACAAATAATAGGTACAACAAGGTTTGTGAAAATCTTGAAGAAGTTTTTGCTTATTATGAAGATCTTGATAAAAAAAGAAATGATTTACCTTATGAAATTGATGGAACAGTTGTTATTATAAATAATATTAGAATTTTTGATAAATTAGGAGTAGTTGGTAAGGCCCCAAGAGCTGCTATCGCTTTTAAATTTCCTCAAAAAGAAGCGGCCACAATTCTTGAAAATGTTGAATTTCAAACAGGAAGAACTGGAGTTGTTACACCAGTTGGTATTTTAAAACCAGTTGTTGTAGAAGGAGTTACCATTTCAAGAGTAACTCTTCATAACGAAGATGAAATTAGAAGACTTGATTTAAAAATAGGAGATACTGTAATTATTGCACGAGCAGGAGATGTTATTCCAAAAGTTATAAGAGTTTTAACAGAAATGAGAAATGGAGAAGAAATAGAAATCGTATTTCCTAGTGAGTGCCCAGCATGCGGAGGTTCTCTTATTAAAAAGGATGCTTTGTGGTACTGCGTAAAAAAAGATTGTTTTATAAGAAAATATAAAGAAATTGTACATTTTGCTTCAAAATCTGCTTTTAATATTGTTGGTTTAGGACCAAGTATTGTAAAGACTTTGTTAGATTATAAATTAATAGTTGATGCTGCTGATTTATTTACATTAAAAAAAGGTGATTTATTCGAACTTCCTTTATTTAAAGAAAAAGCTTCTAGCAATTTAATAAATGCTATTCAAAGTAGTAAGCAGATAACACTTCCTCGTTTTATATACGCCCTTTCAATTAAAAATGTGGGAAGTGAAACAGCGAACGTTTTAGCAGAAAGATTTCATTCGATTGAGAATGTAAAAAAAGCAAGTAAAGAAGAGCTAGACAGTATTATTGATATAGGAGAGGTTGTTGCTGAATCTATTTATTCATATTTTAATAATAGAAATAACATAGAATTTATAGATAAGCTTTTAGAAAACGGAGTGCAAATTATTTATGAAGAAAGAGAGGCTAGTTTGAAAGGTTTAACTTTTGTTTTAACGGGGACATTATCAAGCATAACTAGGGACGAAGCAAAAGAGCGTATAAGAAAGCTAGGGGGTGATGTTTCTTCCAATGTATCTGTAAATACTGATTATGTTGTTGTAGGGGAGAATCCAGGTTCTAAATATGATAAAGCAAAAAAATTAGGAGTAAAAATAATCGACGAAAAAGAGTTTCATGAACTTATTCAGTTATCTTAAAAAAATTGATTGGATTATTTTGGGAGCAATAGTTGGTCTTGTAGTTTTAGGAGCTATTTCCATTTATTCGTCTTCTTTAATTAGTCAAAATTTTACTGATTTTTATAAGCAATTAGGGTTTTTGGGAGTATCTATTGTGGCAATGGTTATTGTTTCTTTCTTTGATTATAGAAAGCTTAGAGAAAATCCGGCACTCATTGTTTTATTTTATTTTATTTCAATAGGACTTTTAGTTGGAGTACTTTTTATGCCTACGATAAGAGACACTGCTTCATGGTATAAGATTGGACCTTTTAATTTTGATCCTATTGAACCTACTAAAATTGCACTTATTTTAATTTTAGCCAAATTTTTTTCAAAGCGTCATAGAGAAATTTATCATTTTAAAAATGTAATATTTTCTTTTTTTTATGTTGCAATTCCTTGTATTTTAGTATTTTTACAACCTAACTTTGGACCCCTTGTTATATTTTTATGTATTTGGTTTGGAGTACTTCTTGTTTCAGGGATAAGAAAAAAGCATATTTTTATACTTTTTATATCCTTTGTTCTTTGTTTTGCGCTCAGTTTTACATTCTTAATGAAGGATTATCAAAAAGATAGAATACTGAATTTTGTTTCAGCAGAAAATGATGCGCTTGGTAATGATTGGAATAAAAATCAAGCTCAGATTGCAATTGGATCAGGAGGGCTTTTAGGGAAAGGAATAGGTAATGGTTCTCAAGCACAATATGGATTTTTGCCTGAGCCAAAAACTGATTTTATATTTTCAGCTATTGCAGAAGAAACTGGTTTTGTTGGGATGACAATAATTGCTGGTCTTTATATTTTATTATTTTATAGAATTCTTAAAGTTAGTATTAATTCAAGATCTAATTTTGCTAGATTATTTTTAGCAGGATGGTCTATCTCTATCTTTGCACAAATGCTTATTAATACTTCGATGAATTTAGGGCTTTTGCCAGTTGTTGGATTACCACTTCCTTTTGTAAGTTATGGAGGATCAAATCTTCTCTTTAACTTCATATGTTTAGGAATAATGCAGAATATTAAAATTGTTGAAACTTAATTCAGCGCGTGTTAAAATGGCTTTAATATGAATAAAAACAAATCATTTACTTTGATAGAACTTCTTGTAGTTATAGTAATAATAGGAATACTAGCAGGAGTAATAATGATCTCTACCTCTTCTTCAATTGATAAAGCTAATATAGCTAAAGTAAAAGTATTTGAAGAAAGTGTACAAAACAATCTAGCTGCTAATCTGGTTTCTAGATGGAAGTTAGATGAGGGGTCGGGTGTTAATGCAAGTGATGCATGGGGGGCAAATCTTGGAACCTTAACAAATTTTGATAACACTTTAGCCGGAGTTGGAGAAAGTACAAATTCAGGTTGGTTAGGTAAGTCTAATTGTATATCTGGATCGTGTTTAAAATTCAATGGAGTGGATGATTATGTAAACTGCGATGATAGTAATAGTTTAGATATAATAAATGGAATTACGCTAAGCGTATGGATTAATCCGATTACGCTTACTGGCGGTACAAAAATTTTTATTGAAAAAATGAATGCTTATGGGTTAGCTTACAATATGTTGGCAAGTAATTTATCTTTATATTTAGGTGGCGCTCGTAGGCTAGACTATCCAACAGTATTTAGTAATAATACATGGCATCATGTTACTGGCACATGGGATGGAGCTAATATGCGATTGTATATTAATGGATTAATAGTTAATAGTGGAACATGGTCTGGTAGCATAACTTCCGATAAACCTTTGCAAATCGGAGGAGGAGAAGCTTGGCTAGATAATTGGAGATATTTTAATGGTATAATAGATGATGTTAGAGTATATGATGCAGCCCTCTCCTCCTTCCAAATCAAACAAAACTACATCGCAGGACTAAACTCAATGCTAAGTAATGGAAACATATCTAATAAAGAATACAATGAAAGAATAAACGAACTAGCCTATGACAAATAGAAACAAACAACAATCATTTACTTTAATTGAACTACTAGTAGTAATAGTAATCATTGGAATATTAGCAGGAGTAATAATGATCTCTACTTCTTCTTCAATTGATAAAGCTAATATAGCTAAATCAAAAGTATTTGAAGAAAGTATACAAAACAATCTAGCAGCTAACATGGTATCAGCATGGGATGCTGATCATGTTACCAAAGGTACAACATGGGTACTAAATGATAAATGGGGAAATAACAATGGAACATTCTATGATGGAACAGTAACAACTTGTTCTACTACTGCTTGTCCTCAAATAGTAAATGATAAGAATATGGGTAATGTTTTATCTTTTGATGGAGTGGATGATTATATTGATTTAGGAGGAGCTTTAAATTTTACAAAAGAAGATAGTTTTACGTTTAGTATTTGGATAAAAAGAACAGGAACAGTATCTGGAACTACTAAAGTTGCTGGAATTTTAATGAATGGAACAAGCTTTCTTGGTTACGGGATAGATTATTATGAAATAGGCAACCAAATACGTTGTGGTACCAGAAATTCGGGTGAAAATAATACAATCGAAGTAACTCCGAGTAATAATCTTTTAGATTGGCATTATGTGGTTTTTTCTTATGAACCAAGTAGTTTAACTGGAATAAAATTATATTTAAATGGAATTTTTAAGGGAAGCAGATCATCCGTAGGTATTATTGCTTTGAATAATACAACTTTAAAAATTGCGCCTAATAATACACTTGGAGGAGATAATAATTATTTCCCCGGAGTAGTTAATAATGCCAAGGTATACAACGTAGCCCTCTCTTCCTCTCAAATCAAACAAAACTACATCGCAGGACTAAACTCAATGCTAAGTAATGGAAACATATCTAATGAAGAATACAATGAAAGAATAAATGAATTAGCCCGTAATAAAAATGATTAAAATATCTTTACAAATTCTTTATTTCATGTAAAAATGAAATTACGGTTACATATTTTAATAAAAAAATGAAAATGATTAATAGAATTTTAGAAGAAAAAATAGAAAAAGAGCTTTTTAAGGGCAAAATAATAATAGTTTATGGGGCTAGACAGGTTGGAAAAACAACCCTTGTTAAAAAAATATTAGAAAAACATAAGGGTAGTTATTTTAATTGCGAAACCTTGTCTGTGCAAGATGCTTTATCAAAACCTGAGCCTAAGTTAATAAAAGTTTTTCTAGGGGATGTTCCTGTTATTGTTTTAGACGAAGCTCAAAAGATAGAAAATATTGGTACAATTTTAAAGATTCTGATTGATGCTTATCCAGATATGCAAATTATTGCAACTGGATCTTCTAGTTTTGATTTAGCAAATAAGATAAACGAACCACTTACAGGCAGGGCAAAAATATTTACCCTTTATCCTCTTTCACTCGGAGAAATAAAAGGAGATAAAGGTATAATAGAAGTGGATTCAATCATTGAAAAAATAATGATATTTGGACTTTATCCAGAAATATATTTGTCTGATAGAGAAAAAGCATTGAGTGATCTCGAAGGACTTGTTTCCAGTTATTTATTTAAAGATATATTAACTTTTGACGAAATAAAAAAGTCAGGCGTTATAGTAAGGTTATTGCAGTTTTTAGCTTTACAAATTGGAAACGAAGTTTCATACACAGAAATATCTAAAAAACTTGGGATAAGCAGGCCTACAGTTGAAAAATATATTGATATTTTAGAGCAGTGCTTTATTATTTTTAGACTTAATTCTTTTAGTAGAAATTTAAGAACAGAGCTGGCTAAATCTGTAAAAATATACTTTTATGATTTAGGTGTAAGAAATGCATTAATAAGAAATTTCAATCCCTTGGATATAAGAAACGACACAGGAGCTTTATGGGAAAATTTCTGTATTATTGAAAGAATGAAATATAATCATTATTATAATAATTATATTAATAGATATTTTTGGAGAACATACACTCAAAAAGAAATAGATTATATTGAGGAAAAAAAAGGAAAATTGTTTGCTTATGAATTTAAATGGAACAAAAATAAGACAAAGATTCCCAAAGAATTTTTAGAAACATATAGTAATTCTGAATTCGAGGTTATAACGAAAGATAATTATTTTGAGTTTTTATTAAAATAATATTTTAATTATTTGTCAAGATTTACATATTTTTTTATACATGATAAAATTCTAAGGAAGTCTTAGGGATCGAGTAGAAAACTTGACAGTTTTTTATTTTTTTGCTATGTATACATCGTTGCAATTAATAAGTTAATTAAAGCCCACCTTGATTTTTCTAAATTTATTACTAGGTTAAATTAATAAAACCCTTAAAAAAATAAAAGGGCGCTTTTTTGTTTATAATGGATTATGAAAATTAAAAATTTTTCCAAATCTTTAATAAGAAGGGAGGTTCCAAATTTGATCTTCATGCAAAACGCAAGTGGAGACCAGTTTTGGGAAAAAGAATTAAGAGCACTTTTTAATGAGATTTCTCCTATTAAGGATTACACTCAAAAAGAGTATGAGCTATATTTTTTAGACTACAGTTTAGGAAAACCAAATTACGAATCAGGCTTTGATGCAAAAGAAAATGATGATTCATATGTTGCTCCTTTAAGAGTAAAGGTACAGTTAAAGAATTTAAAAACAAAACAAACTACTACACAAGAAGTTTTTTTTGGTAATTTTCCTATATTAACAAATAATGGAACCTTTATTTTAAACGGAGTAGAAAGAGTAGTTATTTCTCAGTTAATCAGATCTCCTGGTGTGTTCTTTCCAATGAACATAGTAAATGCTGAAAAGTTTTTTGGTGCTAAAATTATTCCAAATAGAGGTGTTTGGCTTGAATTTGAAATAGAATCATCAGGAATAATGTCAATTAAAATAGATAGAAAGAGAAAGGTTCCTGCTACAATGATATTAAAGGCACTTGGAGGATATAATGATGATGATATTAGACAGCTTTTTCTTGGAGTAGATAATGGAGAAATCAAATATATTGATAACACTCTTGCTAAAGATATTACAAAAAATCAGGCAGACGCACTTATTGAAATTTACAGAAGATTGAGGTCAGAGGAAATGATCAATGCTGATTCAGCAAAAGAATTCATTTTTAATATGTTTTTTAATTTTGAAAGATATGATTTATCTTCTGTAGGAAGATGGAAGATTTGGTCAAGATTAAAAGATCTTAAGCCCAAGGTAGATAGAGAAATCACAAAAGAAGATAGAGTTCTTGTTTTAGAAGATATAATTGCTGTTATGAAGGAAGTTATTAGAATGCAAAACGATCCTCATGCTCAACCAGATCAAATTGATCACCTAGGAAACAGAAGAGTAAGAAATATGGCTGAACTTTTGGCTAATAAGTTAAGAGTGGGTTTATCAAGAACTGCTAGAATTGCAAAGGATAGAATGTCAACTATTGATGTTCCAGATGTAACGCCATCGCAAATAGTTAATCCAAGACCATTTGTGGCACAAGTAACACAATTTTTTACAGCTTCTCAATTTTCTCAGTTCATGGATAATATTAATCCATTATCAGAGCTAGAACACAAAAGAAGATTAACTGCTACAGGTCCTGGAGGACTTACAAGAGAAAGAGCAGGATTCGATGTTAGAGATGTACAACCATCACATTATGGTAGAATTTGTCCAATTCAAACACCAGAAGGTCCAAACGTAGGACTTGTAACTCATTTAGCACTTCATGCCGAATTAGATGCTTACGGATTTATTCAAACACCTTATTTTAAAGTAAATAAGGCTAAGGTTACAAACGAACTTGTATACATGAACGCTAATGAAGAGGAAAGATATAATATAGCTCCTGCTTCAATTAAAATAGCGGATGATGGAAGTATTGTTGATAGTAGGGTTCAAGCAAGAATCAAGGGAGAACCAGGAGAAATCGAAAAAGAAAAAATAGATTATATTGATGTTGCTCCAGAGCAATTCATTTCTTGTGCAACTTCTCTTATTCCTTTTCTTCAAAATGACGATGCAAATAGAGCTCAAATGGGTTCAAACATGCAAAGACAGGCAGTGCCACTTTTAAATCCAGAAGCTCCACTTGTTGGTACTGGAATGGAAAAATACATTGCAAGAGATTCTTCTCAAGTAATACTTGCTGAAGAGGCAGGAGAAGTAACTTATGCTGATTCTAGAGAAATAAAGGTTAAAGGAACTAAAGGAATCATTACATATACTTTGAGAACATTTGATAAAACAAACCAATATACTTGCATGCATCAAGTTCCAGTAGTAAATAAGGGTGATAAAATTAAAAAAGGTGATATTCTAGCAGAGGGTGGTTCAATTGATAAAGGAAGATTGGCCCTTGGAAGAAACTTACTTGTGGCATTTTTATCATGGAGAGGTAATACTTTTGAAGATGCGATTGTTTTATCTGAAAATGTGGTTAAAAATGATGTATTTACTAACATTCACATAGAAGAGTTTTTCTGCGACGTAAGAGAAACAAAATTAGGACCAGAAGTTACTACATATGATATTCCAAATGTAGGAGAAGATAAGCTTAAGGATTTAGATGATGAAGGAGTTATTAGAGTAGGAGCCGAAGTAGGGCCTAATGATATATTAGTTGGAAAGATTTCTCCAAAAGGTGAGACTGACTTGTCAGGAGAGGAAAGATTACTTCGTGCAGTTTTTGGTGATAAGGCAAAAGATGTAAAAGATACATCGCTTAGAATGGAACATGGTAAAAGAGGAAGAATTATTGATGTTAGAGTTTTTAGTAGAGCTGATGGATATCAATTAGAACCAGGAGTGATTAAAAGAATCAGAATAAGATCTGCTCAAGTTAGAAAAATTAGAGTAGGAGATAAGCTTGCTGGAAGGCATGGAAACAAGGGTATTGTTGTTAAGGTTTTACCACCAGAAGAAATGCCATTCCTAGAAGATGGAACACCAGTAGATATTATTCTAAACCCATTATCAGTAGCTTCAAGAATGAACTTGGGTCAGATTTTGGAAACACATTTAGGACTTGCTGTTAAAAAGCTAGGCTACTTAGCTGAAACTCCATCACTTTCAGGAGCAAAAGAAGAAGATATTAGAGAAGAACTTAAAAAAGCTGGTTACGAAGAAGATGGTAAACTTGATTTATATGATCCAATGACAGGAGAAAAGTTCCCAGAAAAAATTACTGTTGGATATATTTATATGATGAAGTTGATCCATATGGTTGAGGATAAGATTCATATGAGATCTGTAGGTCCTTACTCATTAATTACTCAACAACCACTTGGAGGTAAGGCTCAATTTGGAGGACAAAGATTGGGAGAAATGGAGGTATGGGCAATGGAAGGTTATGGTGCAGCTCATGCGCTTCAAGAAATGTTGACTATTAAGTCAGACGACGTACAAGGAAGATTCTCAACTTATGAGGCAATTATTAAAGGAGAAAAAATTAAAAGCCCTAATGTTCCAGCTGCATTTAATTTATTAACAGCTGAGCTTAAATCTTTAGCACTCAACTTAATTATTAATGAGAAAAAAGAGAAATAAAAAAGAAAGCTATGTATGTTTCAAATTTAGAATCAATTAAAATAAGGTTAGCTTCACAAGAGGATATATTGGACTGGTCTTATGGTGAGATCACAAAGCCAGAAACAATTAATTACAGAACACAAAGACCAGAAAAAGATGGGTTATTTTGTGAAGCCATTTTTGGACCGACAAAAGATTACGAATGTTATTGTGGAAAGTACAAGAAAGTAAGATATAAGGGAGTTGTTTGTGATAAGTGCGGAGTAGAAGTAACAAAAGCCTCTGTTAGAAGAGAAAGAATGGGGCACATTAAATTGGCTACTCCAGTTTCTCATATCTGGTTTTTAAAAGGAGTACCATCAAGAATTGGTATAGTTTTAGATCTTTCACTCCAAAAAGTAGAAGAAGTTGTTTACTTTATTTCATATATTATAACAAATGTTAATGAAGAAATTAAAGAAAGAATCTTAGAGGAAATTGAAGAAGAATACAAAACAAGAGTTAAAGCTTCAAAAAATGAAATTGAAAGAAGTGGAGAGGATGAAAAAGTTAAAGAAAGACTTTTAAAAGAAAAAGTGGAAGAATTAAAAGATGCTTTCAAAAAAGCTAAGGATGAATTAAATTCTCTTAAAGTACTTAAGGTTTTATCTGAAAATGAATATCATAGACTTGCTTTAAAATATGGTGAAGTTTTTGAGGCTGGGACAGGTGCTGAAACTGTTAAAGAAATTTTTGAGAAAATGGATTTGAATGAGGAAATTCAAAAAGTTGAAGAGGTGTTAAAAACAAAAAAGAATCCAGAAGATCAAAAGAATATTTTAAGGAGATTGAGACTTTTAAAATCTCTTAGGAAATCAGAGGTTAGACCAGAATGGATGTTTTTAGATGTCTTACCAGTTCTTCCACCAGATTTAAGACCAATGGTTCAACTTGACGGAGGAAGATATGCTTCATCAGATTTAAATGATTTATACAGAAGAGTTATTAATAGAAACAATAGGTTAAAATATTTACTTGAAATTAATGCTCCTGATGTAATCGTAAGAAATGAGAAAAGAATGCTTCAAGAAGCAGTAGATGCTTTAATTGATAACAAAATGAGAAAAGGAACCACTACTCAAGCATCAACCGGAGGAAGAAGACTTTTAAAAAGTTTGGCAGATATGCTTTCAGGAAAACAAGGAAGGTTTAGACAAAACTTACTTGGTAAAAGAGTTGACTATTCAGGTAGATCTGTAATTGTGGTTGGACCAAAATTAGAACTATCACAATGTGGAGTTCCAAAAAAAATGGCTCTTGAATTATTTAAACCTTTTGTAATTAAAAAATTACTTGAAAAAGAATTAGCATATAATGTAAAAAGCGCTTCAAGATTAATTGAAGAAGAAGGAGATGATGTTTGGGAATCACTCGAAGAAGTTGTAAAAGAAAAATTAGTTCTTTTAAACAGAGCTCCAACACTTCACAGATTAGGTATCCAAGCTTTTTATCCAATTTTAGTTGAAGGTGAGGCCATTCAATTGCATCCTCTTGTCTGTACTGCTTTTAATGCTGACTTTGATGGAGATCAAATGGCTATTCATCTACCTCTTTCAAAAGAAGCTCAAGATGAAGCTAGAACAAGAATATTGTCTTCTCAAAACCTTTTAAAACCAGCAACAGGAGAACCTATTGCTATTCCTACAAAAGATATGGTTTTAGGATGTTATTGGTTAACTAAAATCATTGAAAAAGAAAAAGGTGAGGGAATGATATTCTCTAATGAAAAAGAAGTCTTGCTTGCAAATGATTTAGGTGTAATTAATGTAAGAGCTGGCATAAAGGTAAATGTTGATGGAGAAGTTCTTGAGACAAGTGCGGGAAGAATTATATTTAACAACATACTTCCACAAGACTTTGGTTTTGTGAACGAAGTTATGAGTTCTAAAAATATCAAGAAATTAATTGGAAAATTAATTGAAACTTATGCAGATAAGACAGTAGAAATACTTGATAGTATTAAAAAACTTGGATTTGAATGGTGTACTAGATCAGGAATTACTTGGGGTATGGTTGATCTTGTTATTCCAGATGAAAAACCAGCTTTAATTGCAAAAGCAGAGGAAAAAATTAAAGAGATTGAAGATTATTACGAACAAGGTCTTTTATCAAGAGATGAAAAGAAAGCTCAGGTTATAGAAATTTGGAAAAATGTAAAATCAGAGATTGAAAAATTAGTTCCAAAGTATATATCTAAAGGTCCAGTATTTGATATTGTTGATTCTGGTTCTAGAGGTTCTTGGTCTCAGCCAGTACAGATGGCTGGAATGAAAGGTCTTGTAGCTAATCCAGCAGGAGAAATTATTGAACTTGCTATTAAAGAATCATTTAAGGAAGGTTTGTCAGTGCTTGAATATTTCTCATCTACTCACGGTGCTCGTAAAGGTACTGCTGATACAGCTTTAAGAACTTCTATGTCAGGATATTTAACAAGAAGATTGGTTGATGTTGCCCATGATGTGATTGTTACTGAAGATGATTGTGGTGATACAAAAGGAATTGTGGTTACAAAAAGTGAGGCAGATTCAATTAATCAAGATTTTGTTTTAAAGATATATGGAAGAATTGCTCTTGAAAATATTAAGGACGAAAAAGAAGTTATTACTAAAAAAGGTGAAATAATTACTAAGATTGCAGCTAACAGAATAAAAGATGCGGAAAGCATAAAAGAAGTTAGAGTAGCATCGCCTCTTACATGCAAGACAAAGAATGGAATTTGTAAAAAATGTTATGGTCAAGATTTAGGATGGGGTGGACTTGTAGACTTTGGTGAAGCAGTAGGAGTTGTTGCAGCTCAAGCTATTGGTGAACCTGGTACACAGCTTACAATGAGGACCTTCCATACAGGAGGAGTAGCATCTGAAACAGATATTACAAGAGGTCTTCCAAGAGTTGAAGAGGTTTTTGAAAATAGAACTCCAAAAGGAGAAGCAGAAATCGCAAAGGAAAAAGGTAAAGTTATATCTATTCAAGAAAAAGAAGGTATTATTGAAATTGAATCAGATATTAATAAGAAAAAGGAAGTTATTGCTTATAAAGTTCCTCACAAGATAGAAATGCTTGTAAAAAAAGGAGATATTATTGAAAAAGGACAAGCATTAACAGTTGGATCAATTGATCTTAAGAAATTGTATAAATATGTTGGCGAAGAAGCTGTTAAAAGATATATTATTCATGAGATTCAAGAAGTCTATGTTTCTCAAGGAGTTTCGATCCACGACAAACATATTGAGATTATTGTTAAGCAAATGTTCTCTAAATTAAAAGTTAAGGATCCAGGAGATAGTCTTTTATTTGAAGAAGAGGTTATTTCCGAATCAAAATTAGCTGAAATCAATGAAGAACTTAAGGCAGAAGGAAAGAAAGAAGTAAAAGCAGAAAAGTTACTTCTTGGAGTTTCAAGAGTAGCCTTAAGTACAGATAGTTTCTTGTCAGCTGCATCTTTCCAGGAGACATCTAGGATCTTAATTGATTCTTCTCTAAGAGGTGACGTAGATGAACTTAGAGGATTAAAAGAAAACGTAATATTGGGAAAATTAGTACCAATTGGAACAGGGTTTAAGAAAAAAGACGAATAAAGATCAAAGCCTCCGCAAGGAGGTTTTTCTTTTTGCAAACTTTTTGTTATAATTTCTATAATGAATAATAAATCTTTTACTTTAATAGAATTACTAGTAGTAATTGTAATCATTGGAATATTAGCAGGAGTAATAATGATCTCTACTTCTTCTTCAATTGATAAAGCTAACTTTGCTAAAGCTCAAACATTCTCAAACACTGTTCAAGAAGAACTATTATTAAATCTAGTATCTGAATGGACGTTTGATGAGCCAGAGGGGGCAGGAAGAATAACAAAAGACTCTTGGGGAAGTAACAATGGAATTGTTGTTGGAGCTGCGCAAGTGAATGATTGTGTTTATGGCAAGTGTTATAGCTTTGATCAAATTGGAGAAAATGTAAATTGTGGTAATAATACAAATCTTAATATAAAAAATGAGGCAACTTTTTCATTTTGGGTAAAACCAGGTGTACAAACAAGTAATTTTGATCGTATTATTGAAAAGGGCGATTGGAAAATAGGAGGTTATAGTATTCAACAAAGAAATGTTGGATATAATGAAATAATGTTTTTGTTTGCTTCGATCGATGGATGGGCTGGACATTTTGCACCAGTAGTAAAGTATATTCCAAATCAGTGGAATTACATAGTTGTTACAATCGGATTAAATAGCGTAGGAAAAAGTTATTTAAATGGAAACATTGTTGGAAGTCCAACACCTGCTCTTCCTTATATTTCAGTAAATAATGATTTTACAATCGGAAGAGCATCGTGTGTTATAAACGGCTTAATAGACGATATAAGAATATACAACGCAGCTCTATCCACATCAGAGATCAAACAAAACTACATCGCAGGACTAAACTCAATGCTAAGTAATGGAAACATATCTAATGAAGAATACAATGAAAGAATAAACGAACTAGCCTATGATAAATAGAAACAAACAACAATCATTTACTTTAATAGAACTTCTTGTTGTTATAGTAATAATAGGAATACTAGCAGGAGTAATAATGATCTCTACTTCTTCTTCAATTGATAAAGCTAGTATTGCTAAATCAAAAGTATTTGAAGAAAGTGTAAAGAATAATTTAATAGTAAATTTAGTTTCTGCTCTTTCATTTGATAGTTTATCTGGAATAGTAAATTCTGGAACTAGTATAAATGATGATGAAGGGAATTATTCAGGTGTCTTTGGAACGAATAGCACAGATACGGAAAATAGATTGCGAGAGGGGTCGGAATGTGTAAAAGGTAAATGTTTATTATATAAAGGTAATGGAGGTTCTGCTGGTGATTATATAAATTTAGGAGAAAATAGAGATTTTAAAAAAGAAATAACAATAAGTGCATGGGTCAAAGTTTTGGGGCAAGGGTACAATACCTTAGCACATATTGCCCTAGATACATGGGGATCTGGTTATTGGATAACTTTATGTAAAGGAGATGTTGGAACTAGTAATTATAATATGTTTAGGATACAGGGAGTTGGTGAAGCAAGATTTTATATTTTCCCAACTGATGATAAATGGCATCATGTAGTTGCTTATTATAATGGAGAGGAAATGGGTTTTTATATAGATTCAAAATTAGTAGTTTCTAAACCAATATCAAATTCTCCAAATGCTTTAGATCCTACTTATTTTATAATTGGAAAAACTGTAAATGATTATTATTATTTTAATGGAATGATGGATGAGCTTTATTTCTTTAATTCAGCTCTAACTAATTCAGAAATCAAACAAAACTACATCGCAGGACTAAACTCAATGCTAAGTAATGGAAACATATCTAATAAAGAATACAATGAAAGAATAAACGAATTAGCCTATATGAAATAAGATTCTTGAAGGATTGTGTAGTAATTGATAATTAGAAAAATAATTGATAGAATAGTTTTATGGAAATAAGCGAAAAAGACTTAAGGGAAATAGAGGAAAGGATAATATTTTTAGAAAATAAGCTTGATTTAGATGAATCCAAAAAGAAGATAGAGGAACTTCAAAAACAAACAGAAGCTCCTGATTTTTGGAATAATACTGATAAAGCAAAGGAAATTTCGCAAGAGCTTAAAGAAATAAAAGAAGATACAGAAATTATAGACTATTTTAAAAAAGAAATTACAGACTTGCAGGACTTTTTTCAAATTTTAGAGGAAGGAACTAATCTAGAAGAAGAATTCGAAGGAAGGTTTTTAAAGTTAAAAAAAGATGTACTAAAAAAAGAAATAGAACTAAATTTCATTGGTAAATATGATGCTTCAAATGCTGTTTTTACAATTATGGCTGGAGCAGGAGGAAAAGAGGCAGAAGATTGGGCACTTATGCTTCTTCGTATGTATCAGAGGTATTTTGAAAAAAAAGGATTTAATGTTATCATATTAGATGAACTTCTAGGAGAGGGCAATGAAGGAATTAAGACAGTAACACTTGAGGTTAAAGGAAAGTATGCTTATGGATATTTAAGAAGGGAGTCTGGAGTACATAGATTAGTAAGGTTGTCACCATTTTCAGCACAAAATTTAAGACATACTTCATTTGCATTAGTAGATGTTTTGCCAGTTATAAAAGAAAGTGAAAGTGTTAAAATAAATCCAGAAGATTTAAGAGTTGATTATTTTAGAGCATCAGGACCAGGAGGACAATATGTTAACACAAGGGATTCAGCTGTTAGAATAACACACATTCCAACAAATATTGCTGTTTCTTGTCAGGTTGAAAGATCTCAATTAAGCAATAAAGAAAAAGCTATGAGTATGCTTTTATCAAAGCTATATGTACTTGAAGAACAAAAAAGAAGAGAAGAAATAGCGAAAGAAAAAGGAGAAAAGGTATCAGCTGGATGGGGAAACCAAATTAGATCTTACGTGCTTCAACCCTATAGAATGGTAAAAGATTTAAGAACAAAAATAGAAACATCAAATACAGAGGCCGTGCTTAACGGTGATATTGATAAATTTATAGAAGAAGAAATAAGAGTATTAGATTAAAATCAATGATTCACTTTAATAACGTATCAAAAGACTATAATTTAGAATTAAACAAAACTGTAAAAAGAGTTTTAGATAATATTAATCTAAATATTGAAAAAAACGAATTTGTTGTTTTGTGTGGAAAAACTGGTTCTGGTAAAACAACTATTATGAAATTAATTTCTGGAGAGGAGAAGCCTACTTTTGGAAATGTAAAAGTAGGTGATTTAGATGTTGGCCAAATAAATGAAAAAGAAATTAGAAAATTAAGACAAAGAATTGGTTTTGTTTTTCAAGACTTTAAATTATTACCTTATAAAACAGTTTTTGAAAACGTGGCTTTTGCTCTTGAAGCAAATAATTACAAAGATGATTTTATCAAAAAAGAAGTTTTAAAAACTCTTGAAATCGTAAATTTAGAAGATAAAGCGGATTCGTTTCCTGATGAGCTATCGGGCGGAGAAAAACAGAGAACGGCTATTGCAAGAGCAATTATTAGAAAACCAGAAATTATTTTGGCAGATGAGCCAACAGGAAATTTAGATCCATATAATACAAGAGATATTATAAAGTTGCTTTTAAAGATTAATTTAAATGAATCAACTATCATATTATCTACACATAATAAAGATATAGTTAATAATATTCAAAAAAGAGTAATTACCTTGGACAAAGGAAAGATTTTGAGAGACGAAAAACAAGGTAGATATGTAATTTAAAACAAAATGCTTAAAAGAATTTTAAAAAACGGATGGAATAATTTTACAAGACAGGCAAGCTTAAGCTTTGGAAATACATTTGCTATTTTCTTAGCTATTATAGTTGCTGTAGGCTTATTTATGTTTCATGGTTTAATTAATTACGCTATAGAAGAAGTAGAAAATCAAGTTGATATTTCATTATTTTTTAAAGAAGAAGTTTCTAAAGAAGATATAGATGCATTTGCGGAGAAGATCAAGGAACGTGAAGATGTTAAAAACGTTGTTTTTGTTTCAAAAGAACAAGCATATGAATCATTTGTTAAAAATCATGAAGATGATATATACATAGAAGCTCTTAAAATTATTGAAGTTAATCCTTTCTTGCCATCAATTAGAATAACAGCAAATCAACCTTCACAATATATGGCTATATCGGAATTTATTGATTCATACGAAGATGGGGAAGATATGATTTATAAAATGGATGACTTTAGAAGAGAAGAAGCTATTGCAAAAATAGAAAATTTGAGTAAGAATGTAAGAACGCTCGGATTTGCATTGATTATATTCCTTTCGTTTTTAGCATTTTTGACAACATTTAACACAGTAAGATTAACTATATTTTCTCAAAGAAAAGAAATAGAAGTTATGAAACTTGTTGGAGCATCTAATTCATTCATTAGATGGCCTTACATAATTCAAGGAATTATGTGTGGAATAGTTGCAGCAGTTTTATCCTCTATCTCAATATTTTTAATTTTATATGTGGCAAATGATTCGTTAAAAGATGTTTTAATGGGATTCAATGTTTACGAGTATTATTTAAGCAATATTTGGGCAATTGTGTTAGGACAGATTATTATCGCATCTTTTTTAGCATTAGTGTCTTCGTATATTGCAATTACAAAATATTTAAAAAAATAATTTTCGGGGGTCGTCTAATGGTAGGACGCCAGGTTCTGGCCCTGGTAATTGGGGTTCGAGTCCCTACGCCCGAGCAAAAAGCCGGCTTTGTGCCGGTTTTTAGTTATTTTAAGTATAAAAAAAGAGCTTCTATGCTCTTATATATCTATGCATTTTGTGATAAATGTTTCACCGTATTTTTCTACGATACATGAAGCATCTAACGTTAAAATTTCTTGACATTCCTTAAGTGAGGCATTACATAAGTATAAGTATCCTCCTATCCTTGCAATGATCTCAGCGTCTAATTCATATTCATCACTTGTTGAGAATGCAAGATAGTCAATTTTTTCAACAAACTTTTCGCTTACTAAGACATCCCTACCAAACAAGTCTATGTCTGGCATGCTTGTCTGTACTCTTCTTCGCACAGCTCTACTAGCTAACATTCTAGCGTACAGTCTCGGAGAGCGCATATTTGGAGAGACAAGGTCGTTAATTATGTAAAGCTTAGGATTTTTTGAATAATTAGTACCATTACCATCACTTAAAATTATGGAACGATTTATGCATAAGGGTATAATTTCTGTTTTTAATTTGGGGTTAAAATCTAGTTTTTCAAGATCATCCTGAATAATTTTAGCTAACATCTTAACACCTCAAGTGCTGTTCTTTTGATAACATAAACTTTTTCAAAAAGCAAATTTTAGGACAAATATCTGGCGGATTAGCATTTATTGAAGTGCTAACTGTTAGACTATTTTTTGTTTTTTTAAATTATGGTATTATATTAATATAATGTTTAATTTAAAAATATGTTTATAGGATTTTCTATATTATTAATTGGTATCATTTTGCTTTTAAAAAATTTAGGCTTTATACCTGGGGACGCTTGGGATATTATCTGGCCATCCTTAATTATTATTTTTGGTTTAAGTTTGGTACTAAAACCATTCAGAATATGTAGGTGGACATGGTTTAATAAAAAAGATGATTTTGACAATGATTAAAGAAAAGTTAAGAACAGTTACCTGTTTTTGTTTTGGGTTATTATTTTTAGCCTCCTTTTGTTTTGCAGAAGAAATAGAAAGCTTTAACTCAAGGATAATAGTTAATGAGGATAGTAGTCTAAATATTACAGAAACCATTGTTTATGATTTTGGTGACGAACAAAAACATGGTATTTATAGGTACTTTAAGGGAGAAAATAACGATCCTGTTATTTCTGATGTTTCAGTTATTGATGAGGATGGTGACCCATATAAATATAATTTTAATAATAATAAAGTAAAAATAGGAGACGAATTTATTACTGTTTGGGGGAAAAGAACCTATATTATTAATTATAAAATAAAAGAAGCTATAAATTATTTAAAAGATTATGATGAACTTTATTTAAATATAAATGGCTTTGATTGGCAAATTCCTATCCATAAGATAAGGGCAGAAGTTATTATTCCTAAAAATCTGGAAAACAATTCTTTATTTTTTGAATCCTATTATGGAACTCAAGGATCAAAAAATACGGGAATTTCTTTAGCTAATTTTGACTTAAACACAACAAACATTATTTATGAAACTAATTCTTTAAGCGAGGGAGAGAATTTTACAATACTTGCAAGGTTTCCTAAAGAGATTGTTAAAAAACCTTCGATAATAAATATCGAAAACTTCTTTATATTTTTTCCAGTCATAGTTTTTGTTTCTATGTTTTTCATTTGGCTTAAGTATGGTAGAGCTCCTAAAGGTAGAGGAACTATTATTCCTGAATATAGTGCTATTAATAATTTGTCACCGATTGAAATAGGTACTTTAGTGGACGAAAAATTAGACAATATTGATATATCAGCTGAAATTATTTATCTTGCCACAAAAGGATATTTAACTATAACTCAAATCAAAAAGAAGGGTTTCTTTAAAAATGAGATGGACTATAATTTAAAGAAATTAGAAAAAGATGAATCTGATTTAAATGATTTTGATAAAGATATCCTTGATTTTTTATTTAAAGACGGGGACGATGTATTACTTTCTAAATTAGATAAAACAAATATAGCTAGCTTTATCTTGAGGATACGAGAAAAAGTTTCAGACAAACTTTTAGAAAATGGCTATTTTTTTAAAAATAAATTTATTAATAATATTACAACAGTTATTCTTCTTGGTGTATTTAGTATGATTGTATTTTTTGTAATGAATTATTTCGTTATTGCTTTTTCTTTTCTTATATCATTGTTTATTGTTACACTATTCTTAATTAAATTTTCAAAACTTACACAAAAAGGAGTAGAAGCAAGAGAAAATATACAAGGTTTTAAATTATATTTATCAGTCGCAGAAAAAGATAGAATTAATTTTCATAATGCTCCAGAAAAAAATCCTAAGACATTTGAAAAGCTTTTGCCTTATGCAATGGTTTTAGGAGTTGAAAAAGAATGGGCAAAACAATTTGAGGGCATGTATGTAGATTCTAATTGGTATGTTCAAGCAGATGGGTTACCTGCTACTTCAAGCATTGTTTTTATGGGTAGCTTGGCTGACTTTTCTCGTTTAACTAATAGTCAATTTAATAGTTCTATATCTTCTTCTCATTCGGGATTTTCTAGCAGTGGATTTTCTGGTGGCGGTGCTTCTGGTGGCGGCGGGGGAAGTTGGTAATTATTATGTTGATTTTTTGCCTTATTAGTAATACAATTTATATAATGATAAAGAGCTTATGAAAACAAAAGGAATAGTTTCATTTTTATTTTTAATCACTTTTTCTGTTTTTATTTTTTGTTATGTAAGTGCTGAAAACAATATTAAGCTAGTTAAAGATATTCAAATAATAGATAAAAAAGAGGTTGTTAACTTAGAAAACACCAACACAGAAGATCCAATTGGAGAAGATCAAATAGTGGTATTTGGAAATAGTCACGGAGAATTATATTTAGACCTTAAATTGTTTTTAGAATCTCAAAATTATTCTTTTATTAATTATTCAACATCCAGCTCTGATTTTTCAAATAAGCTTAATCAATATAAAAAAGAATATAAAAAAAGTGAAGGAATGTCTACAAGTTTTAGATATTATCCGATCATTTTTGTAAAAGATAGAGCATTTTCAGGTTTTAATGAAAAAATTAAAGAAGAAATTAAAAAAACACTAGAAGAAAATAAGCAATAAATATAATGGCAAAGCATAAAAAAAGAGGAAGACCACCTAAAAAAGAAAATATAAATAAGATTAAAAAAATTAAAGAGCCAGGATTTATAGATATTTACAAAAACTATATATATGCTGGATTGTGTCTTATATTATCCTTAATATTTGTTTTTGCTTTTGCTAATGCCGCAGGAACGATTGGGAACAATTTAGAAAGCTTTTTTTATTATCTTTTTGGCTATGCGGTATATTTAATTCCTGTTGTTTTTTTGCTAGCCTCTGCTTTGCTTTTATGGAGGGACAACCCATATAAAAACAAAGAAAAATATATAGGTTTTCTTTTGATTGCTTTTTTGCTCGAAGCTTCAGCTATATTTGGAATAGCTGAATTAAAATTTATGGGATCAGAAGGTTTTGATTTTGGTTATTCTGGATTAGGAGGATTTGTAGGATACATAATTTCTTTAATTATTATGAAAGGTTTTGGTTTTTGGGTTACTTTTTCTATGCTTGTTATATTAACATCCATTACTTTGATTATTCTTTTAGAGCCTTTATTTAGTAAATTAAAAGAAAATAGAGCTGATGATGAAGATGAGTATGAGGAGGAAGAGGAAGTTATTATAGAAAAAACTAAAAAGCCGGCCATTAAAGAGAAAGAAGATGTAAAAGTAAAAATTCCTTTAATCCCTATATTTAAGAAGAAACAAGAGATCTTAAAAAAGGATGATGTTAAAAAAGAGGAAGAATTTAAAGTTATTCAAAGAAAAACATATGCTCCATATGAAGCTCCACCACTTTCAATATTATCAAATAAGACTGCTAAGCCAGAAAGTGGAGATATTAAATTTAATTCAAACACCATTAAGAGAACTCTTCATAATTTTGGCATACCAGTTGAAATGGATGAGGTTAATGTTGGTCCAACTGTATCTCAATACACATTGAAACCTGCAGAAGGAGTTAAACTTTCTAAAATTACTAATTTAGCTAATAATTTAGCTTTAGATTTAGCAACTCCTTCAATTAGAATTGAAGCTCCTATTCCAGGAAGATCACTTGTTGGTATAGAAATTCCTAATAAAAAAAGAGTTCCAGTTGGACTTAGAGAAATGTTGGCGTCCAAGGAATTTAAAGAGTCGGATTCACCACTTTTATTTGCACTTGGTAAAGATGTTAGAGGCGATCTTGTTTATGCAGACTTAGCTGATATGCCACACTTACTTGTTGCAGGAACAACAGGTTCTGGTAAATCAATTTGTTTAAACTGTATTATACTAAGTTTAGTTTATAGAAACGGACCAGATGATATGAAATTTGTTATGGTTGATCCTAAGAAAGTAGAGTTTCCAGTATATAATCCAATCAATCATTTGATGTGTCCTGTTATATCTAATGCAGATGAAACAATTATTGCTTTAAAGTGGCTAGTAGGTGAAATGGAAAGAAGATTCGAAGTTTTAAGAGATGCAGGAAATAGAGATATTTTAACTTACAATAAAAAATGGAAAGAAGGTATGGAGAAAATGCCATATATCGTTGTTATTATAGATGAGCTTGCTGATCTTATGATGGCCAGAGGAAAAGAAATAGAATCTTATGTTGTGAGATTAGCACAAAAAGCAAGAGCTGTTGGTATTCACTTAATACTTGCCACACAAAGGCCATCAGTTGAGGTTATTACTGGATTAATTAAAGCTAATATTTCAAGTAGAATTGGGTTAAAAGTAGCCTCACAAATTGATTCAAGAACAATGCTAGATTCTGGTGGAGCTGAAAAACTTTTAGGAAAAGGAGACTTGCTTTTTCAATCAAAAGATTCATCTAATTTAAGGCGTATTCAAGGACCTTTTGTTTCTGAAACAGAGATAAAGGACGTTGTTAATTTTATTGAAGTAAGAAAGGTTAAAGAAGAAGCTGAAAATCCAGAAAAGTATTTAGAGCTTGAAAAAGAAGAAGATAATTCTCTCAAAGCAGTCTTAGAAGAAGCTCAGTCTTCTCCAGAAACTCAAATGGATCAATTTTTATCTGATGAAGATCCATTATATAATCAAGCAAAGCAAATTGTAATTCAAACAAGAAAAGCATCAACTTCCTTTATGCAAAGGAAATTAGGAGTTGGTTATGCAAGAGCTGCTAGATTAATAGATTCTCTTGAAGAGAGGGGTATTGTTGGGCCACAAGAAGGTTCTAGACAAAGAGAGGTGTATGTTAAGGACAAAGATTAAGATGTCTTTATAAAAACCTTATAAAGTTTATTAAATAATTTAAAAGAAACACTTAAAGATTTTGTGTTTCTTTTTTAATATATCCTCTTGATAAAAATATAATAATGCTATATAAAGTATTTGCTCATTTAAAATTAGGAAGTTAAGTAGTAAATACTTGGCTTAACGTATTAAGATTATTTGACAAACAAAAGTAAGGGGTGGATCGTTATGATTGAAGTAGTGGAATTAATTGAGAAAGCTTTAGAAAAACAAGAACGAGTAGTTGTTCTTGTTGCGGGAGGTACAGCTTCTGGTAAGACTACGTTTGCAAAAGAGTTAGTTAAAATATTTCCTTCGACATCAGTTCTTTTATCAATGGATAATTATTGTATGGGTAGACGCTATGCTGAAGAAAATAATCTAAACTTTGACCAGCCAGAAATGATAGATATGGATCTTTTAATTAAAAATATAAAGGATCTTAAAGCAGGAAAAAAGGTTAATGCTCCTTTTTATTCATTTATTGAAGACGGAGGAAGGCGTAGTGGGTATAACGAAGTTGATTCTGCTAAAATAATAATTGTAGAAGGCCTTTTTACTCTTCAAGAAGAATTAGCACTTCTTGGTGACATAAAAATATTTGTGAGTGTAGATTCTCATGGAAGATGTATTCGCCGGATCATGAGAGATGTGAATAGAACATGTTGGAGTCCTGGTCAGATACTTCAGTATTTTTTGAAAACAGTTGAGCCCATGCACGCGATATATATCGATCCTCAAAAAGCAAATGCTGACATAATTATTAAAAATCCATATGATCCCATAGCTGAGCCTCAGCTTGCTAACTGTGCTCTAGAAATTCAAACGAAAGTTATTCTTAATGAAGGTTTTTCTGAAAATATTTTGAAGAAAGCAGGGGCAGAGATTATTAATCGTATTTCGTGTGAAGACTTTTATTTCACTATTTCTTGTTCTGATGATCATGAAAAGGAAATTATGCGCATGAGAAAACAAGGGAATCTTTTAATTTTTACATATAAAAGTCCTCAAATAGTTGAAGGGCAGGTAAGAAAGAAAAATAAGTTTGAGTTTTTTATTTCTGAAAACACAAAAAATCAGATATTAAAAGTTTTAAAAACACAAAAAAAAGTTTATATTACAAGAGATATTTACAAGCTTAATAATATAATTTTTTCTATTGATCACGTTTTTATAAAAAACAAAAAAGAATATTTTTTAGAAATAAGAAATGCTGAAGGTGAAGAACTTGAATTATTTTTGAAAAAGTTAGGGTTAGAAAATACTCCTCGTACAAACAAATCTTATTACGAGTTATTATAATTAAGGGTTTTTTTATATCCCTTTTTTTTATGAAAAATCTTCTGTAAAGGTTTGTATGATATTGGACCTGTGCAACAATTTGCGTAATAAGGCTGTTTTGTTATAATATATTTAATATTAATCCAAACAACAATAGTTTTATGAATAATAACAAACAACAATCATTTACTTTAATAGAACTTCTTGTTGTTATAGTAATCATAGGAATCCTCGCAGGAGTAATAGTAGTATCAACAAACTCATCAATAACCTCTGCTCAGAACGCAAAACTAGTAGCAGAACTATCTAATTTGTCTAAAGCTCTCGAAGGATACAGTAGTTACCCCCAAGGTAGTCTTTGCATTGAAGATACATCAAGCAACTCATCATTTCTATCATATCTAGGGATAGATACTTATCCTAAACATCCAAATTATGTAAACGGAGAAACAGCATTAACAACAAATGACTGTTTTTTGTATTTCTCTGATGGTGAGAACTATTCTATTAGAACTCCTGCAATAGGAAACAATGGTTACTTAATACAAGAATCAAGACATCCTAAAACACAAGATATAGTAAAATCATGTGAACCTGGTTGGATACCTTTTGGAAATAGGTGTGTTATGAAATACATGGCTAGCGCGAAGAATGTTTTAACAGGGGAAATTGTTTCATGTATAGACAATGTATCATGTCCAGTAAGTAGTCATATCCCTGTTTCACAAGCAGCGGGAAATATTTGGCGAAATACAAACTTGTATAATTCTAAAATAGCTTGCGAATCTATTGGTGCTCACTTAATTACTAATGCAGAATGGATGGCACTAGTCAGAGACATTGAGCAAGTAGACAGTAATTGGAATGGAACGAAACTAAGGCAAGGAAAGACTCATAATTTATCTAATGGACAAGTGATTGAAGATATGACATATTACGGCCTATTAGAGTGGGTTGATGAAATAAGACTAGAATCTGAACTTCCTAGTGCTACTGGTTGGAACGAAATTAATTTAATAAACTACACTTCTAAATTACCATATAACGAGATTGGACCGTTAAATAAGAATTTAAATTCAACAAACGGAATTGGAAAAATTACCATAAGTAAAGGAGAACGTGCGTTTTTCCGTGGCTTATCGAATAATTCATATGGTATTTATGAAGGTGGTGGATTATTTACAATTCATTTAGGTCTTTCTCCCTCGAGTATAAATCCGCCGTACACTGCATTTCGATGTGTTAAATAATCATCAAGTGCTCAAAATATGATTTATATATCTTCTTGCTTTTGAAAGTTATAACAGGTATAATTCAGATAATGAATTTTAAAATTAATCTATAACATTATGGCTAAAAAAGAAAAAAAAGAAAAGGATAAAATAAATTTAGAAGAAGCAATTGCAGAAATTAGGGATAGTTTTGGAGAAGGTGCAATTATGAAGCTAAGTGATGTGAGAAAGGTTGACGTTGATGTAATTCCAACGGGGTCAATCACAACTGATTTAGCTCTTGGAGTTATGGGGGTTCCAAGAGGCAGAATTGTTGAAATATATGGAGGAGAAAGTGCGGGAAAAACAACACTTTCCTTAAGTATTATCGCAGAAGCTCAAAAAAAGGGAGGTGTAGCAGCTTTTATTGATGCTGAACATGCTTTAGATCCAGAATATGCTAGAAAAATAGGGGTTAATGTAGATGAATTGTTAATAGCACAACCAGATTCAGGCGAACAAGCTCTTCAAATAGTAGAAAAACTTGTAAGATCTGAAGATGTAGATGTTATTGTTGTCGATTCAGTAGCAGCTCTTGTTCCAAAAGCAGAGGTTGCGGGAGAAGTTGGTGAGTTACAAATCGGACTTCAGGCTAGATTAATGTCACAAGCTTTAAGAAAGCTTTCTTCAATTATTTCTAAAACAAATACTATTGTAGTATTTTTAAACCAAACTAGAATGAAAATTGGTGTTATGTTTGGTAATCCTGAAACAACTCCTGGAGGACTTGCTCTTAAGTTTTATGCTTCTGTAAGGCTAGAATTAAGACGTGTTGCTCAAATCAAACAAGGGGAGAGCATTGTTGGTTCAAGAGTTAAAGTAAAGGTTGTAAAAAATAAGGTGGCCGCACCATTTCAAACAGCTGAATTTGATATATATTATGCAGAAGGAATTTCAAGAGAATCAGAACTCTTAAATTTAGCGATACAAGAAAATATTGTTAAAAAATCAGGAGCATATTTTTCTTATGGCGATGTTAAATTAGGTCACGGAGGCGAACAATCAAAAAAATTCTTAAAAGAAAATCCAGAAATATTTGAACAAATGCAAAACGAGGTTTTAACAAAAGTAAAAGAAAAAGCATAAAATACTTTATAAAATGTGGTTTGAAAAAATAAAAAGCATTTTTATCGGTCCGGAACCAAAAAAAACAAAAGCTTCTTCAAATAGTAAAAAATCAAAAATAGTTAAAAGGAAGCCTAAGAGGAACAGAAACGTTAAAAAGAAAATAGTAAAACGTAAAAAGAAGCTAACTAAGAAAAAAGAAATCCTTTTTACTAAAAACGAAACTCCTCAAGCATTAATACCTTTTAAATTAGAAAAAGCGATTTCTAATCCAATTTTAGAGCCTAAAAATTATAATAAATGGGAGTCTTGGCAAACATTTAATCCTGCAGCAGTCTATTTAAATGATAAAGTCCATTTTTTATATAGAGCAATAGGGGAAGGAGGGCTTTCTGTTTTGGGGTATGCATCTTCTAAAAACGGAATTCACATCGCTGAAAGATTAAGTTCTCCAGCATACGTTATTAAAAAAGAATTTCTTGATACTTTAAGAAAACCAAATTGCTTAAACTATTGCTCAGGGGGAAGTGTGGCTGGCTGCGAAGACCCTCGTATTACTGAAATAGATGGAATTATTTATGTAATTTATACTACTTTTAGTAATTGGCTTCATTTAAGGATCACCTTAACCTCTATAGCAAAAGAGGATTTTTTAGACAAAAGATGGGATAAGTGGACTGACCCTGTATTTATTTCTTCACCTAACGAAGTTCATAAGAATTGGGTTCTTTTTCCAGAAAAAATAAATGGTAAATTTGCAATTTTACATAGTATTTCACCAGAAATAAAAATTGATTATTTCGATTCTTTGAAAGAATTTGATGGAAAAACATTTATTAAAAGTTCTTACAACCGTTCTTTTATTAAAAATGGATGGGAGGCCTATTTCAGAGGTGTTGGACCTTCTCCAATAAGAACAAGTAAGGGTTGGCTTGTACTTTATCATGCAGTAGATAAAAATGATTTATCAAAATATAAATTAGGAGCAATGATTTTAGACTATTCTGATCCAACAAAAATTCTTTATCGTGCAAAAGAACCTGTTTTAGAACCAAAATTACCATATGAAAACAATGGATTTAAATCAGGTATTGTTTATTCTTGCGGAGCTGTTGTTATTAATGGAACACTTTTCGTTTATTATGGGGGCGCAGACACTGTTGTTTGTGTGGCTACTGCTGATCTTGAAGAATTTGTGAACTCGTTTGCTCAAAAATTAAAAAAGACTTCTTTAATTAAAAAATTAAAATAATATGGCTTTAATAGAAAGATTCAAAAAAAATCCAATTTTATCGGCTGATTCTGAAAGTAGTTTTGAAAATCATTCAGTTTTTAATGGTTGCCCTATTTTATATAAAGATAAAATTAGCTTAGTGTATAGAGCAATCGCTACTGATCAAGAAATACAGGGAAATAAACTTGATGTTTCCTCAATTGGTTATGCAGAAAGTTCTGATGGTGTAAATTTTAAAAAAAGAAGACAGCTTATTTCTCCCCAAGAAGAATGGGAGTGCTTTGGTTGTGAAGACCCTAGAATTACTAAAATAAATGGTAAATACTTTATATTTTATACAGCCTTATCAAAATATCCATTTTGCGCAGAGGGAATTAAAGTAGGTGTAGCTATTACCAAAGACTTTAAAAAGATTGAAAAACATCCTGTGACTTGTTTTAATTCAAAGGCCATGACCTTATTTCCAGAAAAAATAAATGGCAAACTAGCTGCTCTTTTATCAGTTCATACAGATCGTCCACCAACAAAAACTTGTATTGCTTTTTTTGATAAAGAAGAGGATATTTGGTCTCCTCTATATTGGAACAAATGGTATCATTCTATTTATGACCACATTCTTCCAATAGAAAAAGGTAGTAAACATCTTGTTGAAATAGGGGCTCCTCCTATTAAAACTAAATATGGATGGCTTGTTATTTATGCCAATATTAGAAATTATTATTTAGGAGAGCAGAAAGTTTTTGGTATAGATGCGGTTTTGCTTGATTTAAAAGATCCTACAAAAATAATTGGATCAATTGAAGATCCTTTACTTATCCCTCAAGAAAATTATGAAATTAATGGAAAAGTTCCTAATGTAGTCTTTCCTACAGGAGCTTTAGTTAAAAATAACGATCTTTACATCTATTATGGAGCTGCTGATACTTCCATATGTTTAGCCAAAGTTTCTCTTAAAAATCTTTTAAAAGATATATTAGAAAAAAGACTTATTTCATTTGAACGTTATTCAGAAAATCCAATATTAGAGCCATCATCACGTAATGCTTGGGAGTCAAAAGCAGTATTTAATCCAGCCGCTATTTATTTAGATCAAAAAAGTCATATTATTTACCGCGCAATGTCTCAAGACAACACTTCTACTTTAGGATATGCTTCTTCTAAAAATGGTTTTGAAATAGATGAAAGATTGTCTTATCCTATTTATACGCCTCGTGAATCTTTTGAAGAAAAACCAAAAGATAATGATTTTTCAGGTTGTGAAGATCCTAGAATTACAAAATTAGACGATACTCTTTACATGACTTATACCGCATTTAATGGAAAAATGGCCAGAGTTGCCTTAACATCTATTAAAGTAAATGATTTTATTAAACAAAAATGGGACTTTACGAAACCAATTCTTATTAGCTCTCCAGATAAATACAATAAAAACTGTGTTTTATTTCCTGAAAAAATAAAGAATAAGTATGTTTTCCTTCATCGCGTGGATGGTGAGAACATATGGATAGATTTTGTGTCTGATTTGAGCTTTAAAAAAGAAAAATGGTTAGGTGGAAAAATATTGCTTAAACCACGAAAAGATAAATGGGATTCTGAAAAAATTGGCGCTGCAGCTGCACCGATCAAGACTGATTCTGGTTGGCTTTTGTTTTATCATGGAGTATCACGAACTAGTAAACACTACAGAGTGGGAGCTGTTTTACTTGATTTAAATAACCCAAAGAAAGTTATCGCAAGAATGAATGCACCACTTTTGGAACCTAGAATGTTTTATGAAGAAGAAGGGCAAGTTAAAAATGTTGTTTTTCCATGCAATGCAGTTTTGAGAGATAATAAAATATTTGTCTATTATGGTGGAGCAGATTCTGTTGTGGGCGTAGCATCTATTAGCCTTAAAAAATTAATAAAAGCAATTCTTAAAGAAAAAATATGAAGATTATTATTTTAGCTGGAGGAAAGGGAACAAGGTTATGGCCAATGTCAAGAAAAACTTTTCCTAAACAATTTTTAAAACTAAACGATAAAACTCTTTTTAGAAAAACAGTTGATAGATGTCTTTTATTTGCAAAACCAGAAGATATCTATATATCCACAAACAAGGATTATTATTTTTTAGCTGAAAGGGAATTAGACGGAACAGAAATTAAAAAAGAGAATATAATCATTGAACCTTTTTCTAAAAATACTGGTCCTGCAATTCTTTTTGCTATTAAAGAAATAAAAGCAAAAGATAATGAATTGATTTTGGTTTGTCCATCAGATCACTTTATAACGACAGATGATGATTTTGCTCAAGATGTTAAAAAAGCAGAGGAAATAGCTGCCTTAAATTATATTGTTACATTTGGAATAAAACCTTTGCTTCCAGAAACAGGTTATGGTTACATTGAAACAAAAGAATCTCTAAAAATAGTAAAAAATGGTATTGAATACTATAAAGTAGAAAACTTTATCGAAAAACCAAATTTAGAAAAAGCTCAAGAACTTATTGAATCAGGTAACTATTATTGGAATTCAGGCATTTTCCTATTTCCTTTTAAGTTAATGATACAAGAATTCGAAAAACATGCTAAAGATTTATTTAATGATCTGAAGGAAACAGAACCTATCTCAATAGATAAGGCAGTAATTGAAAAGTCAGACAAGATTGTAACAATACCTGCTAAATTTAATTGGAGTGATGTGGGTTCATGGAATTCTTTCTATAAAACTCAAGAAAAAGACAATCAAGGTAATGTGTTTATCGGGAATACTTTAGCTCGTGATACAAAAAATTCTTTAATTTTAGCAAACAATCGCCTTGTTACATGTTTTGGTTTAGAAAATATAACAATTGTAGAAACTGAAGATGTTGTTCTTGTGGCGCCTAAAGACCGTTCAGAAGAAGTTAAGTTATTAGTCGAAGATTTGGAAAAAAGAAATAAAACAGAAGTTTTTGAAGGGGTAAAAACTATTCGTCCTTGGGGCTATTTTATAATTATGGGAGAGGGAAAGGAATACAAAATTAAAAAAATTATGGTAAATCCTAAAAAAAGACTAAGCTTGCAATCTCATAATCATAGATCTGAACATTGGGTTGTAATTCAAGGTAATGCAAAAGTTATATTAGACAACAAAGAATACTTTTTAAAAAAAGGAGAAAGTCTTTTTGTTCCTCAAAAAATAAAGCATAGATTAGAAAATCCTTATGATAATCCTTTAGAAATTATTGAAGTTCAGAACGGAGATTATTTAGGAGAAGATGATATTATTAGATTCGAAGATGATTATAATAGACTAAAAAATCCATTGTAAAAATGGATTTATTTTGTAGAAATTAACGAAAGACCTTGGAATGAAACTCGTGTGGGTTTTCCTCTTTTCCCTATGGGAATTAAGGTAACACTGCCATTCTCTAAGGTACCAACACGGCATTTAATTGTTTTTTCAAAGACTTCGGGGAATAATCCTTCGTTGTCAATGGTTATAGTGCCACCAGATGCTTTCGTTTTTTCTAAAACACTCTTCATGATCAGAACCTCTAAAAATAATCATAGCAGAATCTTTAATATAAATAAAGAGCTGTTATATAATAAAAACTCCTACAATAGTGTAGGAGTTTTTATATAGTTTTAAGTTTATTCAGGAATATAAGCCATTAAACCCAAGAATCTTGCTCTTTTAATTGCAAGAGTAACTTTTCTTTGATGTTTTGCACAAAGATTTGTTTTTTTCTTGTTTTTAATTTTGCTTGCTCTTGAAACATAATTTTGAAGAATATTAGTATCCTTAAAATCGATTTCATTTATATTCTTTTTACAGAAATAACAATTATTCATGTTCATAATTTTTCTTTATATCTTTAAAATGGTATATCTTTAATATCAATTTCATCCTCATCAATTACTGGAAGTTCTTCATCTACTTCTTCTTCTTTTTTTTGTTTACTTTCTTGCTTAGGTGCAGCAGTTGAAGCAGATTTAGGTCCTAGTTGAATACTTTCAGCAATTATTTCAGTTACATATCTCTTTTTTCCTTCTTTGTCTTCATATGAGCGGTTTTGTAGCCTACCTTCAACCATAAGAAGACTTCCTTTTGTCGCATAGCTACTTGCGATTTCAGCTAATCTTTCCCATAAAACAATATTGTGAAAGTTAGTTTCTTCTTTTTTATCTCCATTTTGTCCTTTCCAGATTCTGCTTGTTGCAAGAGATAGTCTGCATACTTTTTTTCCTGATTGAGTAGATAATAGTTCTACATCTCCAGCCACTCTCCCAATTAAGAAAATTTTATTTAGATTCATATTATAAGAATTTATTAATTATGCCTCTTCCTTTAATAATTCTTCCACTTTTTTATCAACTTTCTCTAAATTTGTTTTATCTGGTGTGTCTTGTGGATCATTCTCGTTTCCTTCTTTTTTTGTTTCTTTTATCTTTTTAACGATTTCTTTCTTAACTAAAATTAAATATCTTAATATTTCTTTCTTTTCTTTAAGTATTTTTTCAATACTACTTAAGGCTTCTTTTTTATTATCTCCTTTAATAGTGAAATAAAAAACAGTAAGCCATGCTTCGTTTTCTTTATTTATAGGATAAGCTAATTTTCTTTGCTTAAAATCAATTTCTTTTATAACATCACCGTAATCTTTAATTTCTGAAATTAAATTTTGACCAAAAGACGCAATTTGCTCTTCTGAAAAATCTGATGTTATTAATAAGTTAAACTCGTAAAAATTCATAATTCTTTAATTCTTTATTCTATATGTGTAAATATAGCAACTTTATTGTGTTTGGTCAAGTATTTTGTTATAATATTTCATAACATGACAAACAATAAAATCAAATCTTTTACATTAATCGAAGTTCTTGTGGTCATAATCATTGTTGGAATTTTAGCTAGTTTAATTTTATTTAGTACAAACGATGCTTTTGATAAAGAAAGAAGAATGGAACTTTTGAATTTATCAACAGGACTAAAAAGTAAAAATCTTGAATCCCTTGTTGCTGAATGGACCTTTGACGGACCAACTTCTGCTGGATCTAATGCAACCAATTTAGATGTTAGGGATTCCTGGGGGCATAAAAATGGCGATATTCTTGTTGGGTATGAACCAGTTGTGAAAGAAGGTGAGGATTGTGTTTCTGGAAAGTGTTTAGAATTTAATGGTAGTAGTGATTATATAAATTGTGGAAATTTAGGAAATCCTGGGTATGGGACCATATCTTTATGGATTTTAAAAAAGGATACGGCATCAAGGTATTTATTGGATGGCCGTGGAACAGGAAATTGGTGGTTTTTATCACATTATAATGGTTATGATGTAAATTTTAATAATTTAGCAACATGGAATGGTTTAAAATTAAACAATTGGACATTCATAACAGCAACGATAAGCCCGACTATAACAAAATTATATATTGATGGAGAATTTAAAGATGATGGGGCCGGTTTATCAGTAAATTTTAGTTCAATTAAAATTGCAACAAGATACACAAACAGTAGTTATTTTCTAGGTTTGTTAGATGAAATAAATATATATAATAAAGCCTTATCTGTTTCTGAAATAAGACAAAATTATGTTGCAGGATTAGATTCAATGTTGCAAAATAAAATAATATCAAAAGAAGAATACAATCAAAGAATGACGAGTTTGGGTAAAAATTAAGACATGATACAGCCTAATTTAAAATCTTTTACATTAATTGAAGTTCTTGTAGTCATAATCATTGTTGGGCTTTTGGCTGCTTTAATTTTATTTAGTACAAACGATGCTTTTGATAAAGAAAGAAGAATGGAACTTTTGAATTTATCAACAGGACTAAAAAGTAAAAATCTTGAATCCCTTGTTGCTGAATGGACCTTTGACGGACCAACTCCTGCTGGCTCAGCTGCCACAAACAATGACGTTAAGGATTCCTGGGAATACAATAACGGAGATATTACAGGGCATGCTCCTACAATAAGAGCTGAAGAAGATTGTATTTCTGGAAAGTGTCTTTATTTTGATGGATTGGATGATTATATTCAATTTGGTGATGTCACAAATAAATTTACAGGAGTTACTGTTTCTTTATGGATAAAACCGGACGATACAACTGGGAGAAATCTGTTAAATTCTAATCCTTTAATCTTACATTATCGAGGCGCTGGTTTTTATCTTCGTCTTGATGGTGGGGGAGTTTGCGGTTATTTAGGTTGGTCTCCGGCCCCTAGTGCTAATAAATGGAGCCATGTCGTGGCAACTTGGGTTAATCCAACTATTGGTGACGGACAAATGAAAATATATATAGATGGTAAAAAACAAACAACAGAATTGGCTTGTGCTGGGGGAACATATGGCAGAATAAGTTCGGGACCATTAACTATTGGAAAAAATTTTAATACAAGTCAGGTGTGGTATAAGGGTCTTATAGACGAAGTTAATATATATAATAAAGCATTATCTGTTTCTGAAATAAGACAAAATTATGTTGCAGGATTAGATTCAATGTTGCAAAACAACGCAATATCAAAAGAAGAATATAATAAAAAAATTTTAAGTTTAGCAAAAAATGACTAATATATTTAAAGCTTACGATATAAGGGGGATTTATGGTGAAAATATTGATAAAGATGTGGCATATAATTTAGGCCGCTCTTTTGTTATTTTTCTTAAAAAAAAGCACCCTAAAATAGTTATTGGAAGTGATAATAGATCATCTTCTTCAGAATTATATGATTATTTAAAAAAAGGAATCAATGATCAAGGAGGAACTGTTATCAATATTGGTTTAGCAACAACCCCTATGCTTTATTTTGGAACCTGTTTTTTTAAGACTGATGGGGGCATTATGATTACAGCTAGCCATAACCCAAAAGAATATAATGGATTTAAACTTGTTTCTAAAAATGCTTTGCCAATAGGAGAAGAAACTGGACTTATGGATATAAAGAAAATTTATGAGACTCTAGGTACTGAAATTAAAAAAGGAGGAAAAACAATTAAGAAAAATATTTTAAATGATTACATTAAGTTTACACAAGCTGATTTTAATTTAAAAGAATTTAATTTTAAAATAGGAATTGATACAGCTAATGCAGTTTCTTCTATATTAATAGATAAAATATTTAAAAAAACTAACTGTAAGGTTTATCATATCAATAAAGAGCTCGATTCTAATTTTCCTAACCATGATCCTGATCCACTTCAAAAAAGTAATTCAAAACAAATAATAAACTTAATTAAAGAAAAAAAACTAGATTTAGGCATTGCTTTTGATGGAGATGGAGATAGGATAGTATTTTTAGATGAAAATGCCAAAATCATTTCTTCAGATATTATTTTAGCATTACTTGCAGATGTTTTAGGAGAAAAAGTATTATATGACTTAAGATGTTCTAATATTATTTCTGAAATAGCAGGAGAAAAAGCATATAGAAGTAGGGTAGGTCATTCTTTTATTAAAAGAATAATGAAAGAAGAAAAAATATATATCGGAGGAGAATATTCAGGTCATTTTTATTTAAATGATGGTAAATATTGTTTTGAAGCACCATTTTTTATCTTATTTAAGCTTTTAGAACAAATGAAGTTGTCTTCTAAAAAAATGTCAGAATTAGTTAAACCTTATCAAAAGTATTTTCACTCAGGTGAGATTAATTTCAAGGTAGGGGATAAAAACAAAGTTATTAAAAAAATTGAGGAAAAATACAAAGATGGAAAGAAAACAAAAATTGATGGAGTTAGAATAGATTATGATGATTTTTGGTTTTTAGTAAGAGCTTCTAATACAGAACCTGTTTTAAGATTAATTATTGAAGCAAAGAACAACAAGCTTTTGAAAGAAAAAGAAAAAGAATTAAAAAATTTAATTGTTAATTAGAATGACTAACGAATAAAAGAAGTTTAAAACAAGTTGCAAATTTGAAGTTAGATGATATTCCAGACAAAGAGTGGAAAAAAGCTCAGTGGGATTGTTAGATTTTTAAATAAGAGCATGGATTACGAGCAAGTATTGACATTTGGTAGTAAATTTTGGTAATATTAAATTATAATAAATTAAGTAAACAATATGGCTGTAGAAAAAATTTCATTATCATTGCCTTGTGATTTAATTACGGAAATAGATCTATATGTGAAAAATAGAAATATCTCTAGAAGTGCTTTTTTTAAAGAAATAAGTAGAGTTTGGCTTTTAAAAAAAATGGAGAAGGATGCCGAAGAGTTAAGCAAAGTAACATACGATGATTTACCATCAGAAGATGATTGGCTTATTATACAAAATGAGTGCGACAAATATTATGATTAATCAAAGGGATATTTGTTTGGTCAATCTAGATCCGGTTAGGGGACACGAGCAGGCAGGATCAAGGCCTGCTTTAATTATCCAAAGCGATGTTTTGAATAGAAAATTACCAACGACGATAATAGTTCCTTTTACTGGGAATATAAAATATAAAAATAATATTTTGCATTATTTTCTGGAAAAAGAAAAAACAAAATTAAACAATGATTCTAGTTTAATACTTTTTCAAATTAAATGTATAGATCAAAATAGAATTGTTAAAAAAATTGCTTCCTTAAACAAAGAAGATTTTAAATGTATAAAAAGGCGATTAAGTAATTTGTTTATTGAATCAAATATAGGAAATGGGACTATTTAAGTCCCATTTTTTTTCTAACTTCTGTCATTGTTTTTTGTGCCGCCTCCCTTGCTTTTCTTGCTCCTTTATCTAAAACATCCCATATATAATCGGGTTTTTTATAGTACTCATCTCTTTTTTCTTTAAATTCTCCTAATTTTAAAGCAAGAAGATCAGCTAAATCTGATTTAAAATCAGCATAGCTTTTATTTTCATAATCTTTTTCAATATCTTTTATATCTTTATTTGAAAAAGCAGAATAAATAGATAAAAGATTAGATATTCCTTTTTTATTTTCTTCGTCAAATCTTACATCCTTTCCTGAATCTGTTTCTGCAGACATTATCTTTTTCCTAATGCTATCCTTATCTTCAAATAAGGTGATACATCCTTTTTGGTCTCCAGATTTTGACATTTTTTTAGAAGGCTCTTTAAGAGACATAATTTTAGCCTGTTTTTCAGGAATAAGTGGTTTTGGCATAGGAAATACTTTGCCAAATTGTTTGTTGAATTTTTCAGCCACATTTCTTGTAAATTCAACATGTTGTTTTTGGTCTTTTCCTACAGGAACTCCTTCTGCTCTATAAAGTAATATGTCAGCGGCCATTAAAATAGGGTAATTTAATAATCCAGCGTTCACATATTCTTTGTGTTGTTTTGCCTTATCTTTAAATTGTGTCATTCTTTGAAGCTCTCCAACTGGAACTATTGTACCAAGAAGCCATGCTAATTCAGTATGTTCTTTAACATGTGATTGCACAAAAAAAGTACACTTTTCTGGATTTATTCCTGCTGATAAATAAGTTACAGCAAGGTCAAATATTTTATCCTGTAATGTCTTTTGATCATATGGTGTTGTAATAGCATGCCAGTCAGCAATAGAAAAGTAACAATCATTTTCTTTTTCAAGTTCAATCCATTGCTTTATTGATCCTAAATAATTTCCAAGATGGATTTCTCCACTTGGACGGGCTGCGCTAAATATTTTCATAATTTTATACTTCAATTATTACTGGTAATACCATTGGACGTCTTTGTGTCTTTTTGAATAAGAATTCTCCAATATCATCTCTTACCTTATCTTTCATATATGTCCAGTTTACTATTTTTCCTGAACCAGTTGCTTCTTCTATTGCAGAAACAACTCTTCTTCTGGTTTCTGATAATAAATCTTGCGATTCTTTTAAGTAAACAAAACCTCTTGAAATAATATCTGGAGAAGTCTGAACTTTTCCTGTTTTTCTATTAACTATTGCAATAACAACAAAAATTCCATCTTCTGCAAGTACTTGTCTATCTCTTAAAACTACTTCTCCAACATCTCCTATACCAAGTCCATCAACCATCACATAATTTGCAGGTACTTCTTTTTTATCAATATATGCTTTATTTTTTTGAAGATTAATTATGTTTCCATTATCAGCTACAATAATGTTTGATTTAGGAAATTTGCATTCTTCAGCCAGTCTAGCGTTTGCAACAAGCATTGAATATTGTCCATGAAGAGGCATGAAAAATTTAGGTTTCATCATGTTGATCATTTCTTTTAGTTCATCTTGTTTTGCGTGTCCTCCTGCATGAATATCCATCATACCATAGTGGTAAATAATAGCATTTTGTCTTAAAAGATCATCTTTCAAAGATTGTACAGCTCTTTCGTTTCCAGGAATAACTGATGATGAAAATACCATAGTATCTCCTGGTTTAATTGAAACAGTAGGATGTTCTTTTAATACTATTTTCATAAGACCTGCAGTTTCTTCTCCCTGGGCTCCAGTACATAAAATAGTAACTTCGTTATCATTATAATTATTAACATCACCTATTTTCTTTAAAATAGTACCTTTTTTAGCTTTTAAAAGTCCTAACTCTTTGGTAATCCAAACGTTTGTTTTCATGGAGTGTCCCACAATAGCAACCTTTCTATTATATTTTTCAGACCAAGTAATTATTTGCTGCAATCTATTAATTAAAGATGAAAAAGTGGCAACAATAATTCTTCCTTTTGTTTTTTTAAATATTTCACCAAGATTCTTATTAATTTCTCTTTCAGATAAAGAGTGTCCCTCTTGTTCAGCTCCTGTTGAATCTGACATAAGAAGAGAAACACCCCTTTCTCCAATTTTTTTAAGTTTGGCAAAATCAGTAGGGGATTCATTAACAGGAAATTTATCAAATTTAAAATCTGATGTATGTACAATATTTCCTACTGGTGTTTCTATAAATATACCTAAATTATCTGGAATAGTGTGTGTCTGCCTAAAAAACTCAATCTTAAAAGGACCTAGATCAATTTTTGATCCATCTTTTACCTCTGTTATTTTGAGCTTAGGTTGCATAGGAAGTTCTTCTTGACGCTTTAATATAATTCCTTTTGTAAGAGGACCTGCGTATATAGGAGGATTTCCTATCCTTGCCATTATATATGGTACTGCTCCAATATGATCATAATGACCATGAGTGAACAAAACTCCAACAATATTTTTATACTTTTTATTTTTTGTTAAATATGCAATGTTTGGAATGATGTAATCAATTCCAGGCATGCCTTCTTCAGGCATTCTGAAACCCATATCAATTATAAGGATTGAATCCTTGTATTCGAAAAGTGTCATATTTCTTCCAACTTCTCCCAATCCACCAAGTGGAATGATTTTTAGATATGGTTCAGTTTGTTTTTTTATTTTTTCTTCAATTTCCATAAAAATTCGTTAAATTCGTTAATTTAATTATTTATTAAGAGTACGATATAATCGTTTATTCTTTTAGAAATATTAAAAACCAATTTTAATATTTATAAAATGACAAACTTTCTATTTATATAATACATTTTTTTCCTTTTCTTTTTTCTAGAGGGATAGGTGATCTTTATTAAATCATATTTTTAAAAAAAGTCAAGCTTTTTTTTGACAAATTTCATTAATATTACTTGGAATAGATGGAAGAGGTTTCTTTTCTATTATTTCTGGAATCTTACTATAATTACTGTTTTTTATCCATCCTTTGATTGTGTAAAAATATGCGGCGCCAGATTTATTTGCTATTGAGTCATAATCGTGCCCGCAATCATTATGAACAAAATTACCTAATTTTAAAGTATTTTTAGTTGGATTAATTGTAATGTGTCCGTATTCAAAAGGGATTAATATAACATCATTTTTTTTAGCATGTACAAAGTAAATATCCTCTATAATATCTTTACCTTTTTGCATAAGAAAAATAGCTTCTCCTTCTAACACAATATATATCTCTTGATAATCATCATGATAATGTCCTTTTGTTTTTACAAATTCTTCTCCAATTAACTTTCCTGGAATTTCTGTTACATCATATCTTATATCTTCTTTTTTATCTACACCTCTGAACATGTAATAAAGTTCTTCTTCTTTATTAATGTTTTTGCTTAAAAGAACATCTTCCATATCTTTTGCATATCTAATAGCTGGCTTTATTTCCATATTTTTTTAGTTTTAATATATAGATTTTCAATATTATAAAATCTTTCTGACGGGGTAATTATCTTTTGTCCCTCCAAACCTTTTATTTTGGGAGAAATATAATAAATATAATTTGGTGAATATAATAGAATAACTGGATTTTCTTCAAAAAATATCTTTTCAAAATCCTTTAACTTATTAATTAAATCATCGTTAAAATCATAACTTAATCTTATTTCTTCAAGGAGTTTATCCGCTTCTTCGTTTTGCCATAGACTTAAATTTAAACCAGGGTCAAAGATTTGTGTAGAATGAAAATATGGCAAAGGATTTGGCATTGATGTTAGCTTTTCTCCAAATAAAATCATGTCGTAGTTTCTTTCTCTTATAATTTGCTTTATTTCACTATTATCAAAAGTTTCTATATTTACTTTAACTCCTATTTTAGAAAGTTGATTTTTAATATTTTCTGCCACATCTGAAAGTATAGAATAATTTGTTGTTTTTAAATTAAATTCTAATTTTGTTATGGTGGTCTCTCCCTTAAAGCATAGTTCATTTAATTTTGTTCTTGTAGATAATCCTACTTTTCCATTTCCTTTTGTTAAATTATTTGGAGTAAGTATTTCCTTAGCATATTTTTCTTGAAACTTAATAATGGCTTCCTTAGTTTCTGTTCCAAATGTAGAAGTAACTTTTTGGTTTGGATATATGTCAGGAAAGTTAGATAAACATTCTTGTAGCTTTTGAACCTGTTTACCAGTACTTCCTTGTTGAAGATCTTGATTTATATTATCATTATTAACTTTTTCAATTTCTTGAACTCTTGTATTTTCTTCGTTTAATTCAAAATCATTATTTTCTAATATTTTTATACTATTCTCTAAATTATAATCAACTTTATTTTCTTCAATATCATAAAAAGAAGAAAGTATAGGGGAATATACATTATATCCTTGGTTTGAAAGAACATCATTTAAAACTTCGTCTCTATTTATGGCTAAACTTAAAGCTTTTCTTATTTCTTTATTTTCTAAAATCTCATTTTTTGTATTTAAGAATATTCCAAAATAATTAGGTGTGATATACGAAATATTATTATAATCGATTAATGAAGATAAGTGAGCATTATCGATTTGTCCTTTAATAAGTGCATTTTTAAGCTCTTTTTCTGAAGAATAAAAATTAAAAACAATATCTTTAATAAAAGGACGACCACTATAATAATCTTCATTTGCTCTTAATTGAATACTGTGAATAGATCCATTTTCTCTAATCCTATACATTTTATATGGACCAGACCCTATTACCGATAAAATATTTAAGTTTTTATCCGAAGCAAAATTTTGAGCAGGAACATCTTTAAATATATGTTTTGGAATAATTTTAAAATTAATTAAATTCTCTAAAAAACCACCATAAGTTTCAGATAATTTAAACCTTCCTTCAAATTCAGATAATTTTTCAAGACTGATTCCAAGGAAACTTGCTCTTAAAGGGCTTAAATATTCTGGATCTTGAATAATATTAAGAGTGAAAACAATATCATCTAATGTAAGTTGTTTTTTATCGTGCCAAAACACATTTTCTCTTATTTTAAAATCAAGTACTTTTCCATTATCTGAAAAACTGTAATTTTCTATTAAATCATTTTCTATTTTTCCATCTCTTCCATATTTCATTAATCCTGAAAATATAAGTTTTGTAAGATCTTTATCAATATCTAGAGTTGAACTATATATAGGATTAATATGTTTTGGTTGCCCAATTAATCCTTCTTTAAAAATTCCTCCATAAGCAGGGGCAGAGATAGTGTTCTCATTATATGAATTTATAATAAGAAATAAGGAAGAAGATATAAAAGAAACTAAAAAAATAAGAAAAAGAATCTTTTCCCATAAAGCAAAAGCCTTGAATGATTGTACCCATTGGCTAAAAGATGGCCTTTTTATTTTAAAAGACATTTTAGTATATTAAGTTGGCAATAGATAAACCAATAAATGCTATTACAAGAATAATAGTAATAATTAATATTTTCTTTTGAGCACCTCTTCTTGTGGAATAGACTTCGCCGCCTCCTCCAAAAGCAGAACCTAGTGCTGTTCCTCTTTGCTGCATTAATATTAAAATAATAATTAATACAGAGGTTATTATTTGTATTATCGATAATATGTTGTTCATTTTTTTATAAAAGAAGTAATGGTTTCAGTTCCCCAGACAATCAATGAAAAATATAATAAATTCATTAATCCTTTAACTTCAAATTGAGTTGAAGGGAAGAAAACATCAGCTACCCAAATTAACGCCATTATTACAACAAGTGTAAATAAATTTAAAGTAATTATTCTAAGTGGTAATGTAATTACTTGAAGTATTGGTTTTAAGAAAAATAATAACAAACCAATGATTAAACCTACAAACAAAATTGTTTTAATTCCTCCATCTGTAGTCACTCCATCTATAAAATATACGGCTAATCCTGTAGAGATTATACCAACCAATATTTTAGTGATGAGATTTGTTATCATTAGGATAATAATAATATAAGTAGTAAATAAAGTCAATGAATGAGCTATATTAAAAAATCTCAGATGAGAACTTATTCTTAATAATAAAATAGTTGATTCTTGCTTTTCAAGGAGAATCTGATTTTATATGACACTCAAAACAATCCTGATAATTTATGATTTAGGTTTTTTATTGGAATTTTTTGATTTTTAATTAAAATATTTAAGATGTTTTTTAATTCTGTAACAATGTCAGGCTTATTTATAATCTTTTTTAAATCGCTGTGAATATTTTATTGTAAACATATTAATCATCTGAAAGATCCTTTATAAGATCGTCTACATTTGTAAAAGATTTTTTAGAATGTTCTGCATCTATCGTCACTTATCATTTTTTTTCAAAGAACTTAGTCAAAGGAACATAAATAGTGTTTTTGTCTCGATAGAATACGGGAATACTTTTTTACTTTCCAGATCTTTATCAGCCTTTGACATGTTCAAATTATAAAATACAACAATATTTGTGTCAATTTTGACAATTTTTTAAATTGAGCTATGATTAGCAGTAAAAGGTCATAACTGCTAATTAATTAAAAAATTATAAAAATATGAAGTTAAAACCATTAACAAATCACGTTGTTATAGAACCGGTTAAACCGGAAGAAAAAACAAAATCAGGCATTGTTTTACCAAGTATTGGAGAAGAATCTCCAGAACAAGGAGTTGTCATTGCGATTGGTTCTGATGAAAAAATAGAAGTTAAAGTAGGGGATAAGGTTATTTTTTCTAAATATGGACCAACAAAAGCAAAGGTTGAAGATAAAGATTATTTAATAGCTAGCCAGGATGATATTTTGGCTATAATTGAGGAATAAAAATATGGCTAAAGAAATTTTTTACAATGAAGAAGCTAGAAAAAAATTAAAGGCTGGTGTTGATAAATTAGCTGATGCTGTAGCTATAACACTTGGACCAAAAGGAAGAAATGTAATTTTGGGAGGATCTTACGGTGGTCCTACTATAACTAATGATGGAGTTTCTATTGCTAAAGAAATCGAACTTGAAGATAAAGTTGAAAACATGGGTGCGGAAATAGTAAAGCAGGTTGCTGAAAAGGCAAATGAGGTTGCGGGAGATGGAACAACAACAGCTACATTATTAGCACAAGTTTTAATAAGAGAGGGTTTAAAGAATGTAACAGCAGGAACAAATCCTCTTGCAATTAAAAGAGGTCTTGAAAAATCAGCTGATATAGTTGTTGACGAACTTAAGAAAATGTCAAAAAAGGTTGATACAGAAGAAAAATATGCTCAAGTAGCCACAATTTCTGCTGAAAACGAAGAACTTGGAAAATTAATTGCAAGTACTATTTTAGAAATCGGAGTTGATGGTCCAGTTTCAATTGAGGAATCTCAAAAATTAGGTATAGAAAAGGAAGTTGTAAAAGGACTTCAATATGACGAAGGTTACGTTTCTCCATATATGGTAAGTGATCCAGAAAGAATGGAGGCTGTTTTAGATAATCCATATATATTAGTAACTGATAAAAAAATATCAGCCATTAAAGAGATACTTCCTATATTAGAAAAAGTAATTGAAACAGGAAAAAAAGATATTTTAGTTATTGCTGAAGAATTTGAGGGGGAAGCTTTAGCTACTATTATTGTTAATAAACTCAGAGGAACATTTAATTTAATTGCAACAAAGACTCCTGGCTTTGGAGATAGAAAAAAAGAAATGCTTCAAGATATAGCTATTGTTACAGGAGGGCAAGTTATTTCATCTGATTTGGGAATTAAGTTAGAAGATGTAGAATTATCTCAACTAGGCTCTGCAAGAAGAGTTGTCGTTACTAAAGATAATACAATAATTACAGAAGGAAAGGGTAGTAAAGACGATATTGAGGCAAGAATTAAACAAATTAAAGCCCAAATTGTAAATACAAAATCAGACTTTGACAAAGAGAAAATGCAAGAAAGATTAGGAAAGCTATCTTCTGGTGTTGCTATTATTAAAGTAGGTGCTGCAACAGAAGTTGAGCAAAAATCAAGAAAGCATAAAGTAGAAGATGCTTTGGCAGCCACAAAAGCAGCCATTGAAGAAGGCATTGTTCCAGGAGGAGGAACAGCACTTTTAAGATGTCAAAAAGCTTTAGAAACATTAGAACTTGAAGGAGAGGAGCAAGTCGGAGTCGAGATAATGAAAAGAACTTTAGAAGAACCTATTAGAAAAATATCTGAAAATGCGGGAAAGGATGGTGCAGTAATTGCTTCAGAAGTTAAAAAGCTTGCTAAAGACGAAGGATATGATGCCTTAAACGATAAGTTTGTTAATATGTATGAAGCTGGTATAGTTGATCCTACAAAAGTTGTAAGATCTTGTATTCAAAATTCTTTATCAGCAGCTTCAATGCTACTCACAACAGAGTGTGTAGTCGCAGAAAAAAAAGAAGAAAATCCAGCCCCAGCGCCTCAAATGGGAGGAATGGGAGGGATGTATTAAATAGCACTTAAAAAAGGTCCTGCCAAAAGGCAGGGCCTTTTGTTTACTTGAATTATTTTTTAAAAACATATATATTCTTTTATAGTTGTTAAACAACTTGTGGTTTTAAATGGTGGTATGTAAAAGCGTATGCGCAGATATGGAGAGCTTGGTAAAGAAAAGAGACTTCTATGCGATTGTAAGGGCGCTTGAAAATGGAGGAGGTAGAAAGTTTCTTGCCTGTCAAAAATTTCCAGATATCATAATATTGCTTTTGGAGGGATATACTCAAAAAAAAGTCTCTGAAGAAAAAACATTATCAATCTTAAGACATTTAAAAAGAATCGGTGTTCTTACAACAGAACAAAAAGAAAGAATAAAATGTCTTGAGTTTTATTCTTATCTAAAAAATAACCTTTCTAAAAAAATTATTTCGGAACTATCATAAAAATACACAAGATTAAGACTCTGCAAAAATATATTTGCAGGGTTTTTTATCTATGTTATAATTATTCTAAATTAAATAATAATAAATAAAAATAATATGAACAAACAAAAATTTTTAATATTTTCGTTATCGGCCTTACTTTTTCTATCAGCATCCTTACTTGTATATAGTGCCCCTTGGGCCGAACCTACAACTATGCCAAGCTCGTACAATCCTCCAATAAATACTAGTTCAACTGCTCAAACAAAAGCAGGTTAATTAGGAGCTTCAGTATTTAGAGATGCAGATAACCCTAGTTATTACATTAATCCTTCTGGGAATAGTGTTGTTTCAGGAACTATATCAGCAGCTAATCCAACAGCGAATAATCACATAGCAACAAAAGGGTATATTGATAATTTATTTAGTAATGTAGATCAAGAAATGTCTTTGTCTAACTTATCATATGTAACTGGAGTAAATCCACAATGTCCTACTGACTCAATTACAATAATGAGAAATTGGACTCCAAAAGTCTGTTCTGCCTTTGGCTCTTGTATTACTGGAGGAGTACTTTTTCAAAACGTTACAACTGCTCCTACTTGTACTTATCAAACTGCTTATGGAAGTAATTATGTTACTTGTACGTCTGGCGGTTGGACTGCTGCAATTTGTGCAAAAGTTGGACAACCTTTATATAATTCTGAACATACGGTTGATCAATGCGAATTTTGGAATGGAACAGTGGTATCGGATGGAGTAGATACTTTTTGTAGATTTGATTCCGGTGTTTGTCCAGCAACATGGAAACAATTTAAGAATTGGAGTACAACAATTCCTGCCACTTCTGGCTATCCAACATACGAATGGAATGTTTGGGCAGGAACAGTTTATACAGGTTCTCACGCTTGGTCAAACACAGCACGAGAAAGTTATTATTGTTTTTATAATTCCGCAAAAGATAAATGTGTAGTAGGTTATAACTATGGCTATGGTGGAGAAACTGTTTATGCTACTACAACTCAAATAGGTTGTTATTAATTCTCAAGAACCTTGCAATGATTGCAGGGTTTTTTCATTTCTGTTAGAATAATACTAATGATATTAATCACTGGAAATGAAAATAAGGTAAAAGAATTTGAAGAAATTTTAGGATTTAAGATTAGTCATAGAAGTTTGGATTTAGAAGAGATACAAGGAGTTGATGTTGAGGAAATATCTAAATACAAAGCAAAAAAAGCCTATGAAGTTGTTAAAGAACCAGTTGTTGTTGAAGATATTGGTCTTTTTTTCAATGAGCTTAATGGACTTCCAGGAGCACTTATAAAATGGTTTGAAAAAAGATTGTCTTATGAACAAATATGTAATTTAATCAAAGAAGATAGAAAAGCTATTGCTAAAATAGTTGTTTCATATTTTGACGGAAAAGAATTAAAACAATTTATTGGTGAGGTTCAAGGTGAAATTGCTTTGAGTCCAAGGGGCGAGAATGGTTTTGGTTGGGATAAGATTTTTATTCCACAAGGATATGATAAAACATTTGCTGAAATGAATACTAATGAAAAGCATAATATATCAATGAGGAAAATAGCCTTAGAAAAGTTAAGAATTAATATATATGATTAACCTTTTTAAAGAAGATATGATGGATGTAATTTGGAGTGGAGTAACCATTTTAATTATTATAATCTTTTCAAGGATTTTCTTTTTGGTTGGTAAAAAAATTATTGAGAAAATCCTTGAAAAAAAGACAAAACACAAGGAAATACTAGGAAAATCCTTCTTAAACATACTTACTCTTTTAACATGGACAATAGCCTTTACTTTGATTCTTCCTGAAATTGGAATCGAGTTTTCTGCAATGATTGCAAGTGCTGGTATTATCGGACTTCTTTTAAGTTTAGGAACTGGAACTTTAATTAAAGACTTTTTCTCAGGATTAGTTATTCTATTCGAAGACCACTTTGATATCGGAGATGAAATAGAGGTTAAGAATTTTAAGGGAAAAGTAATTGATTTTGATTTAAGAAAAACAACTCTTTCTATGGGTAAAAAAATTTGTTATATTCCTAATTCAGAAATGTCAACTGTAATCAATTTGTCAAAAAATAATAAAATAAAAAAATGAACATGGTCATAGATGCAACTAGTTTAATGAATTTTGTAGAAACCAACTATCTTTACATAGGGCTTATATTGGGATTATTAATTATTTTTTTTATATTCTTTCTTTTTTTAAATTCAAAGAGAAAACAATCTAAAATCAAACAAGCTCTTAAAATGACGCTTTTTTCAGTTAAGGTTTCAGCAAAAACAATTGAAGAGCTTCAAGCAGATCCAAGAAAGCAAGAAAAGGAATGGATTAGTATAATGGAGCATTTTTACGCTAGTTTAACTGCGCTTAGAAAAAAGAGCATTTTTGAAGAAGATCCTTGGATATCATTAGAACTTATGAAAGTTAAAAATAGGATAAATTTTTATATCACTGCTCCAGAAAGTTACGAATCTTTTATTGAACAACAAATATATAGTATTATTCCTGATGCTCAAGTCGAAAAAACCTCAGATTTTAATATTTTTTCTCCAAACGAAGTGATTTGTTCTGGATATTTAAAATTAGCACGACCTGTGTTTTTACCTTTAAAAACATACATGAATATGGAGTCTGATCCTTTATCAAACTTAACACATATTTTAACTCAGATTAAGGATGGAGAAGAGGGAGGTATACAAATTATTATTAAGAATGGATCTGACTCATGGAAAATTAGAGGAAAACAAATATTAAACGAAATGTCAAAAGGTAAAAACTTTTATCAGGCTTGTTTAGATACTAACTTTATTTCTTCTTTTAAGAATAAACCAGAAAACGAAATATCTAATTATGAAAAAGTAAATGATGTGGTTATAAGAGCAATGGAAAGCAAACTTGCAAAACATAACTTTGAAACAAACATCAGGCTTTTTGTTTCAGCAAAAGATAGTAATTCAGCTGAATACGAATTTCGTCAAATAGCAAGTGTTTTTGATCAATTTACTTCTCCTGATTTAAATGCTTTTAAGGTAGTTAGTGCTAAGGGTGGGCAAGCCAAGAAATTATTATTTAATTTTAGTTTTAGAACATTTAATCCTGAAAATAAAATAATATTAAGCACAGAAGAGCTTGCAAGTATTTTTCATTTTTCAACACCTTTTTCAAAAACTCCTCATGTTGATGAACTCACTAGCAAGTCAGCCCCTGCACCAATTGATATTGTTCAAAATGGTTTAACATTGGGATACAACTCTTTTAGAGATATTAAAACTAATGTAAAAATTGCTAAAGATGATAGAAGAAGGCATGTTTACACAATAGGACAAACAGGAACAGGTAAATCTGCATTTTTATCTAATTTAATCGAACAAGACATATTAAATGGAGATGGGGTTGGAGTCATTGATCCACATGGCGATTTAATAGAAAATATTTTAGGAAAAATTCCTGAAGAAAGATTAAATGACGTTGTTTTGTTTGATCCAGGAGATATTGAAAGATGTGTAGGGTTAAATATGCTCGAATATGATAAAGAACATCCTGAACAAAAAACATTTATTGTTAACGAGCTTATTAATATATTTGATAAGCTATATGATCTAAAACAAACAGGAGGTCCTATGTTTGAGCAATATGCTAAAAACGCACTCCTTCTTTTAATGGATGATCCAAATGAAACATATACTTTAATTGAGGTTCCAAAAGTGCTTGCTGATGTTAATTTTAGAAGAAGGCTTTTAATGAAATGTAAAAATGTAATTGTAAAAGACTTTTGGGAGAAAGAGGCTGAAAAAGCAGGAGGAGAGGCAGCTTTGCAAAATATGGTTCCATATATCACCTCTAAATTTAATACATTTATTACCAATGATTATGTTAGACCAATTATTGGACAAACAAAAAGCGCCTTTAATTTTAGAGACATAATGGATTCTAAAAAAATATTACTTATTAATTTATCAAAAGGTAAATTAGGAGAACTTAATTCATCTCTTCTTGGTTTAATTATTGTTGGAAAACTTACAATGGCAGCTTTTTCAAGGGTAGACTTATTAGAAGATGCTAGAAAAGATTTTTATTTATACATTGATGAGTTTCAAAATTTTGCAACAGATAGTATTTCTACAATATTATCAGAAGCAAGAAAGTATAGGCTTTGTCTAACTGTTTCGCATCAATTTATAGGGCAACTTCCAGAATTAATTAGAGATTCGATATTTGGAAATATAGGGACAATGGTGGTTTTTAGAGTAGGTGTTGAAGACGGGGATTTTTTACAAAAGCAATTTGATCCAGTTTTTAGTTCAAAAGATTTAACCAGTCAAGATAATTTCCATTTCTATATCAGACTTATGATTAATGGAAAAATGTCTAAACCTTTTGATGTAAAAACATTTGCGCCTAGTGATTCTAATTCTAAATTAGCTAAAAGAATAAAAGAATATTACATGCTTAAAAACGGGCTTGATAGAAAAATGGTTGATGCTCAAATTATGGAAAAACTTAGAAGAATTTAGTTTTACTTTTTAATGTTAAAATGATAAACTTTAGGAAATAATTAATTAATTAATGATACTATGAATTTTGAAGCTCCAAACAACAGTGAAACAAAATCTGAGTTAGAGGTTTTTACCGAGGAAGTAAAAGGTTTAAAAGATTTAAGTGATAATATTTATAGAAAAGATATCGATAAAAAAATATCTAATATTAAAGATCAGATGTCTCAAAAAAGTGCTTATGATGATGAGGAATATTATGCTTTGCAAGATAAGGTAGAAGAATTAGAATCTCAAAAAGAAAAAGGTTATGATGGTTTATATGTGAGTGAGAGTGAGAAAAAGGTTGTACAGAACTACGAAAAAATATCTAAAAACTACGAAGATACAGGTGTGTTATTTGCTAGTTATATTAAGAGCTTAGAGAACCAAGTTGCACAAAAGAGTGCTTATGATGACGAGGAATATTATAATTTACAAGACAAAATAGAAGCTTTGCGAGAACTTGAAAAAACAGGAGGTATTTATCGTTTATATGATAAACCGGAATGCGCTATAGAAGATAAGGAAATGCAACAAATTATTCAAAAGAATAAAGAAAGAAATCTTTTAGAAAAAGAAAAAGATAATATATTTGATTCATTAGAAGAAGCGAAAGCCGAGTATGTTTATATGTATAAAAAAGAAAAACTTAGAGAAAAGGTAAAAAAATCATTGGCAAATAAGCAGGAAGAAGAAAGGGTTGAAGAAACATTAGCAAGTCAGCCAGAAACAGGATTTGATTCAAAAATTTATGAATTTGATGAAATATTAGAAGGTAGTTCAGAACAGAATGAGGAATTAAAAATTCGTGAAGTTGGTGATGTTTTAACCGATATTGGAGCAAGTGAAGATGTTGCAGAAACACCAAAGGATATACGGATTGAAGAAATTGACGATACATTAACAAGTACTGAAATAAATTTCAGAGAAGGAATAGATGATAAAGAAACAAATATTCACGAAATTGATGAAATGCTAAACGAAAAACATGATCAGCAAGAAGCAGCTCCCCAAAAAGCTAATAAAGTAATGAAAGAGTTAGCAGAAATAGAAGAATCAACACAAGAACAAAAGGAAAATCTTTCTCCTGAGAAGCAAAGTATATTTAAAAGATTAAAAGAATCATTAAAAAAAGAAGATATTCAAAAAAGAATCCTTATATTCGCAATTGCTAGTAGCGTTTCAATAACTATTCCTTTTGCCTCCATTGCATTTTGTGGTGGTGGATTACTAGGTCTTGGAGCAGGAGCTTCCGTTCCTTTATTAGAATTAGTAGGGCTTGGAGCTCATTCAGCTGCAATAGGTGGACCTGTTGGAGCAGTATCCATTTTTAAAGGTTTAGAAAAAGTTTTAAAATGGAAATTTATTCCGACTGAAGAAAATAAATTAAGCGATAGGGAAATAGAGGATATAGTTATAAATGTAAAAAATGTACTTGAAAAAGAATTATTATAAATAAATTTAATTATATGATCTCTAGACAAACATTAATTGAAAAACTAGACTTGGAAAGCATTCCAAATGAACAAAAACTAAATATTTTAGAAAAAGCTGCAGATATAGTTTTGGAAAAAACCTTGCTTAGACTAACAAAAGAATTAAATACTGAGGAAGTTGAGAAAATGAATGAATTGCTTGAAAGTGACAAACAAGGTGAAGTTGCTATAATGTTATATAAAAAATTTCCTAATATAAATGATATTTTTGATGAAGAAATCAATATAATTAAGGCTCAATTAGTTCAAAAATATGGAAAATAGAGAAAGAATATTTGAGAATAGTAGCAATAATTTTGAATCTAAAAAAGAAGATATTCAAAAAAGAAGTATTGAATTTAAAGAATCTGAAAATTATGAGCAAATGGAAAAAGAACTATCTTCTTTGTTTAGCGAAAAAAGAAAAACAATAGAGTATAAGGAAGATTTAAAAGAAGAAGCTTCCACTCAATATGATAAGGAAATAGATGATCTTATTGCAGTAGCTTTTACAAAAGGTCCAGAAAAAGCAATTAATAAGGCTTGTTCTTTTAACAATCCTTTTCTTTTGGATAAATTTCATGATCTTTTAGTTGCAGAATTAAAAAAAAGAAAATCAAACTAATATGACTCAATCAAATCAATCTCAAAATCAAGACAATTATAGAGAACTTATCTCAGAATCTGACTTAGGAAAAGATTCTTTTGATAATTTTTTTGACATGTCTCAAAACAAAAAGGAACAGCCTCAAATAGTAAAAGAAAGTTTGCATGAAAACGTAGAAAAGGTTGAAGAGGCTCAAAACGAAGTTATGAACAATACACCATCAATTAAGGAATCTATTATGACTGAAGATAGTGCTGAGGAAGAAATTGTGCAGAATAGCGAAGCAAATATTGCTGAGGAAAAAGAGATAGAAAAGGTTGAAGAAATTATTAATAATCCTTTAGAAAAGAAGATTGATATACAGGAAGAAATTACTGAGAATTTTCCTGAGCCAAAAGAAGAAACTACTGAGAATAAATCAAACATAAATGCGGAGATTAATAATTACATAAAAGGAGTAATACAAATTGATGAAGGGAAACCTGCTGTAGAAGAAAAGAAAGAAGAAATTGTTGAGGAAGTTAAAGAACCTTTAATTGAAGTAAAGCCAGAGGAGATTATTCAAAGTCAAGAAAAACCAAAAGAGGAAGTTCAATCATATAAAGAGATAAGAGATGAAATTTGGAATAAAGTAAACCCTACAAATATAAATAGATTTAAAGATTTAAACATAGAGGATAATGATGAGAATAGGAGTTTTCTTAATGATATTAGTGTAAAAATAACTCTTTTAGACGACGATATAGAAGATGGCCTTATAAAAGAAGACGAGGCAATTGAGCAAATCAAGGAAATTAAAGCAAAACTTAATTTTGACAAATATTAAGTTAATGGTAATATAGGAATGGTTCCTATAGAAAATAAGTGGTAGGGACTTTTGGAGGAAAGTAATTGTTATTGATAGATCACAAGTGCAGTTGTGTGCAGAAAATGCATAGATTGATGGAGGGCATAGAAAACAACGATGCATCTTACGTCCTTGAATATCTTAAGAGGATGCAAAACGGATGCAGTTGTTACAAATTGCTCGACGATTGCGTTACGGAATCGGCTTATAGAACGATCATGAAATTCGGAAACGAAGGGCTTATTGGTGAGCTTAGAGAAACTAAGGGTTTCAAAGAGGAAATCTATTCAAAAGTACTGATGGAAATTAAAGAAGGGAACAAAGCAGAATAACCCTTTTTTTATTGCTTTTCCTCGATTTTTATTATATAATATATAAATAATATGGAAGGAGCAAATTTTACAAACAAAGCGCAAAAAATTATTATTGCGTCTCAAAACCTAGCCAAAGAGCTAGGGCAACAACAAGTTGATGGACTTCATCTTCTTTTTGTTGTTTTATTAGATCAGGATAATATTGTTTTAAATACTTTAAAGAAATTATCAGTTGATGTTGAAGATTTAAAGAAAAGAACTCAAATTGCTATAAATCAGTTGCCAAAGATTAAGACACCAGAAATATTAGGACAGTTTTATTTAACTCAAGACATGGAAAGAATTCTTGAAAGAGCAAGAACAGAGGCTGCGCAAATGGGAGATGACTTTATATCTCTTGAACATCTTTTTTTAGCCATGCTTGATACTGAAACAAAAGTTAAGTTTGTTTTAGAAAGAGTTAAATATACTAGAAATGTAATGGCTGAAGACATTATTCCTTTAGATTATGATTCAGCACAGGAAACATTAATGGATTTTAGGGGTGATGAACCAATAACAACACCTGACCCAGAGTCAAAGCAAAATGTTTTAGAACAATATTCTATTAATTTAACAGACAAGGCAAGGCAAGGAGAATTAGATCCAGTCATTGGAAGAGAAGACGAGATTAGAAGACTTATGCAGATTTTATCTAGAAGAACTAAGAATAATCCTGTTTTAATAGGTGAACCAGGAGTTGGTAAAACAGCTATTGTAGAAGGTCTTGCACAAAGAATAATCAAATCTGAAGTTCCTGAAAGCTTAAAATCAAAAGAAGTTTTATCTTTAGATTTAGGGGCTATGATTGCAGGAACAAGATATAGGGGAGAGTTTGAAGACAGAACAAAAGCTTTATTAAGAGAAATTAAAAAAGCAGAGGGAAGATACTTAATATTTATTGATGAACTTCATACTTTAATTGGAGCTGGTTCTGCTGAGGGAGCAATGGATGCTTCTAATCTTTTAAAACCAGCCTTAGCTAGGGGGGAACTTAGAGCAATTGGAGCAACAACTCTTAAAGAATATCAAAAATATATTGAAAAAGATCCTGCTCTTGAAAGAAGATTTCAACCAATTTTGGTTACAGAACCATCAATTGAAGACACAGTTTCTATTTTAAGAGGAATTAAGGAAAAATATGAATTCCATCATGGAATAAGAATTAAAGATTCTGCTTTGACTGCTGCAGCTGAATTATCAGCTAGATATATATCAGATAGATATTTACCAGATAAAGCAGTTGATCTAATGGATGAAGCAGCTTCAGCTATTAGGCTTGAAATAGAATCAAATCCTAAAGAATTAGAAGATTTAAAGAAAGAAATACAAAAACTTGAAATAGAAAGAGAGGCTCTTAAAAAAGAGGTTCCTAACAATAAGAAAGAGGAATTAGAGCACGATAAGAGAGAAAAGATAATTATAAGGCAACTTGCTGAACTAACAGAAAAAGCTAATAATTATTCAGTTAGATGGAAAAATGAGAAAGACACAATGCTTGAAATGCAAAATTTAAAATCTCAAGTTGAAGAGAAAAAGTTAGAGCTTGAAAAAAATCTAAAAAACGGAGATTTACAAAAAGTTGCTGAAATTAAGTATGGAGTTTTACCTGAGCTATTCGTAAAGCTTAATAAAAAAGAAGAGAAACTTAAAAAACTTCAAGAAAACAATCCAATTTTAAAACAAGAAATTGGACCAGAAGACATTGCTTCAGTTGTTGCACGTTGGACAGGTATTCCTGTTATGAGATTACTTGAATCAGAAGCATATAAGCTTGAAAAAATGGAAAACATTTTATCTAAAAGAGTTATATCTCAAAAACAAGCTATTGAAGCTGTTTCTAATGCAATTAGAAGATCACGTGCAGGTATTTCAGATGAATCAAAACCATTAGGTTCCTTTATATTCCTAGGACCAACTGGAGTTGGAAAAACCGAAACGGCAAGAGCATTAGCAGATTTCTTATTTAATGATCAAAATGCTTTAATTCAAATTGATATGTCTGAATATATGGAAAGACATGATATTTCTAAAATGATTGGTTCACCTCCAGGTTATGTTGGTTATGATGAGGCAGGACAATTAACAGAAAAAATTAGAAGAAAACCTTATGCAGTTGTGCTTTTAGATGAAATCGAAAAAGCTCATCCAGAAGTTTTTAATATATTGCTTCAAGTATTAGAAGATGGAAGATTAACAGATGCTAAGGGAAGAGTAGTATCATTTAAAAATGTTATCTTAATCATGACTTCTAATGTCGGTTCAGAAATTATTGTGAACGAAACATCGTTAGGTTTTAGCAAAGATGTTAAATCAAAGAATAAAAAGGATTTACATGATAAAGTTACAAATGCTCTTAAGGAACACTTTAAGCCAGAATTCTTAAATAGAGTAGATGAAGTAGTAATCTTTGATTATCTTGATAAAAATGAGATTAAACAAATAGTAGATCTCGAATTAAATAAAGTAGAAAAAAGACTGGCTAAAAAAGAAATTAAGATTAGTGTTTCTGCTAAAGCAAAAGATATTCTTGCTGACAAAGGATATGACATGTCTCTTGGGGCAAGACCTCTTAAAAGAGTTATACAGCAAAAAATATTAAATCCTTTAGCCTTAAAAATTGTTATTGGAGAAGTTAAAGAAGGAGATAAAGTTTCTATTGATGGCGAAAATGATGAGATTATTATAAAAGAATTAAACAAAAGAAAGTTAGCAAAAGTTAAATAATGAAAAATAGAACTCTTTTTATAATCATTAGTATTATATTTG